>Ga0209611_10004603_pt1 | contig 23499 bp, 9 predicted proteins | sample S1TSphgellanicum_3_FD_187693 | JGI IMG/M metagenome (GOLD analysis project Ga0209611, IMG submission 187693) | Host-associated microbial communities from peat moss isolated from Minnesota, USA - S1T2_Fc - Sphagnum magellanicum MG (SPAdes) (version 2) | ecosystem: Host-associated > Plants > Peat... | reverse complement strand
CCCCCTTCCAAAGGGCCCCTTTTGTCGCTGCTTGTAGCAGTTCCTCGCCACACCCTTTGAAACTCCTTTGACCCCCGTGAAGTTCGATGGTTGGGGGGGGGGAAGGGGGGGGGAGGTGTTTAGTGTCTTGCCACCCACCTCCCCCCCCACTTTAGGATACCTCTTGGTTGGTTAAATTTTTTTTTGGAACTTTGCAATGGAGTTCTCCTTTTTTTTTCAAATAAATAATTATTATTAATAATATCTTTTTTTTGGCCTGGGAAATGTTAAATTTGGACTCAGGAGACTCGGATTTAAGTCCAAAAAAATGGGTGGTTATTCATAATCAAATAAGGATTTGGGGGGGGGGGGGGTTTACCAATGGTGTTTGTTACCACCAGTGTAGGTGCTGGTTCACCCCAGGCCAAAAGAAATGCTAACCCCAGATAAAAAGGCCCATATAACACCGAAATAATTGCAAAATGAGGGGCAGCTTTTAATGAAGAATTCAGTCATTGCAAGCAGAAAAAAAGTTGGTAATAATTATAATAGATTTACATAATTATCATAAATTATTATGAGGACACCCATTCGCTTCAATCACATACCTATGGTACTAATACCATTATATGGTGGGTAGGGTTTACATGGGGTCTGTATTTTGTCTTTGGGTTTCCTTGGTTATGGACTAGTACTAGTCTTTACAAATTTGGAACAACGAGAATAATGCTTAGCCCAGATTTATGAGCCATTGTGTAAGTCCAAGCACCACTATTTGACAACCCATTCATTTGTAATCAATGGGTTCATTTTCTTCACACTTACCTAACTCACTTGTCAAACTTGGTGGTGCCCATCTTCAAAACAAGTTGAAGGATTGCTTTCTAATGTCGGCCTTGTGCCACGGAGCTTGACTTGGGGGTGCCAATGGCTTGACAAATGTGGTTTTGTCGGTCAGGTCAACCTTTGTGTTCCAAAAGGGGAAAAAAAAAAATTAAAAAAAATACTCTATATATTTTCAAAGAAATGATGTTGGTAAAGTCTTCAATGTTCAAAAACTTATCTCCAAAAGAAAGAATCACAAAGTTTTGTTATGTTAATGTGATTCTTCTTATATCGAAGAAAGGGAAGGAGGACAACCGCTTCCAAAGTTTTACTCTCATGCAAAAGATGACAACAGATAAGTAGGTGGAAAAAAAAGGCAAAGTGAAAAGATGGCACTCGTATCTCTTGAGCACTTCATTTATATCCCATCACCTGATTCATCACATTCTGAGATGCTAGTTTTTGGGGAAATGCAAAATCAACTTTGCTCTTAGTCGGCCATGCATATCCCTTACCTTAAGGGAAGAAGTTTACCTTTTGATGGTTTCGAATGTTTGCTCTTGGGCAGGCATGGATCTCTGTGAGATTCAAAACATCAAGGTTTCAAAGTGGGTCATAGAGATACTTGGCGGCCATATGGCCAGGCTTTTTTCATTTTGACAAATGGTGATAATAAGCACACGAGTAAGACATCATCGCAAGGAAAATTGAGGGGTAATGAATTAATTGTTCATCATTTGTATTGTTCAGTTCTTGCTTTTAATAGGAACCCCTTTTAAGTTTTTGATGGAACCTCTCTAGTTTGGTGGTATCGCTGAAGATTGACTCTTTGGATTTTTAAGAACCTTCTTCAGTTCTAATCTTTTCTTAGAAATTGAAACTTGGGTCTGATTCCATCTCTGGACCAATTAAAATTAACAACTTGAAAAAAAAAAAAAGTTGGGTCAGGCTAGTATTGCTTTTTGAAAAGTAATACTTATGTACCTAAAGAAATTTTTTAAAATTTGGAAAAAAAGGAACAAACCCACTTGGATCAGGTTTTTTAATTCAATTTTGAACAAGACCCAAATGGTCGAATCCAGTTCCAATGGTGTGATTCCAACAAAATGTTAAACCCTCAGGTCCAAAGATCCTCCTACAACCTAAACCCTAAACCCTAAACCTAGAACCTGACCTAAAACACGGAATCTCAACTCTGCCTAAATTCAAGAAACCTACCAACAACAACAACAACAACAACACAAATGGTAAATTTACATGTGGAAAGAAGAAAGGAGGAGGCCCACCAAATCAATCCATAGTAGTGGCCAACGGCCAACCTGGGCTTTGTGTCCATTAGTGGGCCAATAGTTTCACATCCGTGTGATCAAATATGGGTTGAGGGGTTACCAAATATTGCTTGATCCATTCGTATATACTATGTTACCTACTTTACTGAGGAGCCTCCTCAGATTCTACTACATTTACCCTGGAATTCTGGTTGAGAAGCATATCTTGTGTAGCTTTCTGAGGCTGGTTTTTGAGGCTTTTTGGGCCAACTTTTGTGGTCCCATGTGGTACTACTACTACTGGCAATGAATGCTAAAGAAAGCATAAAGGATGAGCATTTCCAGGCAATGCTTTGTAAAAATTTGTCATGTTGCAGCAAACAGCACATTTCAATGCATAGCTCGACTTTTGCAGCCTGGAGATACTTACTTTCCGTATGTATATTCATCAACCTCTAAAATGGAATCCTGCTTCTATGAATGAATTTCCAGGGCCCAGTTTTCTAGCATTGAAGAAAAACAGCCCCAATTCCAATATGTGAAGAAGAATTTTTAAAAAGCAAAATAAAAAATAAAAATTCAGCTCAATACGGTGAAGAAGAATTTTTAAAAGAAAAATAAAATAAAATTCAGCTCAATACTATGAAGAAGAATTTTTAAAAGAAAGAAAAAATATTTTTTTTTTCAGCTCAATATGGTGAAAAAGAATTTTAAAAAGAAAAGAAAAAAAATCTTTTCAGCTCAATGAAGTGAAGAAGAATAATTTTTAAAAAGAAAGAAAAAAAAAAATCTTTTCAGCTCAATGAAGTGAAGAAGAATTTTTTAAAAAGAAAGAAAATTTTTCATTTCACCTCAATTCAATACGGTGAAGAAGAATTTTTTAAAAGAAAGAAAAAAAAAATCTTTTCAGCTCAATAACTAATAAGAAATTTGGAAACAACTTTTTAGCTGGATCATCATCACAAGTGACTATCCAATAATTCAAGCAACCTTTCTCAAGAGCTGAAGCCAACATTCAATTCAAAAATTACACAATAGATACGGATCTTGGGATTCCCAGTTGACATTTTCATATTCGATTGAGATCCTAAAACTCAACCCCCGCAAATTTCAACAGACACCTATCTGACTTTTGCTATACTTATGGAACAAGAAATAGTAGTACTAGTACTAGGGTTTAGGGTTTAGGGTTTAGGTGATAGAAGATGACCCTTGATTGAGCCTTGACTCTTGAGACTTTGAAGTTTTGGAGTACATACAGAAAAAGAAGCATGATGGGTGGGGACTCCCCCATTGGGTACACACATTTTTGACACTATGTAGTAACCATGCAGCCGTCTTTGTTGTTGTTGGCTCTGCCTTTCTGGGTAGAGACATTGTGATGCACCCACCCAAAAAATAAAAAGCAAAGGCCAAAAGTTTTGGTATCCCTACATTCTAGGGTCATGTGGTGGAGTCCAGCCATCTTTGTTGTTGTTGTTGTTGGCTCTGCCTTTCAGGGTAGAGACATTGTGATGCACCCACAAGAGAATAAAAAAGGGACCAAAAGTTTGGTATCCCTACATTCTAGGCTCATGTGGAGTCCACCATTCTAAACACTTCAGGCATCATCACTCAAGGATGCCTGGCTTGGGCTTCTTCACCATCATGCTAACCACCATACATTTCCATTTTCAAATGTAAGTATATTGTTGAAAATTTATCAATTTTTATGGATGTTCATTTAAATGTCAAAGCATTATGGAACGAGCCACTTGTTATTGTTCTTCTTCTTTGCCGTTGCATCTTCTTAGGTTTGGATCACAAAGAGTTGGATTGATTGGTGGAGTTGGCATGACATGTTGTATAGTACAACATGGACTATAGAGGTTCCCCTTTCACATGTGAGCCTTTATTTGGTTGGAGAACCAGGCTTTCCATAGGGGTAGTACCAATGTACGGTTTGTTTACTTGCCAGCCAAGTCATTTGCTCAAAAAGTTGAATAAAATTCTAGAGAAAAATCGATAGTTAGTTTACATGCTAGTCGAGTCATTTACCCAAAAAGTTGATTAAAATTTTAGAGAAAAATCAACAATTAGTTTACATGCTAGCCAAGTTGTTTGCCCAAAAATTTAATTAAAATTTTAGAGAAAAATCAACAATTAGTTTACATGTTAGTCAAGTCGTTTGCCCAAAAAGTTGATTGAAAATTTTAGAGAAAAATCAACAATTAATTTACATGTTAGCCAGGTCATTTGCCCAAAATGTTGATTAAAATTTTAGAGAAAAATTGACAATTAGTTTACATGCTAGCCAAGTCGTTTGCCCAAAAAGTTGATTAAAATTTTAGAGAAAAATCAACAATTAGTTTACATACTAGCCAAATCGTTTGCCCAAAACATTGATTAAAACTCTAGAGAAAAATCAATAGTTAGTTTACATGCTACCCAATTGTTTCCCCAAATTCTAGAGAAAAACCAACAATTAATTTAAATGCTAGCCAAGTCGTTTGCCCAAAAACTTCATTAAAATTCTAGAGAAAAAACAATAGTTAGTTTACATGCTACCCAATTGTTTACCCAAAAAGTTCATTAAAATTCTAGAAAAAACTCAACAATTAGTTTACATGCTAATCAAGTCATTTGCCCAAAAATTTGATTAAAATTCTAGAGAAAGGGAAATTAATTGTTCAAAAAATTGTAATTCCAAATAATAGGTAATAGGTGACAAATTAATTGTTCAAAAAATTGTAACTCCAAGTCACCTGCAATAGGTGATAATCGCAATATTTACCCCTCGGACTGAATGGTCCCCCATTTGATATAATTTCTTTGGTTTTTCAAAGTATTCTGTTCTTGTATCACACTAAATTATAAAAGAATCATTGCATCAAATCTTTTTTCATAAAATTTTAATTAATTTTTTTAAATTTGAAACATATTTTAATCCATGAAGGTGTAAAAAATTGACACTATAACATTATGACATCTCAAAATGAACACTCTACGCTGCAAACACCTCGCTATTTTACAATAGGCAAAGTCCATTTTGAGACTAAAGTCCAACTCCCCGAGTAGTAACTTGTTCAATTGTGCATGGAATTGAGATTGTTTTAAACTTTGAGGGTTTGAAGCTTAGAATAAAGATGAACATTAAACGGTACAATCTATAGTGTGCATCCCCTTTTGTCCATTAGTTGCCAAAGTGTAGAGTTTTTAAATGTCTTGAATAGCCACATTAAGTATCAAAAAAGTTACAAAGTCACCAAAGTTTTGCACTTGAAAAAAAATGGTAGTTACATAATTGACAATAAAAAAATTAGGAGCCATTTATTTAAGGGGAAAATGGCACAAATAGCTAGATTACACACCCCCTCATGTGAATTGTAGCCCCCTTGAGTAACTTTTAAAATCAAAGAAAAAAAATGTCACTCCTCACCTCAACCACCCCGACCATGTGTTTGATGGAATAAAAAGTATTTGCATTGAAGGAATCAATTTAAAAATAGATTGTTATGGGTCCTTAACTTAATTAGTTTACAACTCTTGAGAAAGAAGGGGAACCAAAAATCCAAAAACTAGAACCCAAAATTCTAGGCCCCACAAGGTTATATTTCTCCATATGGGGCTAAGGATCTTATTTTTTTCCAATTTATGAAGTAGCCTCAAGAGCAAGGATCCCTAAAAAGATATAGCAATAGAGGACAAGGCACTTGAACATACTATAGACTTTTTCCAGGATTCTTGCTATAGTGGGTGACCTAAGTAAACCCTAGGTCCAAATTTGGTTTTTTTTTTTTTAATTTTTAATTTTTTGAAAAAGTGACCCAAAAAATCTCCAAAAAATCATTCATTCTTTTTCTACTCTCCACTCCCCTTTCCCTAATGTGGACATGCGTATGGCCACTTGCTACAAAGAGAAAAAGCTTGCTCTAATGAGGAGGAAACCTCCCTTCCTTTGTAAACCTTTGACACTAAAGTTGGATCTATGGTTGGTCTCTTGGATCCGAGCATCCAATTAAGTTACTATACTATCGGATTTCCATACCCCACATAATGTACTTATGGTATGTACACAATGTACGGTAGTTAGTAGGTAGTAGGTAGTTAGTAGGTACCTACTAAAGAGACTTGGAAGTTGGAAGCAGATTTTGTTTTGCTTGTGTGTATAGCCTTTGCTTGTGTGTGGAGTTTATAATATACTAGAAAAATGGGGTCACATATGTGCAGCTTCAGTAAGCTTCTTCACAAGGAGATACTCTTCAGCTTCACCCAAGGGAATGAATTGGGGGGAGGGGGGGGGAGAGATGCATATACTAGCATATACTAGTATATGCATAGGAGTATATCCCATTCCCTAGGTTCCAGGGCCGACTCACCTTCCCAAAGTGAACTCAAGGGCTAATGTTAGTTTAGATTGGATAGTTTGATGCAACCCTTTGGCAAATATCCCATACTTTCAGCCCCAGTTTGTGTGTGACCAATGAGTGGTGATGAAAATTGAAAAAATCTTGATCAAAATTCGATAGGATATAATCTGAAACTATTGATAGTGTCCGAAAACATTTTCTAGCATTTTGATTCCTCAACTTACTTAGCAAGAGCATGTACTAAGAGCATCTCCAAGAGTGCTTGGTATGTGATCCTCTGCACAGTAAAATTGGAGGAAGAAAATCCAATGTACGCCGATTTAGCTCAGGAAAATAGTTTTGGCTCCGCATCATTTGGCATTGGCATGTTGCCATGGCTGGTGAATGGCTCAGCAGCACTCTGCACCTGCAGAAAAGAGTGTAATAAATGAAATCTAACTGCTGCTCAGTGTTTCTCATTGGCCTATCATAATGATTGGTCCAGCTGGTTTGCTATTACCTAGTAGTCCCCGCACGTATTTGCTGTCCCGAGTACATAACTAAACTTGGATGTGAAATATATTTTAGCAGGGTCACATACTGAGCACCACTGGAGATGCTCTAAGTGAGTTGATTACTGTAATGTGCTTAAGTACTTAAGATGATAATAATCAACGCCAGAAGACCATGTAAGAATTGGCATATCCTCTGAATACAAAGTGACTACTGATTTGAATTATTCATATCCATGGATGGAAGACACTTCTATTAACCAAATGCATATTTGTATCCAAGGATTATTTAGGCATATGTCTAGTTGTGTATAATGTTTTTCATTCAAATTCCTCAAGCAGATGCAATGGCGAGGATCCCATGGCTAGGATCCCAGTATTAATTAGCAATAAATGGTGATTGTCGTGGAGGGACATTAAATTTTTTTTGGGAATCCTGCCTTGTTCTGACAACTTGCAAGAACACATTGTTTATATTTGGGGACTTCTAGATTTTTTTCGTCAAGATATGGTACATTTTGTGTATTTTACAAAAAAAAAAACCCTTTGTTGCATTCGCTAGCCCCTTTTTTTTGTCAGGTTGCAAAAAAAAAAATTTTAAGAAAACACTATTTATGTATGGGACCTATACATGATTGAAAATTCTATACATATCCAACAAGAAGTTTTAGGGTTTGTGAATTTTTTAAGTTTGAAAGATATGCATTCAAACTCAAAACCTTAAGCCCTAATCAGCATTTTGAGTGAGAAGTGATAAACTAGTAATGCATATCCTCTATGCATATCCATGATTTTTTAACATTCAATAATCGTCTATTCATAATCGACAACAAAAAAGAAAAAAAGAAAAAATACATAACCATATATATGAAAATATGTGAGATTTTAAATATACATATTTATTTCTTTTTTTTAGAAGTGGGAATATTTTTTATTCATATTTAAAAATTGGATATCCAAACAACACTAGTTCAAACCCATTAGTGTGTAGGTGAAAACCTTGTTGGCCCTCTACCATTGAATTTGATTTGGGGGTGCCAAAGACATTGTCGGTTAGGTTTGCTATTATGCTTAAAAATTTAAAAAATTGTCTAAATCTATTGCTTGTTGATTGGCTAAATGGTTTCATTAATCAAAGTGGGTTGTTATTGTTGTACTACCTTGGTGGCTCCAACATAAATTAAATTATTTTTTAATATGTCAAAATTTCAAAAAAGTTACTTAAGATGTAAAAAGTTCGATTTTCAATCATCTTGAAGGGAGGATACTAAATAGAGATCCACATGACCACTAAAACAATTCAATTTGTTTGAAACAAATGTATTGTAAAATAAATTTATATCTTATTACCAAAATTTTCAGAATTAAAAACCCAAGAAACCAAAGTTAAATTAATTATTTAACATTCATGTGCCAAATTCACCCAAGGTACCACAGTGGTTGTCTCTTAAACTGAAATTGACTAATAAAAATTAAAATAGAATTTAAAACTAACCGACTAAGCTTGTACATTGTTTACTTCAATGATGAATTTTGAACCCTAAACCCATCAACCACAACTCATCAATGATGGGCAACACTACAAAGACAAGAATACCAAACATAAGTAGATGGGTAAATGCACTATAACTATGGCTCACTTTTGAAAAACTAATAATTTTACAAGTGAATTCTACAACATTAAATTTACAATTTTTTGTGGTATCATGTTCAAAATTGTAATAAAATCTATGTATCCAAAAAAAAAAAATCATATTAATATGAGCCCAAGTAGAGGTTCCAAAAATATTCACCTCTGAAAAGCGAAACAACAATTTTAGAGATTTATGAAAATATGGTTCAATTTTCACAATTCAAAACTCCATAGTTAAAATTTGGTTACAATTTTGGAGAGAAGAGTTTCACATCAAAGTTTATGATTTCATACAACATCACACATTGAATCACTGTAGATAATATGGAAATGAAATTCAATATGAACCTTTTTAATATTTTAATATTCCAATTAATTCACCAGTCCATATTTTTGTATTTGAGAAATCCATTGTTAAAAATGGGTGTACTTTTATTAAAAACTAATTACATGGATGTCTTCACAATTAAGCTGTTAATCTCAAACCGTGAATCCTTTGAGTTAGATATAAACTTGAAAATGATCACATCATCTTTTTCCAAGACATATTTAAAAGCAAACTTTGCCGACCATCTTGGAAGGCTAAATAAAAGACAATTTTTCTCATGGTTATGCTTAACCACACCTTATTGATGTTGTCCAAATTACAAATATGCACCTTATTAGAATACAAACACCTTCTTTGGTGGTCCTTTTATCAATGGATTTATCCAATGTCATCCTTACATCAATCATCATGCTCCCCATCAAAGTTGTTTCAGTTATTGGTTATTTTTTTAAATCATTTTGGATAGTCCCATGTTGCATTAGATAATTTTTAATTAAAAAATTATGACATGGATATATGAGGTCCCAAGTTAATATGACATGGAATAACATGCCACATCATCATACAATTTTTTTCAAAATTTTCCATCTTTTTTCTTTTTTTTTCTAGATCATAGAGTCACAAATTCTAATTTTTACATGCCCTGATTTTTTCTTTTATTTTCAATTTTTTCAAAAAAAATTTTTTGATGTCATTTGCCATGATACACATTCATACATTGCATTTATATGAGATACATTGATGCACACATTCATGAAGGTTTGAAGATAAGACTCATGGAAGCACACCAAGGCCTTAACTACCAAACCACTTCACGACTTTATTAACAAAAAACAAAACGTTTAAATTTATTATGTTTGGCATGGAATTATTTATGAAATTCAAATTTTAATGTATGTTTTCTTTTTCAAAATTTATTCAAATGCTACAAATAAATATATGATCTTGAAGCTTATTCAATAACATATTCAAAAAAAATTACAATTTATAAATATCAAATGTAACATTTTAAAAGAAAACTTAAAATAACATGTCATGAATAAATTTACAAATCTCTTTTGTTGAAATTAACCTACAATATCTATGAATTCAATGTGAATTTAAGAATGCATTCATTAAACCTTTTAAAATGTTATTTTTGTTATGTAAAAATACGTCCATTTTTTGAAAAATTGTAAATTTTTATTTTCCCAAATATGATTAGGTACAAAAAAAAGTTATTTTTGCAATATTGTTAAAATTGTCACGGATGCCAATGTCATGGAATTCATTCATTTGAATATTCATCCATGACTTATAATGAACTTGTACTTAATTTTTAGTTTAGTTTCAGTTCACTCTCAATTAACTTTTAATTAAGTTTAAATTCACTTCTACTTAACTTTTACTTCATTTATAATCAACTCTTCGTTCACTTTCAATTCATTTCCAATTAACTCTTAATTAACTTTTAATTCACACCAAGTTAAGTCTTAGTTCACTCTTGGTTGAATTTTCATTCACTCCTTGTTCACATATGGGTGAACATGGGCCACACATGGGTGAATATGGACCACATATAGGTTGGTGCCCAATGGGGATAAATAAAAGTAAATATTTTCATTACCTTTAGTCTATTCAACACTAATTTTGAATATGTTTTCTTGTCATAACCTCTTTTTTCTTTGGTTTTTTTCTTGCAAAAAAATCTTGTTGGATTCTTGTTTCGCACGTGTCGTGTTCTTATTCTTGTTTTTTTAATTTCATGATATAGATTTGGAACTAAACTTGCCCTTGTTCTTGTCTTGGTTATGAAATTTTGTAGGCTTGGTTATTTTTGTGCCCGTGACAAAAATGGCAATTATCCATCATAAGATTTAACCACATTTGGTGATAGACAAGTTGTGGAGTTAGAAAATTGTTTAAATCTTTCAATATTATGGTTACTTACTATAATTTACTATAAAAATTTGATGATATGTGTTGTTAATTTCACACAATTTGATTTTTGTTCTTTTAGAGAAGTCATTTATTGATGTCATTGCCTTTCTAAATTGGTAAAAATTTGACACAAAAAATAATAATAAATTATGTAGTGAATATAACCATTTAATTATCAATACCATATTGTTTAGTACCATGAATCATACACTAATATAAATGATTGATAACACAATTTGAAAAAATCACAAAATTGTCTTTATTTTTATGATCTAGAACTATTTTTTACTTTCGTTTTCTTCGTAAAAATAAAAGTAACATAATTTGGTGAAATTTTGGCATTAAATAGTTGGATTAAACCCCTTCCCCCCCAACCAACATCATTTTTTTTGTTTTAATTTTTTTTACTTAGAATTTTTGTTTGAAAAAAAAATAGTGAAAATCCAAAGGAAAATGTAAAGAACAAAAAAATTGAGATAAAATTTTTGAAAGAACAATTTAGGTTATTCTTAATGAATATTTTTCAAAAATAATTATAATAATTCCAACCTTAAGCAAAAAAACAATTCCAACATCAAATTTTTTTGAAATTTTTTTAATTCAATTTTTGAAATCACTAATCTATTTTTTTTAAAAGATAAAATAAAAATTAATGATATATATTTTTTAAAATAGGTGTCGTGAATTTCCACCATTTTGCAAACATAAAAATGGGCCATCAACATTAACAAAGGATTTTTTAATTTTAAAAAAACCAAAAATTTCTGGTTTTATTTTTTTAATGATATAATTCTACAATGGGTTCTAAGACTTGTAACCAAAATATAAAAGTATTTTAACAAATTTATACCTCTATATACATGGTTTATAACCAAAACATTGTTAAATCTTCTTGTGGATGATCTTGAGAACACCACAAATTTGAAAAAATAAAAAGATTAAAAAACTCATTGATGTAATTATCATTATCACCATTTATAATTCCTTCATTTAAATAATAATAATAATAATAATAATAATAATAATATATTTTTAATAATAATAATAATTTAAAATCATAATATATTTTTAATATTAATTAATTAATTAATTTAAAAAACATGGGTTATTTTTTCATACACCAAGAAAAAAAGATGGTAAAATAATTGAGGATTATTTATGGGGGCTTTTGGTGTGGCATCATGAACATTTGTATTAAAAAACTTGTCCACTTGATGCCTAAAAAAAACTAGGAAAAAACATACACTCTAGTTTACATAAATGTACAAAAATTTAATATATGAAAATTTTATAATTTAAAGGTCTACATGCATCCTAAACTTTACATGCTTGAACATTTGACTTAATCACTAACCCATTCAAATATAAATATGAAACATATTTCACTTTTAGACATCCACTTTTAAAAATTGTGGTAAGTGCAAAATACAATTTGTGAATAATGGATTCAACACATTCAAAGTGAATAATTCAACTAATCTGCAAATGTTAATAATTCAAGAAACATGAAAAAATTCAAGTATAAATGTGAAGCATTAAGTTGTTATATGGGTGTTTCACTATATATTAATAAGTGCAATATGCAACATTTGAATAATGGTTTCAATAAGTTCAAAATGGATGATTCAAATCATGTAAATATGTTGATAGTTCAAGAAATGTGTTAACTCACTAAAACATCCAAATATAATTGCAAAACATTGAACTACATATGTTTCAATATATTTTAATAAATGTAAGATGCAACTTGTGAATAATGGTTGTAACATATTAAATGTGAATGGTTTAACACATGTACACATGTTGACAATTGAAAAAATGAGAAATTTTTTATTAATTCATTATAATATAAATGTGGGGTCATAAATTGTTACATGTGTTTTAATAAATTATGGTAAATGTAAAATGCAATTCATGAGTAATGGTTTCAACATGTTAAAAGTTGATGGTTCATTTCATGTACCATGTTGATAGTTGAAGAGATGTTAAAAAAATCATTAATGTATTATGCTATAGTGTGTAAATAAAGTTAAAGATTATTTCAATTTTCACATTAGTAATTTGAAATTATTAAAAAATAAAATAAGGTTCAAATTATATTCATGAATGAACAACATAATGATCGTAACAACTATGAACAATATTGATCATTAATTCATGCAACAAGCCACTTGCAAACTTAAGATGACTAAATGTAATTGAAATGTAGTCAAATTGAATAGTAGTCAAAATATGTGGGGATGAAAAAAGACAATATTTCTTCTTGTGTAAGCTTTAGGTTTCAAGTTCATAGACCTAGGTTTATGTGCCTAGGTTTAAAGCTTTAGGTTCTTAAACCTAAACCTAAGTACTTAGTTTTGGGCCTAGCTTAGGTTCAACCTAGGTCATTTCAGTTTTCAACCACATGGGGATGTTAGTAAAGTAAAGTAAACAAAAAAGTAATCCACCCAAAATCCAATCAAAAAATGAAAAAAAAATTAATATGGACATAAAAAATTAGATTCAAAATATTTTGAAGTAGAAATATGAAATTATAGGTCATTGCATTTAGTTTATGGGAAATTGGATACAAAGTTTAAACAATTTTGGTATCATAAAAGTAGGTTGAAAGTATGTTTGAAATGAATTGGGTCAAAATGGTGTTCAAACTTATTTCATATTAAAATTTTGATATACTATGATTTTGGGTCCAAACAAATTACTAAGACCGACATCCGCCTCCTTGGTGCTTTGCTTAATGATTGTTTATTCTAAAATACTTTTGGAATATCCTATTTGTAAGTTTAACAAAATCTTTAAAAGTCTTTTTGATTCACAAAGATGTTGCATTATACTATCATAGTAAAGTTTGATTTAAATAATGTCCCAAAAATATGTCATTTTAAGTCCATTAAGGTGTCATTTATGAGTTTTTCAAATGTTAAAAGCATTTGTTATGTACTATTAAATTTATTTTTTTGGGTATTCAATATTCATTAAATTTGTTTCAAAAAATTTCAAATGTTTCCATATTGTATTAAAAACATTGTTGTATACATTTACCAAACATTTTAAATATTGACTTGACTTAGCACTTTAAAAAGTGTAAAATTAAGCAGTTATTACACTTGAAGTTAGTCCTAGTAACATGTTTGGACCTATATAGCATACACAATTTGACAATATGTAAGTATTTTTTAAGGCCCCATTAACTTGAATTTTTTTCTAAATTAATATTTCATCTACATGTAACCCATTTTGTAAGCTCGGACATCTTCATGTGCAAGTGAAAGCATTTTTTAAATGTATACTTAATTGTACTTTCAAGATGGAGTTTTTCAACATTTTAAATATAAAATGAAAGATTCTCATCATTTTAATTATTGTATAAAAAATTTATACTTTCAATACATTAAAAAAAAAATCATGGTTACTTGTAAATTTTTTTGACACAGAGTAGTGAGTGGTCTATTTTACCTTGCTTGCACCCATGGCATAGCCTAAATGGTTGATATTTAAATATCATGTCACCTAACTTAAGTGGCCAATGTTTAAATGTCACATGGTTAAGCCTAAGTGGAAAGTGTCTAATGGCATTTGACCAATCACCTTAATGCTAGGACAAACTTTTGACACATGCTAGACTATGGGAGAAATAACTAATATGAAAAACCAATATTGATCTTATTTTGTCTACAACATATCCATTAAAACATTTGTGGGTACTAGTACTACCAAATAAAATAAATTTAGAATCAAATTGGAATCATGGAGACATTGGTATTACTAGTTTTGACTTGTAATGATCAATGGTCATGGAGACTTGGAAAATTGAAATCTATTGGTACAACAAGGTCACCCAAGCGGTGTTGCAACAAGAAGGATCATCACCTCCCAATAGTTTAGTTGGAAATTCATTCTCCTACAACATCATTGACCTAATCTAGCTAATGTTCATCATCCACTATCCTCATGGTAGTTTGGACCACTTGACTTCAAGCTCAATAAACCAATTCTTACATTAAAGTCACATGATTAGTGGTTGGAAAAGTTAATACTACATATTGTCATGGTGAAAAAAAATTTGAATCTGTGCAATGAACCTTGACATTTCATGCATGATGCACTTGATAATGTCATGACTTGTAGCTTGCAAGTCCATGATTCATCTATAAGTTGGAACCTTGAAATAGACACTCAAGCACAATGCATATTTGAATCAACAAGTTTCAATTCCTAACCAAAATGACATCTACAAAATCACCCAACAAAACAAACACAATCAATGTCGAATGAGTGCTAGTTTGGACTTCAAAGCTCCTAAGTCCCAATTCTTAAATCATTGCAAGTAGCAAACCACATTTGAACAAATAACAATGTGCACATGATTTACAAATTACAAGCTACAAGGTATGGACTCTAGTGTTCATTATTGAATGTTTCCAAGTTGTTGTTCATTTGCACAATTCACATGTTTGGATTCTAAAACAAGCCATCTTGATTCACAAGTTATTGCCACCCTTGGGCCCCAACATCTAATGACCGACCATTCTTGGTTACAAGTTTAATTTTACATCTTCCTCATTAGATCTACAACCTTGGTGATCTCCAACTATAGGATAGAAAGCATTTGGCAAATCAAATGATTGTTATTGTTCCAAAATGTAGTGACTAAACAACTAACAACATTGTGTTTTTAGTGGCATACCTTTCATGCCCATTGTCATTTGGTGATTTCACAATTTGAACTTTTTTTTTAACAACACTTATTGATGTTTAAGTGATCACACTAACAATGTCAATATTTTAAAAATCTCAATATGGCAAAAACCTCTTTAATTTTCTTTTTTTCCTTTTGGGAGGTTGTTACCAAAATTTTAGGTCACCTTTTGGCAAAATTTCACCCAAAAAAATCATTGCTATAACCTTCTTTTTTTAATTTGAAAAAATACATGTTTAATGACTTGAAAATATCTAGAAATGACATATTTTAGGAAAAAATAATAATATAAAACTTGACATAATATAGGACAAAGAAATTTTTCAATATCTTAAAGACTTTCTCCATAACATTTTTTAAAAAAAAGTAATCAAATAAGAAATCCAAAGGTGGTGGATGTGGCTCCTATTAATGTGGATGCACCTTAGTGTTAAAGTTAATATATTTTTTCATGTCCAAGCTAATAATGCCCTACTTTCAACCTTTTTTAATACATATATTAAATATTTGGTCATGAAAAACATCCATTTGAATATGTGAATATTTAAATTCTATGGATTATTATTATACACAATAAGCAAATTATAGTTTCATATAATTACAATTTCCAAAAAAAAGATCCTAAATGTCAACAATCATAACCCTTGAAAGTATAGCTTGTCCCAAATTTGTGAAAATAATCTTCAATTCCATTATTAGCAATGAATCCATAACATTTGTGTTTGTAACAAAAACCCAAAAATTACCTAGATTGCAAAGTTCATCTTTCATTGAATATTAATGTTTTTGGTGTAACTATTTCAGAATTAGAAGAAAAAATTAATGAATCTCACTTATTTGAATCCATTTTGTTAGAATTTTCAATTTGCATATGGGTTTTATATGATAGTATGTGTTCAACTCAAAAAAACTACATTTGTGACATGGTGACACCCAGAAAATACATTGTAATGTTTTTACCAAAAGGCATTCTTGTAGGTGCACTATCCAAGGTAGTGTGTCAATAGTTTGTTAGTCAAGTCTACTATGGTGCTTCTTGAAGTGCACTACTTTAAAACTTGTTATGCAATGAACTACCTTGGAGTTCTTATGTAGTGTTTTCATGTTTTAGAATCATGGTGCAAATATGATTTGGGACTGGATAGTTTGCTTGCAAAATGATTATGGTCACATCTTGATCGAACGGATTTTGTTCAAGTGTACTTGTACATTTTTATTCTAAGCACTTAAATGCAATACATTAATGAAGGATTTTTTTGGTTAGTTGTTATTTGGTTGATTGCATTTGACAAATTGGGGTGCAAGCATGTTTATGGAATCACCTTGCTCATGATGATCATTTTCTCCATTACTTTTGTTTGGACATAAAACAAAGGGTGTTATGACATCTTTTTGTTCTTTAAGTAATTCAATAACAATCCATTCCAACAAACCAATTAATATAATCTCACCCTGAACATCTAGGTGTAAATTTCCTTCCTTTATTTAGGATTTTGATATTTTAACGCATGAGTTTTATTCTCACATCATAAGTTATAATTAAGAATGGTCATTGGTGGGAATCCTTATACATGAGGCATGTTCATTGCAATTGTGTTTTTGATCCAAGGGTTTGGTATCCTCGTAGCCTTAGCCATGGCTATCATGGTGTTGGTTTAAACAACAAGTATTTGGCCCCAACCTATAGTTCATCAATCTTGTCACATTTGTACATTTACAAGTCAATATCTCACATGGTGAATCATGTTCATGATCTAGGCCATTCTTATTGTTGGAACCTTCTACTACCACTTATGCATGTGTTTGAGACAACTAGGCACACAACTTTATATTGGAACATTAATATACAATGAAATATACCTATAATTTTATTAATACAATACAAGGTAAAGTTATCATGCTAATAGGAGCCACCTTAGGCATAACTTGTCTTTTTTTAACACGTTTACAAAATTCATAAACTTAGATAATGTTGAAATTGTGTGTTATATTTGTACACCCACCTCTCTATAGTAACCTACTTTAGTTTATTATTATGGTGGTCCACAATTCTTCATAGCTAATAGTTGTCCATATTTGTGTACCATCATTATGCTATCAAAATAAAATCATAATAATCTCATAACACAATGAAAAACTAATCATAAACTATCAAAGGAACATTCAAATGGATGAATTTTATTCAAATAATCAATGTCATCAGCATTAATTTTGACATGAAAATGAATAGTTCTTCATTATGTTTTGATGAATATGTAAACTAAATCAACCATTGCACAAGTAAAAGTGATTTACAATAATTAGAATGTTTGATAAATGAATTTTATTTCTTTAATGTGATGAATGAAACAATACATCATTCTATTTTGTAGAAAGAACATTAAATAGAATGGCATAAAGGATTGATACAAGTCATTTTTTCAAGTTTGATGGTTGTTAATTATAACATTTGGAAACATAGAATTATTTTGATATTTAAATCCAAAAAGCTTTGGTCCATTATTCATGGAATCAAAGCAAAACATATAAATCCCACAATAATGCAAAGGCATTAATACATTTTGTAGGTGTAGGAAGCATGGGAAGAAAGAAACACATTAACATTTACAATTAAATAAATAAAATGTTTATATAATAGTGTAGTTTTTCATGTGCAATCATGTCAATCATCATATGAAGCATGGAGAGATTTTCTAGTTAGTTATTCAAATCTCAAGATACCATTATTAAAATGTATTTTAAAAACATTGGAAACTCTAAAGATAAGAGAGTTTAAAAGTGTTATGAAACATATTCATTTGTTTTGAACATTTTTTAAATAATTACTAATTGTAGGTGTACCCATACCTAATGATAAAGTGATATTGTCATAAATGAAAAATATGGCACCAAGTTATAGAACTTTTATTAGGTCATTAAGGAAGCAACCAAATTTGATTTTGTAATCCTTAATAATTGGTGAAATTCAAGCATACATATTGATGAAAAATCTTAATGCAACAAATGATAATATGTCAACCCTCTTCATGAAAAAAAGAACCCAAATTTGTAATAAAAAACCAAAGAGATTATTTCCCTCGAAGGAAGGTGGAAGTAGTTTTCAATACACTAGAAAGAAGAAATTCATTAATATATGTTTTTTACTGTAAGAAACTAAGGCATAATGTCAAAGATTGCAAGTAAGAACAATGGCAAAATTTTCAAACAAAAGAAAAACTAGTATTATAACCAAAAGAGGTGGTTCAAAAACTATATGTAGTTGAACTAACAATGAAAGAAGGAAATCCCACATGGTATGTAGACACTAAAGCCACATAACACATTTATTATGAAAGAAATTCCTTCATAAACTAAGAGACACGTGAAAGTTGGTTTGAGTTCTATTTCTTGTTGATAACACAACAAATGGAATATTAGGACAAAAATAAAATTGTTATGGGTTTATGGGGTGATATGAGAGATCTTTAATGTACTCCATGTTCTAGGTTTCTTTTATAAAAATGATCTATTAATTTTTTTGATAAAGTTAGTGGATAGATTCTAATAAAGTAAAGCATGTGATAATGGTGATAAAATATGGAACAAACTTTTAAAATTCACTACACTTCACATTCCACAACAAAATGAAGTATTTAAAAAAAAAACACATTAATTGGTGCCATGTTTCCATAGCCACTTTCACAAAAAGCAAGGAGTGAAGTGGTAATAATAGTTCAAAGAGATTTTTTTTCCTTTGGAGTTCATGGTTGTTTTAAACATGGAAGATAAGCCATCAAAATAGTAATCATGCAAAACATGTTCAAAACATGAATTGGCCAATAATTGGATGTTATTTGTATTTTTTGGAATGAAGTGTTGTTAACACCCAATTATTTTAAAAATTAAAGTTCTATAAAAGTAATGCCAAATAATATCACTCCTTTTGAAATTTGGTTTGGATATAAATTTAATTCATCATATTTTAAGTTTTTTGGTTATCCAACTCATGTTTTAATCTATTAGGATATATAAGAAAAAAATTTGATCCACACTTTTTAGAGTGTACATTATTAGGATATTTTGAAGAATGTAAAGCATATATATTTACATTATGAAAAATAGGGTGATTTGCAATTGGCCTTGCAATTGCAATAACCATTTTACAATTTTGACTAAGTTGTAACTATGTAAGCCAAGAACATTTGGCTAGTGGTTTGGTGACATGTGACACATTCACAAAGTTCAAGGTCAACAAATATTTAAGTGACATGTGGCACATCCACATCAATAGGCTAGGCCATGTGGTGCTTGAACATTGGCCACTTAGCCTAAACGTAAGTTACATTTAGACCTAAGAACTTAGGTTAAGCCTAAACATAGGCCATTTAACTTAAGCTTAAACGAAAGCTAGACTTAAGCACCTATTTTAAGCCCGGACTTAGCCCACATGGCACTTAACAAATGAAAACCATTTTTTTATTTAGTTTAGCTTTTAGGATTGAACCTTTTTTATAAGTTCATCCCAAATGGCTATTACATTTTCATGATTATTGTGTTTCCTTAACCAACCTAATGCACTCCTTTGGAACGAAAGCAAACAAACTAGTCTAAGGTGTTTCCATGGTACAATGTATACAAAAAGGAGTCATAACATTGCAACACATTTTTGAGTTGGCTTTCTAGGTATTTAGAAAAGATTTTATGGTAGAAATGTGGAATTAAAGGTGTCATATCAATAACTATTGTTGTGTTATGACATCGGTGCACATTTGAACAATTCAATGGTTGATTAGAAAACATTTTAAACTTGCAAAAACTTGTCACAAAGACTATGATTTAATAAAAAGGTTGAGAAATACTAGTTTAAAAAACAATTTTCCATGAAACTTTGCACATACAAAAAGACAACCATAATGAACAAACTTTTTCATGAAAACTTTAAGTTTGTTTTTAAGTATTGATGTTCATATTAAATTATAAATAAATGTTAATAATACATTATGTTATGATAATGTTAATGATTATGGTATTTATAAGTTGTAAAATATTTTCCATTAAAGATGTAGTTGGATAAAATGTTTTTTAATCATTCTAAAAACATAAAATGAAAATTTAAATTAATGAAAAAAAACCAATAAATTGTTGTTAAACAAGGTGTTTTAAATAAGTTGTCGTTAAATTATTGGTGTACAATTACATAAAGGCAAAAGTATGGATTAATTGCATATTCATGGTTTATATAATTTTTCTTACTCTTAAAGCCGAAATAAACCATATGTGATTGTTTAAAAGAATTCAAAATGAGTGATATTTTATTTGTTATTACTTATAATATTATATATTCTTCCAACTTTGACACAATGTATGTACACCATACCATGGAAACACCCTCTAAGCTTAATTAGGCCTAAACCTAAACTAATAGTCTAGCTAGCCTAAGTCTAGCTAACTAGTTACGTTAATTATTTCTAGCAATTATTCATCAACCATTTTTAATTGTATAGTTAGATAATTAAAAAATTAGATAATATTATTTTCATTTACCAAATAATATGATAATTATTTTTAAATTTTAAATTTTGATCAATCAACTATAATTATCTATTCAATAATGAACTATTAATTAGTCCAAATGTTTTTTAAACTAATTCATTTTAACTTTTTATTAACATTTCATAAAAATAATAATTAATTAAAATATAAAAAATTGATAATATTTTTGGAAGGTATTTTAATTTAAATAATTATTATAATTTACTGATAATTAATAATTGGCTAGAACTACAACAATAACATTAATAATAATATTGTAGCTAGTAGCTAGGATAGGCTAGGCTAATTATTTGCCTATTATTATTCGTATTGTTACCTAACTTGTTATAACTATTATGAATTAATAAAATAAATATTAAAATTTTAAATTTTAAAAATAATATTTATGCAAGTATATTAGTCTTAAAATAATAATAATTTTCTGGAATTTTATAATAATTTACTAAATATTGTTACTAACTATGCCAATCATTATTATTATTTAATAATAAAAAATAATGTTTCTAATAAATTTAAAATTTTAAAAACATATTGGAACTAATAGCTGGCATTATAATAAACATTAAAATTCCAAAAAAATAATTAATTATGTATCATTATTTGATATGTGGTAAACAAAACTTTAATCTACATATAAATAATAAATTATGCATGTATTGAACATATATGTTATTAAATTGACTTACATTTTAAATTTTCATTAAATTTTATTTTCAAATCGAAGTGTAATATTTATATGCACAAAACAAATTCATCATACATAACCATTTATTTATACATAAAATCTAAATGTAATTAATTAATTAATTATTATCATAAATTTAAATTTTTATTGAGTTATCATATGTATAAAAATGAATAATTTTCCACAAAATATTAATTATGTATCATTACTTGATTTGTTATAAACTAACATTTGATTTGCATAGAAATAATAAATTACATGTATTGAACATAAATTATTAGAAGATTATATTTCATAATTTTCTTAAATTTTACATTGAAATTAAAATTTTAATATTTATATGCACAAGAACATTATTTGCATCATACATAACTATTCATTTATTAAGCCCCATGATAATTTGGCAACAAAAAGAACTTGGTTCTGAGTTTGCCCTTAAGAGCTCTGGAGCTGACACTGGGTGGAATGATATCGTGTTGTTGTCGCTGAGGATGCGAAGAAGGAGCAACGCAGAAGGTGTGCACGAATGGTGTTGCATTTTGATTGCATTTTGTGTGTGGTGGAAGCGACCGACTATTCTTCGTCGTAGACGTCCGTCCGTCCGTCCCCCGACTGTCCTGTCCGGCTGCCCGAGGTCTTGTTCCCAGTGGGTGTTAGTGACCAAAGAACTTCAGGTTTGGACTTTGGTTCCTCTTGAGACCTTCCAACCTTTGCAGCAGATTGTACAGTGTACTTCTAAGAAACGGCTGTGAATCTCTTCTGTGTTGCCGAGCTCGCAAGCTCGCGACCTCGAGGTGGGTTCTAGGGTTGACCTAATTCGACAGCTGGGTAGAGAGGAGACGGAGATCAAAGGCTCAGCGAAACTCTCCTCCATGAACTCCAAACTACTATAAATCTTCGACTCCAGATCTGAGAAGGTGCTGCACCAACACCAGCAATTGTTGATTAGGGTTTGAGCAAAATCTTGGATTCCCGAAAGAAGAGTGGTGGCATCTGAAGAAGACGATGGAGCTCACTTCTCACATTCCAGTTCTCAACTATCTGAACCACTAAGAAGAGGTCCGTAGGTGTGTCTAGCAGAGGAGAGCGAGCTTTTTCACAAGACCCATCTTTTGGAGGGAAAAAGCTTCTTGGGTGACTCCTGTACTTCCTCCTCTTCAATCAGCAAGCAAGAAAGCAAGCAATCCATCCATCTTTGTTTCTTCCTTCCAAACCCTATAATCATTCTTCAAGACTGAGATTAGTGGACCCTAGGAGCCTCTCTCACCCCACTCTTTGAAAAAGTTGAATTGATGTCTTATTTGATTATGTAAGAACATCTCCAGCGGTGCTCGGTAATATGTGATTCACATTTTACATGATTTGCATGAAGAACACCTACACTGGTGCTCAGTATGTGATTCACATTTTACATGATTTGCATGAAGAAAACCTCCACCGATGCTGAGTATGTAACCTTGCAAATTAAAAGAGGATTTTTGAAGCATTGGTGATAAGGTTTAGTAAAGTTACAGTTTAAGGTTTTGGTTAATGACGAATGCCACGGTTTTCGACATTAAAGCATGGGAATGGAACAAGGACTTGCTGACGATCATGGAGATGCAAGCAGTTGAACTCCAGGTGCTCTGTACACGCTACAACCTCAAGCCTGCCAAGACCGGCAAGGCAGCCGCTGCAGCAGCCATTATCAACCATCTCATGGTCCTTAGGGCCGATGTGGTGACGAAACAGGATGTGCACAATGCTATTGAAGTCACTATGGAGCAGGTTGCGGAAAACATTCTAGCTCC
>Ga0209611_10004600_pt1 | contig 23515 bp, 22 predicted proteins | sample S1TSphgellanicum_3_FD_187693 | JGI IMG/M metagenome (GOLD analysis project Ga0209611, IMG submission 187693) | Host-associated microbial communities from peat moss isolated from Minnesota, USA - S1T2_Fc - Sphagnum magellanicum MG (SPAdes) (version 2) | ecosystem: Host-associated > Plants > Peat... | reverse complement strand
GGTTTAGTAATTTTCTATCCCGGTACTGTCTCAAATGTTTAGTTCTGCATTAGATCAAGAACCAGCAGATTTGGTTGATTCCAGCTCCTAGGCTTGAGCTATGGTCAATTATTTTGGCCACAGGAAGCAGGCACAGGTGAGCTAGAAGAAGGAATCAGCCAAACCCTGCCTGCTCCCTGGCAGTAAGTGCTGTTAGGTCTACAGAATTTGGAAGACCTGTCCTGTTGATTGGGTCTACAGAATTAGCACCAGTGCCGATTGGCGATTGAGCATAAGAATTAGTCTATTGGGTCTATAGAATTGGCACACATGGGTGTGACCAGCTGATTCAGCATGAGAACTAGTCAATTTGGTCTCTAGAATGAGCACCAATGGGTGCTGATAGGCTGATTGAGTATGAGAATTAGTCAATTGGGTCTACAAATTTAGCACCCACTGGAGCTGATTGCCAATTTAGCATGAGAATGCTCAGTCAAAAGGGAGAACAAGACCTAACAGAAGCTGTTGTTAATAGTGTTGGATTTAGTGAGCTGCCAAGACTATTTTGCTGACTTGAAAATAATTTCTTTCTGTATGAGAGCAGCATGTTTTACAGCTTGGAGCAAAGGTTGTGACCAAGCCAGAGGAAAAGCCATGGGGTCAGAAAGTGGCATACATTGAGGACTTGAATGGCAACATTATTCGTCTTGGTAGTGAAGTAGGGCAGCAGTAGAATTAAAGTACATAATTTTGCTACAAGCTGTTTTTACCTTGCTTCCTGTCTTTTTGTTATAAGCTCTCCAGGCTCTGTGCTAGGTATATAGGAAGAACATACATGTGAGCTGAGTCTAACCAACTTTGAAAGATCTTTTAAACAAAAGTATATAACTCTGTGTTTTGCAAATTCCCATTTTGTAAATGTAAAGGCCAATACCCATATCAGTATTGGCTGGTTTAGAGTACTGGGAACCCAAATTCAAACCGGAATTTGAACCATTTTCAGAGTTTACAACCCTTACAATAATACAAAAATTAGTTACAGAGGTGCCTGTAGAGGGTGGTATTATAATACCCTGTGGATTTTCCCTAGGTTGTGCCTTTGCAAATGTATCCCTTTATGTAACAATTTCACCCACAAAATGGAGATGCAACCCCAAATACATACAAAACATGACAAATTAAACCTGATGCTCAACCCACACCTCCTCAACCTCTTGTGCCATTAGAGCAAGAATGCAAAAAACTCACATAGCACAACTTCATTGGAATTTGTAAATGAGACTTTAGGGTAGTGTAAAGACTTGGAAGCTAGTTATCCAATCTAAGAGCAAGTTTTCAATGCATAGGACAAATCTTCCTTGCTTTGTGACTGTGAACCTGGGATTCAAAGGGGTTCTTAGGAATAAGTGGAATCTAAGTTTTTCAAAAGCCATCTAAGGTTTTTCAGAGGTCATCACCAGTGAGTGGGAAAGGCTAATAGTGTTACATGATCTCTGCAATGACATCAAGTAAAGGCTTCTCAGACTGTTCAGATATTCCTTAAGAGTGTTGCTCTTAGCAAGTGGAGAATTTGGCTGATTATTGATGACCATGATATGCAACAGTCTCTTGTATCAGGAACACAAGAGACAGAGCATCAGATCCAGGACTTAATCCCTTCCACCATGTTGCTCATAACACAAAAATTGAGGTGTTGTAAGTATCAAACATTGTGTGAAAGACAGAACTCCTAGAAGCATTGAAGGTGTTTTCTCTGTTGCAAAAATGGATGTCATGGAGTAATTGGAGAGAAATTTTTCGTTTTTGAGTCACCCAAAATCCTAATTTTTATGAAGTATTTGCAATCCATCTATTAAGCGAGGTTGTTTGTTTTGGTTTGTCAAGCTGAAATCTCATAAACCATGCATCCCCTGCTGTGCTGTTGCTCTTGTTGGAAAAAGCCCTTGATGAGTAGGGGTGCATTGTGTGGTTTTGTAATATTTAGACCTATGGTGCAAGAGTGTTAAATTTGAATAACTTTGTCATTGAAATTTAATTAAAATCAAAATTACAAATTATAGGGAAACTGGGGCATTTGCTTGGTACTCTTGGACAGCTCTTAATGCATATTAGTCTCGTTTCATAGGGTTGCATGAAAATGTTTTGAGTATTCTTTTTAGACCTAAGGTGTAGGAGATATTGAATGTTTTGAGTCACTCATGTCATTAAAAATTCACTAAAAATTTAAGAATTATTTTTTTGTGGAAATTAAATTACATACTTACGTTAAAGAAAATATATCATTTGCCCTTGGAAAGTTCCTTTGATATCATGAATACATATGCTCATCAGTACAGGGTATAGTAGTGTGTTCTCCAATTCTTCTAAGTTATTTAATTTAAAATGTTTTTATGTGTTCAAATCAGTATTTGGGGAGTATCAACTGTTGAACCTACCTACTGGTACTGGTATTGAATCTTTTTTTAAGAATCCATAGCTAGCTTGGTACACTTGTATTTGATTTTTAAAAAACTTTCATACTAGCCTAATCCTGTATATTAGAGTTGAAGGCTGTATGTAACTGGTATTAAGACCTATATAACCTAACTATGATATTAAACTAGTATTATCTCAAGTCCTTACCAGGCAGGTATTGGGATGAGGCTAGTATTTGTCTCAGGTCATACTAGTCTAGTCAGTTCTTCAGCACCAGGACCAGTCTATATACAAGGGTTTCATCCTAGCACTGCTGCTGGTTCAAGCTTCAAACTAGTGTTGGGTGGTTCTTTCCTTTTTTTATCAAGAACCTCCAGTTCCAGTTCCACATGTAAGTAGAAGTGGCAATTCAGTTATGGGTTTGAAGAACTAGTTCCGGTTTTGAAAATCAGACCCATGTCTGATTCAATCCTTATTAACCTAGACCAAACCAGTGATTTAACTACGGGTTAATTTTTAATGAATCCCTGGTTGTAGTTTTGGTTCCACACACAAAATGAAACCAGGAACCCATTTCCAGGTCCAGAAAACTGATGCAGTTCTGAAAATCAGACCTGACTGATTTTAGTTACGTGAACTATTGAAAACTAGAACCAATGATTCTAACCCACCAAGCCAGGTGGGGTAAATTTGCTCATCATCAAACACATACCTATCATCAAACACTTTTCAATTCCATATCTTTCCCATTCTTTTACCGAATTGAGCAATTCTTGCGACCTTGGAAGCCCTAGGTGAAGCATTACAAATGTTCTTTGTACTTCACAAGCACAGGAGCATCCATTCTTTTACCGAATTGAGCAATTCTTGCGACCTTGGAAGCCCTAGGTGAAGGATTACAAATGTTCTTTGTACTTCATAAGCACAGGAGCAATGTGTCAGGATTTGACTTCCTTCAAGTTCTTAAGTGTTCGCTCACTGGCCTACCTGCCTGTTCTATATACCTTTTTTTTTTCTAGAAAATCTTTTTTTTAAGACTGACATCCTTAACTTCGTTCCAGGACCTGAATTGATACTTATGGTTGTGGAACAGGACATGGATCAAGACTTCCAAGAAGAAGATTTGGAGGTCAGTCCTTACGGCCCGTCTCAAGATCTGAATTGAGATTTGGGGGGAGGGGTGAGTTGGTCCTTAGCAGTTTCAAGATCTCAATTCAGACTTGGAGGTCTGCGAATGAACATGAATCAAGACCTGAAATTAGGGTTTGGTGCAGGGGGAAAGGAACGAAGAGTCTTAGCAGTTTCAAGTCTCAATTGAGACTTGGAGTTCTGGGAAAGGACATGATTCAAGACCTGAAATTAGGGTTTGGGATAGGGTGGGGAAGGAAGGACGTGTAGTGATCCTCGCTTTGGGGGGTGTTTCTTCTTGCTTCCGTCGCGGTACATCCAGGAGTGAGATGGCGGAGGAAGGAGGGACGATGCAGCGCATTTCTGAAGAAATCAATACTGGCGAGCAGTGCCACGATTCTCTCGATACCCAAAAACACGATCTACTTAGTACCCATGAACAGGATTCCTTGATCACCCAACAACAACAACAACAACAACAACAGGAGGAGGAAACGCTCCCGCAAGAGGAACGAGAGAAAGAAGAAGAAGAAGATGTAGTAAAAGCTTTGGAGGAGCATCCGAAGCCGTTGGTGAAGAGGGCGAGGAAGCTGTTGTACCGGAGGCTGCGAGTGGGAGTTGAAGACGGGCGTGTGTTTGTGGGTAGGTTCCATTGCCTGGACAAGCAGGGGAACATTATCTTGTATGATACATTGGAGTTAAGGTACGTTCCTGGTCCGTCTGGAGCCGCGTTGAATGAGCCCCCACCCGTGGAGCAACGGAGTTTGGGTCTTGTTCTCATTCCCTCTCGTTGCCGCACCTCGTGCTCTGTCGAGTGCTCAATTCATGAGCAAATGGATCTTTTATCCCTGGATCAATCTTGAGTCCCTTGCTCAGCCGCAACAACGGCCCCCCATTCGCATACCCAGAACCATCGCAGAATAGAAACTATCGGCAGAAGGTCAGTTTGAGTTTTGCCAAACCCTAAACTCCTCATCCGTCTTTTTTCTGGCTCATTTTTTTATCATAGCTGTCACGGTAGGTGTTTTCCAGATACCTAGAAATGAAATTGTACCTCGCCCCGACCATTGACGAGAATTCTTTTTGCAGTTATTGATATGGAGACCCTAAATCCTGAAAACCCTAAACTCTAAACCTTAAACCCTTTCAATGGAACACTGATGGAGGAGCTGACACAGCTTGGTTGCTGGCAAACAAGTACAATGGAATTCAGATCCCCAGATGGTTTGATGGAATCTATGGACAAGGAGAATAAGGGTTTAGAGTTTCACTAGTTAGGTAGCTGAGGAGAGATAATAGTCGCAGGAAGATGAATGTAGTAAGTGATTTTAAGGGAGAGGCACCATAGTGGGCATGGTAGTCTCCCTCTGGTGCTTGGTGTTATGGCAGACTTCCTCTGGTGCTTGGGGTCATCACCTGCCTTCATCAACAATCTGGAGAGGCTTAGGAGGAGGGGACAACAAGGCCCATGCTTCATACATGCAAATGAACTACACAATTGTTCTGGAGATTTCTCTGCAATTTCATAGATATGAATTACACAATCACCACTTATTGTGTTGTGGATAGGATATGCACTGATTCCTGGAGAGATTCAGGACTTCCCTACAATGTTGAGTAGTGATTGTGTTTGTTCTGATTCCAAAGTGGAGTCTAATCCTCACCATGGTCATGCAATTTCAGCTAACCTAGGTGTTGTTGGGAGACACAATGCAATTGGTCTTTTGCTGGAGGTAGTACTTGGAAGCATTATATTGGTTCAGTTTCTTATGAGATCCATTCTCTTGAAGGCACCTCAAATGTGAAGTCAAGTTTGCCAGTATCTGAAGTTTTAAATCTTCATGGTGATTGCATTGCTGCCAATATGTTTAAAACAAAGTATGGCCCTCAGTCTTCCTTCTCTTTTTTTGTGGCTTGGAAGTTCTGGAAAGAACTTCATCAAGCTAAGGTTTGGAAAAGTAGTCAGTTGTACATCTCTCACAGAAGTATCTAAGTGGCTTAGTTTATATGACAACTGCTATACTGCTGCCAGTGGTCAATCACCTTTGGGTTGGCAAGAACTGCTGAAAGCTAATGTTCTCTCTCAGCATGGTTCAGACCCTAAAAAGCTACTCGAGTACTTGAAGTCATGAAGTTGTTGAGTCTTGTATGATCTGATGCTGATGAATCTGCTACCCTTTTATTGCACAGTCCTTCAACTTCTCAAGTCTAATTTGACCTTCTTACCTTGGATGATATTGAAAGTCAAGAATTTGTGGATTGGTTGATTATGCTCGCTTTTTATCTTGTATGGAACAGCTTTCTAACACTTCAACCTGTTGTGTGACCTAATTGTTGAACTTCAAGCTTAAATTTGTGAATAGATGATGCCCACCCCATTCTGTGACACACTAGATTTTGGGTTGCCTGAAAACCCATTTTGGAGGATGCAGAGAAACAAAAATGGACTTGGACTTCACCAAATGTGCCAAATCAAAGCAATGAAAAAACAATGCAATAATTACTCACTGTCTCTCTCCTCTGCTTCCACCTCTCAATCCCTATCTGTTTTGGCAAGTCTTTTAGACAGCACCCAGTAGGTGACTAAAATATGGCCTTTTCCAAGTCCAATGAACCAACCAAACAAGCCATCTGGTGTGAAAAGTCATGGGAGGATCAACAACTCTTGTTCTAAATACAGGTGAAGTGCATTAGGGCTGGGACATTTCTCATACCAGATTGCTAAATATATGGCCAAGAAACTTCTCAGTTGCTATGTGTGCAAATTAGACAGCAATCTGATATAACTGTAACTGTAATGGGTATTGTGAATTTGATACAGATTCTAATGTTGTACAAGAATCAATTGGAAAGCAGGAGCATTTGTAATGCTCATTGCCAATCAAAGCATGGACCCAATATATTAGTGGGCTCCTTACAGTCATCCCCCAGTTCTTGGTTCTAGGCCTCCATTAACAGGCAATGTGAAATTTTTAACAGATGGCTTCCTGCTGCAGTTCTTTTGTTGCAGGTGGTAACAATTCAGGCCTGAAAAATTATGGGCAAGGGCGATCATCCATGAGTAAGAATGCTTTTTTTGGGGTTCATGAGACAATTTTTAGCATGTTCACAGTTTCAAACATGGCTTGATACTCCCACTTCTGATTTGGAGTGGGAAGACTTATGCTACACCTGAAGCAGCTCCACCATCAAGAGGTCTTTCTGGTCCCAGATGAGCCCGCAAGTAGGCCTACTGCAAGACAGAACATGAAGAGCATTGCAACAAGGAGGATGTACGTCTTGCGTGATGATCTGTAGTATTCCTTGAATATCACCACTCCCCAGAAGGTGCTCACTAGGGGCAATGCCTGCCGTCCAACCAGGGCTAATTCTCAGAAATCTGATTGTTACTTATTGTGTTGTTCATTGTCAATTGTGCTCACTGGCTGCAACCAAATCCCAAACTAGATTTTGGCTATTTGTAGCTCCATTTTGGAATTCTTCTTTCAAATTTGCAGATGTGCAAGAAGATCAGAAAAGCAAGTACAGGGGGGGAGGGGGTGCCAAAACACCAACCTGGACGGCATCTGCAGCAGCATAGCCTGCAGCTTGACCACCCATGAACTGGAAACCATTGCCCAAGCCACAGAGTAAACCTGCGAGGAGTGCCCATTGACGACCTTCCCAATCGTTGAGATACATCTTCAGTGAAGATTTGGGTAAACCAAGGAGTGGGTGGTACAATAGCACCAAATTCGCAGTTACACCGAAAATAAATGCCATTACTGAGAAGTAGAAGAATGCAGTATACACTACCAGGTGTGGCACCCCAGGCTTCAGTTGGTGCCACTGATCATTGGTGGCCAGGTTAAAGGCAGGTGAGAAAAGTGCAAAGCAGAATCCTGCAATGACCACAATCACTAATCCAAATGTTGTTTTCGCTCCTGATATCTGTTAACAAAACAAACTATTTGAAAAACCCAGCTTGAAAACCCTGGTTTAGGGTTTGCTTTTTCATCAACAAAAAATAAATCAAAAGGACTGGAGACTAAACACAATATTATCATCACCACCTTCATTGCACGCTGATCTTCCAGTTGCTGCAGGTATTGACCAGTTCCAGCTTTCACTCCAAGACCATTTGCTTGCAGGGTTTGGACCTTGGCATTCTTGTCAATGCCATTCTCCTCTTGGGCAACACTCTCTGTACAAGTTTTCCACCTTCGTTTAGAGAGAATTTAGTTTAGTTTTCTCTTGAGAGAAATCAGATGCTCATGCTGAATGAGAAGATGGGTTGAAGAAACTTTTTTATCAGTTCTGGGAGTAGGAAATTGTACTTGAAGGTGCTTCCATGATTTCAAGATCAAAGCTCTTTTCTGTGTTGATCTTGGCATCAGTCCTGTATTTCATCCACTCATTACAAAAACATCAGCTGACAGAAATGCCATAGAAATCTAGCCTGAAATTTGAGCTGTGAGAGAGCACCAGTGAAGAACATGGAAAGACTAAGCAATCTTTCTTTTTGCTTGGCTGTATGTGCAGCAGGGATGTGTACAGATCTCTGGAATCCTAACCTCATAAAGCCCAAATTATGGAGGAATGCTGGAGGTCCTTATTATAATACTGGCTGTGTGCTTGCAGCTTGGATAAGTTGTCTCGAGAATAAGAGGTATGCAATGCAGCTCCTAGAAACACAGCAATCAAAAAACATCCTACTCCAGGAAACAGAATCTGTGCACGGTTGATTCGATCATCCAAGAAGTAGTTCATAGTTGTTCCTGCATGCACACACATACCAATCCACCAGCTTCTTCTTCATCAGCACCTCATCATTTATCCCAAGAGATACATGTATAATTATCATATCTGCTGCTGAGGAGGAAATGTTCTGAGATTCAATTTCACAAAAACACCGCTTCTATTGCAGGTCTTATGCCATGCTGATTGATCCCAACATCCATGTTGACATATATGTTGAGGATCTTATGGGGTATGATCAAGTACCAACCAGCAACTACTGTAATGCTTGAGGAAATGACTTCAACAATGGAGAGACCAACAAATGGCCATGCATACTGCGTCAGTAAGTTGCCCACCCCTAGTACCAGTCCTCCTGCTAATGCAAATCCCACTGATGGCCAATTGTCCTGCAGCAGCAGCAGCAACAGAAGCAGAAGAATAGGTCAGCTACAGTTTCATATGGCGACAAAACTTTGATTTGGAAAACAGTCTCACCTCATGGGCTTGGGGGAAGAACTTGGAGAGAATCAGATCCTAGCTGAAGAAACAGCTCATGATTGTTGGAGAACATTGGTCAGATTCTTGGACTCCAGAACTGATGATCTGTTGTGAAATTCAAAGAACTTGAAGCAGGAGGTTTTGCATGTGTAAGAGACAATGTTGGTTCTTGTGTTTGTTTTGTGCTTATAGGAGGAGGTACTACCTGGTGTAGCTGGGTCACAAAATTGGGTGACTCAGGAGTGCTGCTTCTGATTTGTCCCAGTGTGAATGCGAAGATTATGGCAACCAGGAGATTTGTGATGGAGTAGTCCAAGTAGGTGTGCATAAGGTTGCGACCCCGTCTCTCCACCAAGTTGAGAAGTGCTGGCCATGTGCCCAGAAAGCACAGAGCTGCTATCATCAATGCTATGGCCCCTCCTTTGTCTTGTATGATGTACATCTTTGTGGTGACCCAAAAAACAAAAACAAAAATAGAAATCCCACCAAACTGTTGGAGGACACTAGCTGCTGCTGCAGTGCTAAACTTCTTGTCAACTCTGATTCACCTGCACCTCTAACAAAACCCAGTTCCAAAATCTCAAGCATTCATTCCATTTCATTTCGTGCAGTAGCTGTATACATAAGCTTCAACAACATGTCAAAAACTCAAGCTGCAGGCCAAGATCCAGCTTTCTTTCTGCAATTGAATACAGAAGCAGTTAGTTCATTTCCTAAACTTCATTGCGGTACTGGGATAATTACACTTGTTCTTAATCTTCTTTGAGAACTTGAGCTTCTGCAGAAGGACAAATGAAACCGAAAAACAAAAGCCCTCATAATTAGCTCTAACATCTGGTACCCATGATCAAATGGGTGCATCAGCAGCTTGCAGCCAACAAACAACAACTCCTGATCATGATTCCCAGCCACAACACACTGATCTCTGATGCAGATCTACTAAGTTTTGCTCTCAGCAGGTTTTGACTGCAGATCTTCTCAACCCACAAAATCACTAATTTGTTGATCTCTGCCTGAGGTATTATTCCAATATTGCATGAATTTTGCAACAAAACTTTAAGCAATTATCCAGAAAACCCACTTAATGAATTTCCACAACAAATTGATGATGAATGATGGAAACTACTAAATCAAAAAACTCTGATGAGAACAATGATGCTGATGGTGGAAACTTACGAAGCAAAAAAACACTCTCATGATAATTGATGATGACTATGATATGAGAACAATGATGCTGATGGTGGAAACTTACGAAGCAAAAAAACACTCTCATGATAATTGATGATGACTATGATGATTATGGGAACCGAAGAAGCAGAAATGTTTTTGGTGACGATGAGGGCTGTCGGTATCAACTGAAAAGCAAAAGCAATGGAGTTGAACTCAAGCAGCAGCAACAGCTGTTGTAAAGCTGAAAAGACTCCAGTGTTGTGCACATGAGTAAGTACTGAAAAGCGGCCCACCTTCACAGCTAGCTGGAGGCTCCACCACCCAAAGTTGTATTAAAGAAAAAAAGAGGGGAAAAAAAAGAGAAAAGAGTGCTACATTTGCTCCAAACGGTCTCTCACAAAGAATCCACACAGCAACGACAACAACAAGATTATCTATCTCAAGAATGTGTCAAGAGTGTTCGGAAATTTTCAGTCGCGGCTTAGCAATTAGACTGCAGATTTTGCTCTTACGCCAGCAATGGAGCTGCTTCTGCTGCTGCTGCTGTACGGGATCGCAAGCAGCAAGGGGGTTGACGATGCTGTTGTCGGATATTGCAAGCCGACCCCTAATCTCCGCCGGTTCTTTTCTCCACCTCGCCCAAGGGTACAAAGGTGCGGAGGTGAAACCTTATATCCGGATACCTTCCGGATATCACCAACTCCGGATATCAACTGAGACCCGCCTCACCGCCTTTATACAAGGCCTGCCACCGGCCCTTCCAAATTTCTCAAGTCACACTTCCATTCTATTTCTTTAACCCTTTCTTTCATTTCTTTTCTTTTTCTTTTTTTTCTCTTTATCTTTGCTTTTCTTTTTCTTTTCCTTATTCTTTTATTTCTACTCATTTCATTTCTTCTTTTTTTCCTTTTATCGACCTTTCTTCTGAAACACATATTTAATTCATTTCGGATTAAATTGTTAATTTAGGACTTTTCCCAACTTTTTGGACAGTATGAACTTCATCTGATGACCACCAGATTTTTAAAAAATGCAACCTTATATTAAAATAAAAACAACAATCATTCACAAAGATAACATCCATGAAGACATTTTGTCTCAAAAAATTTCGTACCAATTTTGTTATGCAACATTTACAATCATTGTTTTTAATACATCGAGGGACACAAAGCCAATCTAACAACATCAACGTTGTCAATGAACCCATTCACCTTGCTCATATTGTAACAAATATAATATTATGCTAGTTTCAAAATTAATATATTACAATGAAAATAGTATTTTACCTAGTGCCCACCAAGTGAAAATTATAATACTAAATTTTTAATTTAGAATCTTATACAACTTGGTGGATGGAATGAACTCCACCTAGTGGCCACCAAACTTAACATTAAATTAATGATCATTTTTGACATGAATGTCATATTATAATTTTTTTCAATTACATTATTTTCAAATTTAAAAAAATTCCAAAAATATCCATGTACACATTATGTTAAAAACATTCATATCAAATCTAAGACAAGATTATGAATTTTCATAAGTGATTGAAAGCCAAATGTTACTGCTTCCATCTGACATGAAGTGATTCAAACCTTTGAATTTGAAACATGAGAAAGGTCAAATTGGCAAAACTACAACATCATACTATCACACAAATTTTACTAATTATAATTGAACACCTGGTGGCCACCAGGTGAAACATAAAAAATTGTAAGCTATAAAAACCAAATAACACAACTCCCATTTAAAATGAGAAAATAGAATTCAATGTTTTGAATCTAATATATTGACAACATGCTAAATTTTTAATAATGGCAACTTGATCCATCCATGTTAATCATACAATAGCAAATTTATTATGTTTCAAATTCCATATATAATTAAAATAATATTTATCCTGGTGCTTAGCAAGTGATAATACATAATACATTATCAAATAAGAAAGTCACAAATAAATGCTCCCAATAAACAAAAATAAAAATTCAATTTTCTGAAATACAAAAAAGGCACAACATACCAAGAACAACAATGTCTATGCATGCAATTTTATTATTCATGTTATAACAATTCCATTATTTTTGGGGCTTTACATACCATGTTAGAAAGTTGATACCTAATGGCCACCAAAGGTTAGGAATTAGGTAGATATATATATATATATATATATATATAATTATTTTTCAAGAATCACGTACATGGATAAATTTCGACAAAAAATATTTTTATTAAACCATAAAATAAAAAATTTGCAAAAAATATTTAAAACAACAATCCAATCAATATAATCATACAAAAGACATGGAAAAATTTGCAAATATAATTTAATCAATGTCACCAACATCCTTCACAAATTGGTGGAGGCATTAGCAGCATCAAAATTAACTTTAACTCTAGCAGCATAAGTAGTAGGACTATTAATTTGACTTTTGTTTGTTGTATTTTTCTGAGTAGGAAAAGATAAAAGAATAACTGAAATGTCAAGCCATTGTTTTAGATCTGTTAAATTACATTTCCACTTTCCATTCCAAGAATCTTCATACAAAACGTCGTTCATCCAAATTTGATCATTTTTTCATAGGAACCCACCATTGAACTTTCACCATTTGAAAATATTCATTGTCTTCATCCTTGAAACATCTCCCTTTACTCTTCCCATCTAATGAAGAACAAGATCATGATCATGTAGTCTAACAAGCACAAAATCTCCAACATTAAAATCTTTAAATGGCGTGTAAGGAATTAAAGGTCTCATATATTCTTTGACCCACGTAAGGAACTTGAATTGGATCTTCTAGATCAACAATGTTCATCATGGTTGACAATGAAGCCCTAACATAGTTAGACCTCTAATTGTTTAAGGCCAGAAGCCCTGCAAAAGAGTTATATTTTGAGGCGGTAACAGTCTTGAGAAATGCAACAAGATATATTCCTAGTATTCCACATACGGCTTCATCTTCATTTCATATGTGGAACTTTACACAATGCCCACATTCCAAAAATCCACGTATTTGGATAGTCCAAAATTTATAAACTTTTCTGTTTCCATTGACCTAGATACATCACTGCCCTAAATTGGGTGGTATAGAACAAGGCTTGGAACTTTAGTAGGCAACTTTGGTGAACTGTGTACATTAACCTTCCATAATCTAAATGGAAGCCCATTTATCAAACTCCAGACAAGATTTGTGGGGGAAACTTTATATTGCATCATTGGCCAACCTTATAGATCAACAAAAAATCTAAACATGTGCATATCAATATGCCCTACCAATGTTTCAAGGCCATCCTTCAAACAACCTAGGACCCAAAAGATTTAAAATCTAAAATCTCCTGAATCAATTGATGAATGAACAGTTTTTCCTATGAGATCATGAAAGCTCTCATCAAATCTACTAAAACATAATTATTTTCTTCCTTCTAACTTTTTTGACAAATAGTCAAAGCATCCATTTATATCTTCATGTGTATGGCCAACTACAAGAAATCCCAATTTGACCTCTTCAAACACATCCCTCGCTGTCAACAATGATAAAAACATTAACAAATGTCGATTCTTATTGTTTTTAACACAATTATCCATTTGAAGCAACAAATTTCTTGGCAAAGGCTTCAAACCAATAATTTGATCTAGGGTGTGCAACGCGATTTCCCTTGCAACATACGTGCAAAGAATGAATTTTGCGGGGGGTGTTTAAACAATACTTTTGATTTCAAAACTAAGGCTGCCTCCAAAGTCCGCAAGAGCTGCAACAAGGACCCAGTTGTGAAATTGGGATTGTTTGGCCACAATTCAATAGAATATTATGCATATATCTCATCCCCATGACCATGTGTTATCATACTTGTAAGGGTAATAAGCAATTGTCCAAGCCCAGATATCATTTTGTTGCACACTTGCAACCTTGGAAGTGCAATTTTTGCATGGTCCATCTTGTCATGAATAATACATAAGAATTCATCCTTTGATCGCATTGATTTTGTCTTCCAAGCACGATATAAATTTTTAAATGATTTTTGGTGTAGGATATGTTTTCTTAGCTTTGTTTCATACTCTAAAACCTCAGTACTATTCTTTCCCAATTTGGATATCAAGCCCTTCAGGGATTCACAAACAGTGCATTTTGCAAACACAAACCCCCACTTTTGCACATTTTACATTTAGATGGTGTCTTTTCTTCAACCTACTCATAGTAGATTGAAAAATACCTCCAATGCTTAATTCCTTGTTTATCTGCCAACCAAAAAATACAAAAAACCAAAGAAATATTAGCCTTTCCATGACAGATGTATGTCACCAATTATACATTCAAAAATTCATTTCAATTTCTTGAAAAAAAAAGTGTTGGTCGTTCCATACAATTCATTTGATCATTGCATTCTCGTAAACTCTTCCATTTTTCAGGCAAAAAACATTACACATCTTGTCTACCGTTTCCAATCCCTTTCATTTGATGCGACATAATATCTACAAACAAGTCAATATATGCAAAATAGTGATAATTTTTTGTCGACTTCTCATTCCCTTCATATGCAACCTTCTTGGAATATCTAAACCATTTGTTCTGCGGTTTTCAAAAGACAAACTCTAAAACTCTTATCTCAACAACGTCTTTTCACAAGGAAAATGTTGACAACAATTCATGGTGCAACATTTTGCCACACCCACATTACACACAAACTCCTCTAACAACACTTTCTCAATTCTAGAAATGGAACCCTTAAAGTCAACTACATTTCGCTTCCTCTTATGAAAGGAATATTTTGTTTTCTTTACACCAATTTCCTCCACATCATCAACATTTGGTATGTGGGTGTCATTAAATGTTATGAGATGTTCTATGAAGGGGGTACCCATCAAGAATTATTTGAGCCAGTGGCCATTGACAAATGGTCATCACTATTGACACAGTGGCAGGACAATACAATATGCAAAGCCCAACATGGTTTTCCCCAAGCCGATCATCAAGAACTACTTCCTATGGGTCACATGCAACCACACGACCTTTTGGAATCAAAACCCCACTATAATCTAAAAGATCACATTCAGCACCTCACCATTCAGATCAACGTCTTCCCACTATATTTGAATTTATCCTTCTCACACCATGGCCATGCACTGTGTCATCATTCCCACGTGCATTCCCTTCGTTATATTCCTCCTTATTTTGTTCAAAATTTTCCTCGCCACCAACCTCCTCATCACCTTCCACAATATTCTTTTCACTTCCTTCCTCACTCATGGAATCAAACCCAAACTCCCCAACGGACCCTTCCACCCCATCCTTAAAGATATAAATCATCTCACCATGTAATTATTCATTACGCAAGTCCTCAACTGTATTACCCACATTCTACACATCACCAATGTTCATAACCCGAAAACTTTTTACCAATGCATCGTCCCTACATGAAACTTGTTTCTTCAAAAGATTATTCACCCCATCCATTATCATGTGACATTGGTTTATCACTGTGTCGACCACTTCATCATTCATTGATTAACACTTGCAAAACCAAAAAACCTCAATTCCTACTGCTGATCCACAATATCTCGCACTTGGAACTAGACAAAATAACTTCCATTGCTCACATTCTTCATTCACAAATTTAATTAAAACCATTATGCAATTTTCCATTCCACAAGGTCCATATATAGGAACAATTGATAGATCTCTACACATTTTGATACCAATCTTCACCTTTTCATTTTCATCCATGTCCCAAATACTAACAGAGCTACCAAATATGAATCCCACATCCATATTTTGTTAAACCAAGAAAAAATAAAATGCAGCATTAAATCAAGATCAAAATTCTAACCATAAATCTACTCTATAACACACCCACTTCACAAGAAAAAATTACCACACAAACTATCTTGCGTTCTTCGAACAACTAAGGACTACAATTCTTGGCAACTACCAGGCATTTCTACATCAAAGAACATTGGATTGAAACACCTAGCAACTACCAGTAAACTCTCCAATAAGCGTCCCTTGACTAAAATGTTTGTCTGCTAAACATCTTTTTAGAAAACATCCTGTGAAGAATCGCGTAACAACCACCAGGCATTTCTTTCATTGTCTCCTTCCGAAATAGATGTAGGTAGGTTTTTCTGACAAAATGAATGGCATAATGTTTCTTCCGCCAAATTAATCAATGGCTAGAAACAATGGGTTTCTAGCAATATTTTTGTTTTCATTTATTTAGGCTTTCTACATTTTTCTTAATTTTAAACCATAATATACACTACATTACTTTTCTCATTAGCAAATAGATTGTGTCCTTCGATAGAAATAAATTGTGCTTGCTTAACACTTACTAGATATTCTTAATTGCTTGGTAACGCAATTGATGTTAGAAAGGCCATTAAACATACTAAGATGTTTTAGTTAGATGAAATGAGTGCAAAACATGTAGGGAAAGGAATCAACTAGGTTTTGAAAATGAGTTCTAAAGTGCTAAATGACAGAAAGGAAATCTTACTATCTTCAAGCACAACCTCAACATAACACAATAAAATATTTGTGATTTTGACCTAGCAAATTAGCATTAGAATCTAAACTACACAAATGAAAATGTATGTCACTTGTTCTATGATTGTTTAATTTCTATAGAAAACTACCTATTGGTCCAAATGCTTCAAGTTTTTCATACCTTGTGTGGATTTGAATTTGGTTGCACAATCGGAAGATCTATTCAATGCAATTTGGTTTGCAATTGTAATCAGAATCGCAATTTGGCTTGAAATTATAATTACAATTTGGTTCCACTACTATTTGTGAAAACCTGAGTTCACATAACGAAATTATTATAACAAAACTACATTCGATATAATGTGAAGGAATCATATGTATGTCCCAAGGAATTGAACTTGAAGGCCTTTCGTGTCTTAAATTCTAGCGATGTTTCTCCTTAATAGAAAATTAACAAATTGTCTAGCATATTATATTTACAAAAAATCCCTAATTCCGAAAGTGTGTTATTGGGGATACATAATAAGCTATAAATCGTGAAAGTTGTATGTGGAAGGTTTAGAATCATGTGACTCTCGAAGAACTGAAATGATAAGTTTGGAAAATGACATATAGTTTAGGTGTAGTCATGTGGTAGATTGTTATTTAATCCCCGAATGAAGACATGGAGATTAGGAATCTGTATTGCCTCTCTCTATTGTTTGTTGTTAGGTTTTATGTGACTTGCAAGTTGAAAAGGGTCTTCAATGTGAGAGAGAAATGAAAAGGTTATTAATGTGATGGAAGCATGGCTTCATTTGCATTAGGAAGAGAAACTAGGAACAATGTAAGCATGGAAGGAAGATAAAAGGAATGAAAAATCAACTCTACACAATGAGAAAAAAACAATATGAAAGGTAAAACCTGAACAATGATTACTCGATTGCTGAAAGTGGGAGTTTAGAAATGTCAAGTAGCATGTCTTTAGACTTATTTGGTTCTTCAGTGGTGTGGTGCAAGCCAAAAAGTGTAGACCATTAGTTGCTCCTTGTTGTTGTTGATTTGGGTGTTTGTGGTGGAATTACAAATGCCCATTGCCCTCCACATTTGAAATTTTTTGCATGAGGTTCATCCAACCTAAAGGAAAACTCACAAACTCAACAGAATCCCACTCCTCTCGCTTGAAAAATATCATCATTGCAAAAAGACACTGAAGAATGGTTTGTAATTAAAACTCCCACATGTTTTGTAACTTTTAGTGCCAAGAGTGGGGCCTCCACTACGAATGTACTGATGGATGTGTACCTTCGAGACAAAAATCTACATTATGTATGAAGAAACCCGGAATCTTATTAGTTGAAAACAATAGTTAATATTGCAAATTCAATATATTTGATTTTTTAAATTTTGTTTGATAATTTAAAATTTGTAGCATATAACTAGCAACTATGTGGGTTCAATGACACCCAACGAGAGAAAATATTGGGTTATTTGTTTTCGACCATGCAAATTTGCAAAATTACTTGATGTTCAACTTTTGAATGTTGAATATCATTTTTCCGAATAATTTCTTAAGAAAAAAAAGGGTAGGCATTTGTAGGTATATTAATTGCCTCAAATAACCAATATTTGACTTATTATTGGATAATTATTACCTATAAAATAATTGACATTATGGTTATATAATATTAATTATGAATAATGATCTTATAAAATTATACCAAATTTGTTTAAACAACATACCTTTAAATTCATAAATGACTATTGAATAAGGTTTAGGGTTTTTGCATTAGGGTTTACATTTAAGGTTTAGGGTTTAGGGTTTACATTCTAGGTTTAGTGTGTAGGGTTTAAGGTTTGGGCATTAAGGTTTACATTTAGGGTTTATGGTTTGGATTTTAGGGTTTACATTTAGGGTGTAGGGTTTATGGTTTGGGCATTAGAGTTTAGATTTTGGGCTTTAAGGTTTGGGCTTTAGGGTTTATAGAATAACCTTTCAAACTTATTATATAAAATAAAGATCAATTGCCACATGGCACTTACAATGAATTACATATGTATGTATTCAAGTATACCATTTATGAATATTTATTGAGAATTCCTAACACATATAATAACATGTGACAATTGTAATCACCCAATACGAAAAAAATTACGATTGTGACACCAAAAGTGGACACAATGTACAAGGGTTTACAATTTATAGTTTATGGTTTAAATTTTGGGGTTTAGGGTTTAAATTTTAGGTTTTAGGGTTTAAGGTTTTGGGGTTTAAGTTTTAGGGTTTAGGGGCTGGGCTTTAGGGTTTATGGTTTGGGCTTTAGGGATTGGGCTTTAGCGTTTAGGGTTTGGGTTTTAGGCGTTAGGGTTTGGGATTTACAATGTGGGGTTTAGGCTTTAGGGTTTGGGATTTTGGATGTGTGGTTTAAGCTCTAGGGTTTGGGATTTACATTATGTGGTTTAAGCTCTAGGGTTTGGGATTTACATTGTGTGGTTTAAGCTTTAGGGTTTGGGATTTACAATGTGTGGTTCAGGCTTTAAGGTTTTGGATGTAAGGTTTAAAGTTTTGGCTTTAGATTTTGGGCTTGAGGGTTTAGGGTTTATGGTTTGGGCTTTGGGCTTAGGGTTTAGGTTTAGGGTTTATACAATAGCCTTTCAAACTTATTGTATAAAATAAAGATCAATTACCACATGGCACTTACAATGAATTACATATGTATATATTCAAGTTTATAATTTATGAATATCTATTGAGAATTCTTAACACATACAATAGCATGTAGTAATTATAATCACTCAATACAAAAAAAATACCATTTTGACACCAAAAGTGGTCCACCCACCATTCCGACCCAATTTCGTCAAATTAGTCAATTAAATAAACTAAACATTGTGAAAGCAAACTAAATTGGAGGACAACTTTGTAACCAATTTGAATTTGATACATGTTAGCATTTGATTGTCTAGTTGATTACCAAAGCATAAATCAAATGATGACATGTGGGGCACTAAAATGACCATATGTTGTGTATCATTTGACCACTAGTCAAAAAGAGTAAAAAAACTATACCAGTCGTATTAAACTTGTTAAAATCAACTTGTCTTAGAAAACCAAATGGTTTTTTTTACGCACGTCATTTTGGGGGGTTTTTTAAACCATAAAGCCTGGTTTGAAAAACCTAAAATTATAGTAGTGTGCGGTTTCTATTGAACCTCATATGGCAAATCACAACAATGAAAGAAATCATTCATCTTTAATGGGTTTATTTTTTAGATGGTGATTGGCATACATATGTTATTTCACATCAAAGTCTCACTTGGTCCATAATGGTGACTTTTAATTACGTGTTCATGAATTCAAATAACTCATACGTTCATTTTTTTTCAACTTGCATTGATTTTGTTTCTAATTAGGTTTGGGATGTAGGTAAGGCTTGAATTACAATGGGTAGCACCTTTTTCTAAGGTTGGGGTTTGAATTCCCTATAAGTTATAGGTTTTGAAACATTATTTGTCATTATGTGCAAATGGTTGTTTCATGAGAAATTCACGAATTCGCTAAGATGTATGGGTGTTACATTTTCCACTTTTGTTCTAATACAATCTAGAAGATTATGGTGATTGTTTTTTCTATTATGTGTTGTGCAAAATGCAACATTGGTTTTCACAAGTTTCCATATTGTTAATTCTGGTTTATTCAAATTTTAAACCATGTTTAATGGAGTTGTGGCTCAAATTCAATGCCATCAAATATAACTTCATATGTAACTTTTTGCAATTACTTTAAACACTTATATAAAGGTCTTAGTTTTTTTGGCTAATTTGTTTACAAATTATGATGAAATCTAACCTTAATTTCTTGGCCTTTTATATTATTTTCTTCTTTTGTTTAATTTGGATTTGTTTTTGGAGATCAACATATTTTTGCATGTGTACCCATCTTTGGGTGGTGTTAGGGTTGTCACAACATTTTATTGTTTGTCAGGATGCAACACATTTGTTTGGATGTTAATGTTGCCCTAGGTCACATTGAAATAAGGTCAACATAAATCAAGATACTATAATCAATTTAGGTCAATGCCCAAGTCAAACTACTTGGGGGAAAGTTAAAGGAGCCTTAAGGTTTTAATAAGGTGGCGCTTAGGGTTTAGGGTTTCTTTCCTAGGCCCTTTCCTTTAAATAGACTTGTCACAATTACAAATTATTCTTCTTTCATGTTTATCCATTACATTCCAAAGTAAAAATTGCCTTTAATAAGTTTTTATTGGAATAAAAATAAATGGGAAACATGGGTAATGTTTTTTTTTTAAATGTTAAGATAAATCTATATTAGGTTTAGGGTCTAATGTTATCTAATATTTAATGTAAATTACTATAAATAGATCAATGTTTTTCATCACAAATAAATCAATAATTTAACATATAGACAATTAAATCATAACCCTATGTAACTACTATTATTATTTTTTAAAAATTTGGGATAATACATATTGATTGTGCCCATAATGACAATGAGGTCATTGATTTATTATATGTTTATTAACATTCTATATATTCTCCCAAAAAAAATTAGTTCATTGAGTTATATCCAAATATAATCAATGACATAAAATATTTGCATTCCACAAAATTTTGTGACATCTCACAACTTAAAAATGTTAATCGTCATGGATGCCATTGATTGAATCAACATAGTCCAATTGGACATTGACAAAAATTGAACCAAATCCCAAGAAAGAACCTTCGAGCAACACAAAGTATCTGAAGAAGAGAGATAATAAAAAGGCTTACAAAAAGAACAAAAATATGGTGAGCATCCAATCCCAGGTTTGGGGTTTAAATCTTAAAGTTTAGGGTTTAAGGTTTGGGTTTTATGGTTTATGGTTTTAGAATTATTTTCATATAATTTATATGTTTTAGGGTTTATGCATTAGGTTTAGGGTTTCAAGTTTTGTTTTTAAGGTTTAGGGTTTAAGGATTTGGTTTAGGGTTTCAAGTTTTGCTTTTAAGGTTTATAGTTTAGGGATTTGGTTGAGGGTTTACAATTTAAGTTTAGGGTTTAAGTTTAAGATGTTATGGTTTAAGCTGTTAAGGTTTAAAGTCTTAAAGTTTAGGGTTTACACATTAGGTTTAGGGTGTTAAGGTGTTAAAAGTTTAGGGTTTAAAATAGGGTGTAGGTTTAGAATTTCAAATTTAGGTTTGGGGTTTAGGGTTTAGGGATTTACGATTTACAATCTACGGTCTTGAAGTTAGGGTTTATAGTTTGTAGTTTTGGAATTATTTGGTACAATTTAGACGTTTTAAGGTTTAAGTGTTATGATTTAAGGTTAGGTTCTCAAGGTTCAGGGTTTAAGGTTTGTAGTTTTGGAATTATTTTGGTACAATTTAAATGTTATAGGGTTTTAATGGTATGATTTAAGGTTAGTCTCTGAAGATTTAGGGTTTATGGTTTGTAGTTTTGGAATTAGGTTTAACAATTAAGGTTTAAAGTATGCTTATTTTGATCCCTCCCTGTTACATTGTTGTGGTTGTTATATTGCCTTGCATTGGATTGATTTCACCGCAAACAACATAATGATCTTAGTTGTTTCTTGCTCTTCATTTTACAGCAACTAATTGCACATGACAATACATCATCAAAGGTGCGAGAATTGTACAACATTTCCAGATTGTGGTGATGTGGGACACTAATTTTGTGAGGATCTGCAAAATTTCAAAACTTCTCAACAACAAAGATTATGCCATGAACACGAGTCCATCATACCACAAGAGCCTTGTACATGGCTGGCGGATATGGGACTCTTACGAAAAACCACTTCCTAATCTTGATTCGTTTCTTTGGCATTAAGAAAAAAAAAAGGTAAAACAAGAAACCCCATTAACATTGTCATAATTTCAATGATGCATTTACCTTCTTAGTTTTTCAAAATTCTCAATTCGTGATCTTCAACAATTTAAGAAGACATTGAAACTTGTTTTGAACGTTGAGTCTCAAATGAATGTATAAACATCCTTCTTTTCTCATACATGGTTTTCCACCTTTGGGAGATTGTCTTAGTGGAATGGGAAAGATGCAACATTTTAGATGGTTTTGGTGATGTTCCTGCAAAGCCATTGAAACCGATTAGAAAATTGGCATTTGGTTGTCTTGCCAATCTGAAGGAAAGTCAATTGGAAAAGCTAGCAAGAGGTTTTATTTCATGAATAGTAACTATCCGTGAAAGACCAAAGGGTGGTGGAGGAGCTGATTTGAAGTCCATGTATGAGGTATCGAGGACATTCAAAAGAAAGGTTGTAATCTACAATGAAATCATGATTCATTTTGGATTTCCAAAGCTAACAACAAATAATCAAAGGCCATACAACAATGAAGAATGGCAGGCTATAAAAGGGCAACATTAAATGGACAAAATCTTTTTTTCGATTCTTGATGTGGAGCTTTTCAAGGATTTTTACTTGAAAAAATGAGGTTGAACCCATTCTATGAAGCTCCTTTGTCTAGCTTTAAATTTGTGCTATTAAAGTGAGTCAAAAATGCCATTCCAAAAGCACTTGCAGTGGAGGAAATTGTTATTGACACACATTACAGGTTCGATTATGTAGGGAGCATGGTTGGATTGAAAGAGGTTATCAACACGTTCAGGTTGGCTTCATTTTTACAAGATTGAACACGTTGTGGTCTGCACAACACACACATTGAAGGAGACCCTTGTTGTGTGGAAGGGCCCTGATTGGGAGACCCTCATAATTGGCTTGTTGGAGGCAAATGCAACTTTCAAAGGGGTCATCTATGTTTGAGACCGAAAGTCATTCAAGCACTTGTTCACAATTGTTCTCAAATCCGCATTTGTAATGAAGGTGCAGTTTGAGTTTGGTCAATACATGGCTAGAGCTACAAAGGTGACAGGTTCTTCGAAGGGCCTTATGGAGGAGTTGGTGTTTTTCTAGGCCTATCTGTTCCCATGTAGAATCAAAATAGATATACATGATATATTTGGAATGAGGAAGTTACCAACATTGATTCCGCATTTGACTTCCTCCTTCATAGAACATTTGCGCTTATACAAATTTGAGATATTGCTAGAGGTGTTGTCAAAGATTATGCTACCAATATTTCATGGGGATCTTGTATGTTTCAACATTTTTGG
>Ga0209611_10004599_pt1 | contig 23517 bp, 18 predicted proteins | sample S1TSphgellanicum_3_FD_187693 | JGI IMG/M metagenome (GOLD analysis project Ga0209611, IMG submission 187693) | Host-associated microbial communities from peat moss isolated from Minnesota, USA - S1T2_Fc - Sphagnum magellanicum MG (SPAdes) (version 2) | ecosystem: Host-associated > Plants > Peat... | reverse complement strand
CCTGCGGCCGAGATTGACGAAGAAGGGGCGGTTGAGCACGTACGGCCCGAGGCTGGCCAGGACCGAGCCGACCGCCGAGGCCACGACGAAAAGATAGAACGTGATGGTGAAGGCCTTGGTGTGCGGTGTGGACATCAGCAGCGGCAGCCGGAACGCCGCCAGCACGCCGCCAAAGAGAACGAGCGCGATCAGGCCGATGACGCGGTCGACAATGACGGTGAACGCCACGGCGGTGCGGCGGTCCGGCACGGCGCGGGCCACGTAGAAAATCTTGAAGACGTCGCCGCCGGTCGCGCCCACGCCGACGGTGCTGAAAAACTGGCCGATCATCGTGAGCTCGAAAACGCGCCAGAAGCGCAGGCGCACCTCATGCACGCCGAGCAGCATGCGCCAGCGCCACGAGACGACGAGCAGCGTCGGGATGAAGCAGACCAGGCCGACCGCGAGCCAGAGATAATTCATGGTCTGGATGTTGGCCCAGACCTTTACCCAGTCGTACGTGTGGATGACGTAGGCCACCGCCGCGAGTGAGACGACACACCGAATGATCAGCCCGAGGCGGCGACGTAGGAATTCCATAAATGACGGCTGGCGATGACTTGCTCCTCCGGCGTTCCTGGCGCCAGTTCCAGAACACCGATAGCGGTTTGCGGGACGAGCGGCAAGAGCGCGTTGAATTGGATCTCGCCATGGCCGAGCGGCAGGTGGTCCTCGGTCGGCCGGCGGCAATCGTGGATGTGCAGGCCGAAGAGCCGGTCGCGGCGGCGCGCCAGCGTCTCGATATGGTCGTGCCAGCCGAGGAATTCCTTGCGCTGCGCGTGGCCGAAATCGTGCCAGTAGCCGACGACCTCGCGCGGAAATTCGTCGAGCACGTCCGCAAACTCGACCTCGTTGGGAAACTCCTCGAAATCCTCGCGAATCTCGAAGCCGAGCTTGACCTTCAACTCGCCGGCGAGGTCCACGATCGGCTTGAGGCATTCCCGCACGCGCGGCCAGACCTTCTTGTACGACTCGCGCCGCTGCTGCACCGCCTTCACCTTCAGGTCGCAATAGGGGCCGTTGAGGAACCCGCCGCGCTCGTAGATTTTCTCGAGCTTGCCCGAGATGCCCGCCGGCCCCGCCCGGCCCAGGTGCATCACCACCGCCTTCGAGCCGAACATCGCCGCGTTGCGGATCGTGTCCTGCGTTGCCCGGATCGCCGCCCCGCGCATGGTCGCGCGCGTGTCGGAGTACTCGAAGCAGTTCGGGTTCGGCCGCAGCACGCTCGTCGGCACGGGACAAAAATTATGCAGCGTCTGGATCTTGATCAGGTCCTCCTCCGCCGCCTTGAGGATGCCCGGCCAGAGCGAGAAGCGGATCGCGTGGCCCAGCTCACAAACGGGAAAGCCGAGCTGCCGGATTTCCTTGAGCATCGCATAGCCGTCCTGGTGCCGGTAGGAATTCCAGCACGTCGAGAGGGCCAGCGGCGACATGCAATCCTGCTAGGCCATCCGCGGCGCGGCCTTCTCGCCCGCGTGCCCGAAGAGCAGCGCGCGGTCCAGCACCAGCAGCAGCACCAACGCGAAGAAAAGGTCGCCCGCCGCCGCGTTGCGCAGGAAGAGCCACGACGGCTCGTAGCCCGGCAAGCCCGTCGTGTTCGACTGCAGCCAGCCCGCGAACGTCGGGGCGTAGCCGCCCTGGAGATGCACGATGAAGCTGTCGTAAAACCACGAATAGGTGTTCGTCGCCACGTAAAAGAGCACCGAGCAGACCACGCTGCCGGTCAAAATTTTCGGCAACGACTTATGCCGCGCGATCCAGATGCCGAACGCGCTCGCCGCCGCATAAAGCGCCGTGACAAAGCCAAACCCGATCACCGTCCACATCGTGAAAAGCTGGCCGGAGCCATCGGTCTTCTGGTTGATGCCCAGGAACGCCAGGTCCGTCAGCAAAAGCGCCGCCGGGCCGATCAGCCAGCCCCACGTGCGCGGAAAATACATCGCCCCCACAAAAGCGAGCGCCATCAGCGGCGAGACATCCGGCAACGCCTCGACAAAGTGGTTGCCCAGCAGCCGCAAAACCACCGTCACCAAAAGCAGAACCAGCGCCGTCTGCCACGGGTAAAAATCACGCTTCATAAGACAACCTTTACTAAAGCCGTCTTCCCCCCGCAAGGCAAGCTGCACGGTGCGCGCTAGATAATGCCCAGGCTCGACGCAATCCGATCCTTGTACTCCTCGGGCTTCAAGTGCACGACCTTGCCATCGCGCCAGACGACGATGGTTCGCCCCATGTGATAATGCTCTTCCAGCGCGCGGGCAACGCCTTCCCTTGCCCCAGCCTGCACTTTTGCCTGAAGCTCAGCCGCTTCCTCCTCAGTTACGCGCGGCACTGATTGAATTTGCGCCATATGTCTGAATGCAGAATTTGGATGTCGGCCGCGCTCCTGCCAGCAGCGATCAACAGACTCGTATTGAATGAAGTATCATACACTTCCCAAGTGTCAGCAAGGACCGAGTATATTTCGAAAAAGTTACGAATCCCACGTTCATAGCGTCTGCGAATGTCAGGCTCAGGAATGTTATGACCACCGGCCGCAACGCGGGCAGCCACCCGCTCGATTGCAACCTCAGGTGCTGGAAGCCACAAGAAGAATAGGTGGACCCGAAAGTCTTCCTCCTGTCTCTTGCGCAGCCAAGGCGCGAAAGAACGCGAAGCAAGCGTCGTCTCAAATGCGAAATCAATGCGTCGCCGAGCCAGGTCATCCAAGCGCCGCAACATCACACGTCCTGCCTCAAGGGCAACGCCCGCAGGTCGGAAAGCCGACAGGCCCCGGGCGATATCATCAGCGTTGACAAACTCTTCGCAGTGCAGGAATCGACTCAATAGCGCATGAGCCATCGTACTCTTCCCCGCCCCATTCGGCCCCGCAATGACGTAAATGTTCGGCATGATATCTCCGAAACTTCGACTAAAGCTTCCTTCCCGGCACAAGGCAAGCTACCAAGATTCCCGGAGAAGCAGTGGACAAAACCCCCGGATTGAGCAACTGGTAAGACACCCATGAGCACGCCGACGCCGGCCCCGCCCGGTCCCCGCCCACCCCTGCGCAAGCTGCCCTTTATCCTCGGCGGCCTCGCCCTCCTCTTCGTCAGCCTGCTCGTCCTCATCGCCCTCCTGCCGCTCTACAGCCGGGGCCTCTCGCGCCTCTTCGTCCTCGAAGGAACATCTGATTACGCCGCCGGCAAGGACCGCCCCGCCGTCCAGATCCTCACCCAGGCCATCGCGCTCGACCCCACCAACGCCGACGCCTACTCCGCCCGCGGCAGCGCCTACGACCGCCAAGGCGCCTACGTCCTCGCCCTGTCCGATTTCGAGCAGGCCGTCAAAAATGCGCCCACCAGCGCCTCTGCCTACTACAACCGCGGCTACGCCTACGGCCAGCTTGGCCAGTTCGACGCCGCCCTCGCCGACCTCGACCGCTCCATCGACCTCAACCCCAACGACGAAAAAGCCTACGACGACCGCGGCGCCATCTACCTCGCCCAGGGCGCCTACGACAAAGCCCTCGTCGACTTCAACCTCGCCCTCCAGCTCAACTCCGACGACGCCGAGGCCTACTGCCACCGCGGCCTCGCCCAGCTCCACCTCGGCCAGGCCGACGCCGCCCTCGACAGCTTCAACCAGGCCCTCCAGGCCGACCCCGACAGCGCCAGCGCCTACGAAGACCGCGCCATCTATTACCTCGAGAAGGGCGACTTGGACAAAGCCCTCGCCGACTACGCCTCCGTCATCCGCCTCAAGCCCGGCAACGCCCAGGCCTACCTCAGCCGCGGCTTCGTCTACCTCCAGAAAAACGACCCCCACGGCGCCGTCAGCGACTTCACCCAGGCCATCACCCTCCAGCCCCGGCTCAGCTCCGCCTACAGCGCGCGCGGCCAGGCCTACTCCCAGCTCGGCGACTTCGACAAGGCCCTCGCCGACTTCAACCAGGCCCTCCAGATCAACCCCAACGACGCCGCCGCCTACAGCGACCGCGGCATCGTCTACCTCGGCCACAACCGCGCCGGCGACGCCCTTGCCGACTTCAACCGCGCCGTCGAGCTCAGCCCCGGGCTCTCCTCCGCCTACTTCACCCGCGGCCTCGCCTATTCCAGCCTGGGCAAGCCCGACCTCGCCGTCACCGACTACAACCACGCCATCCTCATGGACCCCAAGGCCGCGCCCTACTACATCGCCCGCGGCGAGGCCTACGGGCAAAAGAACCAGCTCGACCTCTCCATCGCCGACTTCAACCAGGCCATCACCCTCGATCCCCACAACGCCTCCGTCTTCGCCGACCGCGCCCTCGCCCAGGCCAAGCTCGGCGCCTACGGCAACGCCATCGCCGACTGCGAAAACGCCATCAAGCTCGATGGGGCGCTCGGCGAAGCCTACAACAACCTCGCGTGGATCCTCGCCACCTGCCCCAACGCCAAGTATCGCGACGGCAAAAAGGCCCTCGCCGCCGCCACCGAGGCCTGCAAGTTGAGCGACTGGAAAGCCGCCACCAGCCTCGACACCTTCGCCGCCGCCTGCGCCCAGGCCGGCGACTTCGCCGGCGCGGTGAAGTGGGAACAAATCGCCATCGACGCCCCCGGCATGAGCCCCAGCGACATCGCCGACGCCAAGAAGCGCCTCGCTCTCTTCCAGGCCCACAAGACCTACCAGGAAACCCCCGACCAATCCCCGGCCCCCTTCACGCCCTGATCGAACTAATTTCGCGCGGAGGACTGAAGAGGGGAAGGCAGAGAGGTTCGCACGGAGGCTCGGAAGGCACGGAGGGAAACAGATAAGTTACAAGGTAGGGATGCGAGTCCCTTCACGTCCCATTTCCCGCGGCGCGCCGAGGTAGCCGGCGCTGGCCCAGCGCCGGTCGGTCGCGCCGCGCGACCCGATTTCCGAAATGCCGTCGCGCAGCGCGACGGCACCCGCGCTCAGCGAGCGCGGGCTACCCCGGCAACTCCATTGCCTCGTCCGCACACAGGAAAGCGAGGCAGCGCCACTCAGCGAAAAAGGAAAAACTTCTCACTCACGCAGAACCCCGCTATTTCCTCGCATCATGGCCGAGAGCGTCCCGCCAAAACCAGAATCCGGCTTTCCGCGCTGGGTAATGCAGCTCGCGGTTGTTGGCGTGCTCGCGGTATTGCTCCTCCTCTGCGTCTTCGCGCACGAGGCCCACGCTCTTGATGTGGCGGGCCAGGAGTCAAAGGCGTACGCCGACCAGAGCATTCATGCTATCGTCACAACTTGGTCGGAGGACGAACTCATCAATCGGGCCAGCCCTGAATTTCAAGCTGCCACCACAAAAGGCCAGTTAGATTCTGTCTTCATAGAACTGCGAAAGCTGGGCAAACTTCAAAGCTATCCCGGACTGAAGGACGATGGAAAAATCACCCTCAAGTGGCAAAACGGCCATTTTAGTTACCTGGCCTTCTACGAAGCAACGGCCACGTTTGAAAAAGGCCGGCTATTGGTAAGCATTCACCTCGTTAAGCATGATCAGCAGTGGCAGATCTCGGGTTTCCATGTCGATCCTGAGCCATTTCTTTAGCCCCTCCGTGCCCTCCGAGCCTCCGTGCGAAACCATCCCCTCTCTGCCGTCCTCTTCCGTCCTCTGTGCGAAACATCAGGACTTTCCCCCGAAGGCATCGCGCGCTACCACTAACCTCATGCCCCGCGCGTTGCTGTTCGCCGTCCTGCTCGCCGCCTCCCTCGCCCTTCACGCCGCCGATCCCGCGCCCGGCTCCCACGCCGCCGCGTTCTCCGGCGACGGCCTCACCAAGGCCGACGTCAACACGCTCCAGGACACGCAACTCGTTGCCCATCCCGATGTCCCGCTCAAGCCCACCAACAACGTCATCTGGTGCGGCACTCTTCAGCTCGCGTGGAACGAAGCGATCAAGCTCGTCGGCTCCAAGCTCGAGTTCACCGAGCAACCGCCCGTCGCCGATCTCCTCAATCGCGAAGACTTCACCCACAAGGACCTCAACCCCGGCAGCTACGTCGCCATCGCCGGCTTCGAGCACAACCACGTCGAGGACCAAATCCGCGCCGCGCTCGACAAAGTCTTCCACGGCGCCGCCTCGCCCGAGCTCATCCCGCCCGTGCCGCCACACCCGGGCCCCTATGACTTCGTCGCCTACGCCTACCTCTTCAAGAACCTCCAGTTCCCGCAGGTCTTCGAGGACAACGATCCGCTCAATTTCCCCGGCGCGGAGAAAGGCGTCCAAAGCTTCGGCTTCCTCGGGGAAAACAAGGAAAAGCTCAAGCCCGGTGTCTTCCAGCAGGTCCGCATTTACGATTACAAGGGCCCTGACGACTTTGTCATCGGCCTCAAGACCAAAGACCCGCAGGACCAACTCATCCTCGCCAAGGTCACGCCCGGCGACACCCTCAACAGCACCATCGCCGCCGTACTCGCACGCTTCATCAGGCAAGACAAGGTGATCTACGCGCAGGAACGCGACAACCTCTCCATCCCCAAGCTCAACTACGACCTCGCAAAGAATTTCAAGGACCTCGAAGGCCTCACCCTCAAGCCCGGCCCCAACACCCCGGTCCAAAATCTCGTCACCAGCGAGGTCAAACAACTCGTCCGCTTCCAGCTCAACGAAAAAGGCGCCGTGCTCAAGTCCGAAGCCGTCATCGTCATGATGAGCGCCGCCATGGCCCAGCCGCTCGACACGCACGAAATGATCTTCGACAAGCCCTTCCTCATCCTCATGAAGCAGGCCGATGCGTCCCAACCTTACTTCGCCATGTGGGTCGGCAACGCCTCGCTCCTCATCCCCGCGAAGTAGGCGCCGCTGGAAATCGCTTCCTCCGACACGCTGACCGCATGAGCCGCAAGCGACGCCTTAAACCCAACCCCAAGCCCCGAAAGGAAGCGCAACCGCCAGCTCCAAGGCTGGAGCTGCCACAGGAACCGGCTACGCCGCCCGCTGCTACTTTCGGACCGCCGTGGCTGCTGCCCGCCCTCGCCCTTCTCGTCGTCGCCGTGGCTTACTTCACCCGGCTCGATGCGCCGCTGCTCTGGGGCGACGAAGCCGACACCGGCGTTGAGGCGCGCAACATCCTCAAAGTCGGCTATCCCCTGGCCTTCGATGGCCGCAACGTCAGCATCTACGACGACGGCTCGCAGCTCAACGAGCACCTCGTCTGCAACAAGATTCCCTGGTGCCAGTATTACCTTGGCGCCGCCTCCCTGCTGCTCTTCGGCCAGGGCACCGCGGGCCTGCGCGCCCTTTTCGCCCTGTGCGGTGCGTTGACCTTCTTCCCGGTCTACGCGCTGCTCAAGCCGCGCGTGCGGTTTCCGGCCTTCACCACGATGCTCATCCTTACTGCGCCGCAGATCGTGCTGTTCCAGCGCAATGCGCGTTACTATCCGTTGCTCATCCTCATTTATGCCGTGCTGGTCTGGCACCTCTCGCAAAAATTCAAGAACCGCGCGTTTCATTTCCTCTCCGCGGCGGTCCTCTTCGTCCTGCTCTTCCAGACGCATCCCTTCGCGGCGCTTTGCGCGTCACTTTCCGTCGTGCTTTACGCGCTGGCCTTTCGCCGCGACGTCCTTGTGTCTTATCTCGTCGCGTCCGCCGTCGGTTGCGCCTCGTGGCAGATCTGGTTCCATGTGCTCGGCCCGCCGCTGGCCGGCACCGACCTGTCGCTCAACACCATTGGCACCGATTTTGCGCTCTGGTTCCTGAACTTCGTGCGCGGCTTGTGGGCGGCCTTCATCGACCCCGACGCGGTCGGCTGCTTCCCCCTCTTGGTCTGCGCTGTGCTGCTGGCGGTCCTCGCCGTTCGCCAGCGCTGGGGAATCATCACCCGCGAACCGCTCTTCGCCTTCATCTTCCTGAACATCGCGGTTCAAGCCGTCGTCACCGCGGCCGTTTTCGGTACCGAGACCCAGGATCATTTAATGTGGCTCCGCTATGAACCGCACCTGCTGATCTTTGGCCTGCTGGCGCTGTTCCTTTTGCTTGATGCGATCGCGGCCAACGCCGTGCTCTACTTCGTGGTCGGCGCCGGGATGCTCTTCTGCAATTTCGCGACGCTTTCCTACTGGACCACGCCGCACTTGGAACGGACGCCCGCCACGTGGTTCGTGCCGGTTTACACGGAGATCGTCCGGCCCCCGCCGGAAACGTGGAATGAGGTGGTGGACAGTTTCAGGAACATGCCGGAGAACGCCGCTCCCCGCGACACGATGATCCTGACGCTGCCGGTCTGGACCAGCGACGTGACCAATTTTTACCTCGGCGATCGCTACCTGATCATGCCGATTCTCTACGCCTCGCACGCCGCCAAGGCCGACCAAGCCATGCGCGCGGCCATGGGCCCGAAAGCCTTCGCGCGGCTGCAAGTCCTGCCGGCCTGGATCGTCGATTTGCTCGGCCAGATCACCCGCCCGCCGCCCAACTACATTTTAACCGGGACTTATCCCCGAAACGAAACCCGCCCGGACGACGGCGCGCGCCCGGAATTGCTGCGCCACTCCTTCGCCGCGCCGGCCGCGCTGGGCAACATCACCGTCTTTCGCTTGCAAGACCGGCCGACCCACGCCATCGCGCGGTAGTCCGTCGTTGCCTCGACTCCGTGGGCTCCGTCTTCGCCGCGAGAAACTTCCACCTCACATCACCGCGTTCCGCACGGCATCGATGAGCGCATGCACCGTCGCCGTCACAAGGAGCGACCCGCCCTTTCTCCAGAAAAGCGACTTAACGCGCCGCGCGACGCTGACAATCCCAATTCCAATATGGAGCGCCGGTCGATGCTCGCCGTTTGCCTTGCGGCGCGAAGCGCCCCAGCGAAATCTTTCCCCGCTTCCGGTTCAACGCGGCACGTAGAGCCAAAGCCGCCCGGTCGGCGCCGCCGCCGCCATGACATAATTTTCCGCGATGGCCCGCCGGATCTCCTCATACACATCGGGCCGGTACATCTCGATGTCGTAGAAGTTCTGCTCGACGAAGAGCCTGGCGATCTCCCGCCGGCGAATCGCCTCTGCCAGCACGCTCATGTCCCGCGTTTCCAGCAATTCGATCATGCCGGGAATGCGCAGGGGCCGCACCGTGCCGGACAGGTAGTAATAGATGCCGCTGTGATTCGAGAGGAAGAAGACGCCGGGCTCGCGCGGCGCGACGCGCTGGCGGACAAATGCGGCGTTGGCCTCGAGCGGCGTTGGCTTTTCGCTGTCCCAATGGCTCAGCACATGGGCGCTCGCCCGGACGAGATCGGGCAGCGCCGCGACGAGGAGGAAACTCCACCAGAAAAGCGCGATTTTCGCCGGGAGCAGAAAGCCGCGCGCGCTGCCCGGCAACCGGCGCCGGCGGGCCAGCGCGTCGCCCCCGGCGCAGAAAAGGCCCGCCAGCAGAAGGGCGGGATAAGCCACGCCCACCAGGTTCGATTCCACCGAACGGCCCATGAAATAACTGAAGAGGCCGAGGCCGAGCAGGGCGAGCATCAGCGTCACGGCCGTGCGCCCGTTGGCGCGTTGGCGCTGACAGGCCAGGAAAACCACCGCCAGCGCGGCCAGGTAGAGCGTGGCGACAAAGATCCACATGTCCGGCACCACCAGGCCTACGCAGAAATACCCGGCGCCGAGGACGAGCTTCTGGAAATAAAAGAGCAGGCCCATATCGGGCCACTGGCCGGAAACGAGGCGCAGATAGAGAAGAAAGGCCAACCCTGCCGCGACGAGTGCAAGCGCCTGGCCGGCCAGGTGCCGCGCCGCGCCCGCATAGTCCCGGCGCGCCAGGCTCATGATCAGGAGCGTGCCGAGCCAGCTCGCCCAAAGCACGAGGCCGCTGTCGAGATTCCAGACCGGGGCCACTGCCGCGATGCCCGTTGTCACCGCGTAGCGAAGGGGCGTCGCCCGCAGAAAATAAAGTGTGGCCGCCAGGAGGCCCAACGGTGGAAAGAAGCACCGCGCCGTGCCGTAGCCGAAGGTGAGGTCATGAGTCGAGGGCAGATAACCGGCGCCGAGCAGGGCCAGTCCGCACAGAAAAAGCGGCGCGGGCCGCCGCACGATGAGCCGCGCCACCAGCAGGAGGCAAAGCATGCCAGCGATGCCCGGCGCCGCCAGCACCGCAATGAGCGATCCGATGCCCACCGGCAGAAGCCGGACCGCCGGGGCGAGCATCTCCTCGTAACCGCCGTAGATGTGCGGGAAATCGACCAGCAGGTGATGCCCGTTCACCGACTGGCTCAGCGAATCGGCCACGGCGTCGAGGCCATAGGTGAACCGGAGTTCATCGTTGATGTCGCCCGGCGCGTAAAGGCGGCTGGGGATGAGCAGCGCCCAGATGGCCAGCAATATCATCAGCGCGCGATTCGCATTCCGCCGCGTCGGGACGGCGCGCAGCAGCCAAAACCCGGTTGCCGCCGCCGCCAAGAGCACCGCGATGCGCAGGGGCGTGGCAAAGGGACGCGAAAAATCGAACGGCAGCAGGAGCCACGACGGGGGCACCATGGGAAACGGCGGGTGCGGACAATCGGCCATGGGCCACGCGGCGGCGATCAGCACCAGCAAGTAAAGCGCCGCGCCTAGCCACCCCAGGCGAATGATCGACGTGTCGGAGAGTTTTTCCGCGATCCACCGGCCGAGGTAAATTCCGATCAACGGCAAAACGAGCGCGGCCAGGCAGCCGGCCTCGTAGGCCGCCGTCTTTGCCGGTTGCGCCGGGTAGAGGAAGCCCTCGAGGACGGTGAACTGCGCGAGGAACTCCGCCGTGTGGGGAATGGGCCGCGCCCCCTGCGCGCAAGCCGCCGCGATCAAGGCCACACCGGGGAGCGTCACGCCCACGCTGGCCATCAGGACGAAAACAAGCCGATGGACGGAGGACGGGGCGGAGCTTCGCAAACGCCCCTAAGCTATCGACCCCCGCCGCCATGGCAAGAACGCCGAAGGCACCCGCTTAAATACCCAAGCAACACTGTATCACCTAAAAATGCAGGCTCCCGAAGCGATTTAGGCCGGCCGCGGACTAGTCCCGCCGGCCCGCCCGCCACGAGCGGGTGGTGATCTCCTCGCGCTCCTCGACGGGGTCGAGGAACTCGAGGTGGCGGACGCCGGGCGCCGTCACGGGCGCGGCTTCGCCGGCCGGCGCGACCTCGGGGTACTCGTAGATGTCGCCCTTGTAGTTCCGGAGGACGATGCGGTCCGGCGTCTGGGCGACGACGTAGCTCGGGTTGATCGGGATCTTGCCGCCGCCACCGGGGCCGTCGATGACGTATTGCGGAATGGCGTAGCCGCTGGTGTGGCCGCGCAGGTTCTCAATGATCTCGAGCCCCTTGCTGACCGAGGTGCGCAGGTGCGACGAGCCCTGGATGAGGTCGCACTGGTAGAGGTAGTAGGGCCGCACGCGGCAGCGCAGCAGCTTTTGCACGAGGGTCTTCATCACTGCCGGGTCGTCGTTGACCCCGCGCAGCAAGACCGACTGGTTACCGAGCGGAATGCCCGCGTCGGCGAGGCGCCCGAGGGCTTCGCGCACCTCGGCGGTGAGCTCCTTCGGATGATTGACGTGGACGCTGATCCAGAGCGGGTGGAATTCCTTGAGCATCGCGCAGAGCTCGGGCGTGATCCGCTGCGGGAGGAAGATCGGCACGCGGCTGCCGATGCGCAGGAACTCGATGTGCTCGATCGCGCGCAGGCGGCCGAGCAGGTTCTTGAGCCGCGAGTCGGAGAGCAGCAGCGCATCGCCGCCGGAGAGCAGGACGTCGCGCACCTCGGTGTGCTTCTGCAGGTAGTCGATGGCGCGGTCGAAGTCGAGCTCCAGCTCCTGCTCGCCCGCGCCGCTGACGACGCGGCTGCGCGTGCAGTAGCGGCAGTAGGACGCGCAGCGGTCCGTGACCAGGAACAGCACGCGGTCCGGATAGCGGTGCACCAGGCCCGGCACCGGCATATCGTGGTCCTCGCCGCATGGGTCGGCCATGTCGTCCGGCGCGTAGGTCATCTCCTCGATGCGCGGAACAACCTGGCGGCGGATGGGGCACTCGGGGTCGAACGGGTCGACCAGGTTGAAGAAGTAGGGCGTGATGCCCATGGCCAGCTTCGTGTTGGCCAGCAGAACGCCCGCGTGCTCCTCGCGCGTGAGCTCGATCTTGCCCTTCAGTTGCTCGAGCGACTTGATGCTGTTGCGCATCTGCCACTGCCAGTCGTTCCATTGTGCCGGCGTGGCGTCGGGCCAGTAGCCCTGGCCGGGAGAGTTAAATTGACGATGATTCAGGTCGAGAGAGTTGGTATTCATGGAGGGGCGCCGCAGAAACAGGGTGCGCGTGATGAAAATAGCGTGCGGCGGCTTATAGGCTTTCCTGTCAGGAAAATAACGCGGCCCGGGGCGCTGTCAAATGGAGCTTCGCCGCTACCATAGGTGTTGCGTCCCCCCGCATCTTGCGCCATTCTGTGCAGTCGCCAGCGGCCCGCCCACGCTTGCCGCGCCATTTCTTGTCCAGACCCGCGTGACGACCCTGCCCCCACCGACACTTCGCCCTCCGGCGCGAAACCCCCGCAAGCGCGTCCGGCCCAAGACTTATTCCGTGGCCGTTTACATGGTCTTCGCCATTGCCGCGCTGGAGATCGTCATGCTGATCTCCATCTTCTGGCTCCGGGCCATGGTCGTTCCGGTCAGCACCAGCGTGCCGAAGGCGAAAGCCGGCCCGGCCGGCTCACTCTACGTTCCGCACCTCGCTCACGTCTCCACCTCAACGAGCCCGCCCGAAGTCGATGACCACGGCGTCGTGCGTCTGCCGGGCATCGGCATGCACGCCGCCCTGCTGAAGGTGCCGACCGAGACCGACAAGGAAGAACAGGTCTCGCATCTCAACGAGGAAGCCAACGTCTTCCTGCGCCAGAACGATTACCAGTCCGCGCTCGACCTGCTCATCAAGGCGGAGGACCTCGACCCGCGCAGCCCGACCACGCTCAACAACCTCGCCGAGACCTACAACCTGATGAATGATCCGGTGCTGTCGCGCGCCTACTGGCAGCGCATCGTCGATCTCGGCCAGGGCGTCGGCACGATTTACGGCAAGGCCAAGGACCATGTGCTGCTGCTCGATTCCGGCGGTGAGTCCAACCCGCTGCGCGAGGCCTCGACGCTGCCACGCCAGATTTACATCGCCTCGGTCGAGAAATCGCCGGTCGACGTCCGCCAAGGCGCGCCGCAGTTCGAGGTCCGCGCCGTCCTCAAGCGCCGCGACCCCAACATGGCCAACTTCGACCAGACCAAGCTCCAGCCCTACGTCATTTTCTACCAGCAAATGCCCGACGGCTCGCTCGTGCCCGACCTTGGCCAGCGCAAGGGCTCGTTCGAGGACTCCTTCCTCTTCTCCGGCGGCAAGACCAGCGAGTCCTTCAGCGTCACCTACGTCATGCCCGTCCCCGGCACACCAGGCCCCAACGGCACGACGCAGGGCCAGTACTACGGCTTCGTCATCGGTCTCTACTATGACAAGACGCTGCAGGATGTCCGCAGCGAACCGAGCGATCTCTGCACGCGCATGGCCCTGCCGCAGGAAATCGAGTAGCGCTTGGGTTGGTGGCCCGGACAACTTGTTGTCCGGGTGGCGTAGCGAAGCGAAGCCACAGGAAGCCACCGTCGACTTTCGTACAGCACTCAAGTTGACGCCCTCGTAGCGCCCCGGCATCGTCTTCCGCGTGATGATCCGGTTTCTCGCCAGCGTGTTTTTCTTTATGTGCGCGGCATCGCTGCGCGCCGACGAAGGCTACTGGCTCTTCGACGCCCCACCGACGCAAGCCATCGCGGACAAATACCACGTCACGCTCGACAAGGCGTGGCTCGATCACTTGCGCGGCGCGGTTGTGAAAATCGGCGGCGGCACCGGCTCGTTCGTTTCCGCCGACGGCCTCGTCATCACCAACCACCACATCGCCGAAGGCCAGCTCCACACGCTCAGCACGCGCACGCACAACTACGAGGAAAACGGCTTCTACGCGCGCAGCTTCGCCGATGAACTCCAGTGCCAGGGCCTCGAGATGATGGTCCTGCAAAGCACCGAGAACGTCACTGAGCGCGTTAAAGCCGCAATTAAACCGGGCTCGTCGCCGAACGAAGCCGAGGCGCAGCAGCGCGCGGTCGTCGCCGCGATTGAGAAGGAATCGTTCGACCGCAGCGGACTCACTAGCAACGTCGTCACGCTCTTCGGCGGCGCGCGTTACGATCTCTACCGCTACAAGAAATATCCCGACGTCCGCATCGTCTTCGCGCCCGACTGGCACATGGCTTCCTTCGGCGGCGACCCCGACAACTTCGAGTTCCCGCGCTACGATCTCGATATCTGCCTCTTCCGCGTCTACGACCACGGCCACCCGCTCAACTCACGCGACTATCTCAAGTGCGATTCCGCCGGCCCGGCCAAGGATCAGCTCGTTTTCGTCGCCGGCCATCCCGGCACCTCGCAAAGGCTCGCGACAATGGACGAGCTCACCTATCAGCGCGACGTACGGCTGCCCCTCGGCCTCGACGAACTCGAGCGCATGGAGCGCAAGCTCGCCGCGTTTGGCGCAACCAGTCCCGAGCACGCACGCCAGGCCGGTGAAGCGGCCGCGTCTTTCGCGAATTCACGCAAGGCGTTTCGCGGATTCCTCAGCGGCCTGCGCGACAAAGCCCTGTTCAACGCCAAGAAAGCCGATGAAGATTCCTTCCGCGCGCTACTCACCTCCGGGCAAAAAGCCGCAGCGGACGCCTTCGCGCAGGTGCACGACGCCATCGCCACCGACCGCGCCAATTACAAGGCCTACCAGTCCTACGAGCGCTTCGCTTACCGCAGCGATCTCCTCAACATGGCGCGCACGCTCGTCCACGCCGCCGCTGAGCGCGAAAAGCCGAACGGCGAACGCCTGCCCGCCTATCGTGAAAGCGAGCTGCCCAGCCTCGAGTTCCGGCTCTTCTCCGGCCGGCCCTACTTCCCCGATCTCGAAAAGCTCTTCCTCGCCGATGGCCTCGAAAATCTCGTCCGCCAATTCGGCCCGGACGATCCGCTGGTCAAAAAACTGCTCGACGGAAAATCGCCAGAAGCGCGAGCACAGGAGTTGATCACCGGTTCGAAGCTCGAGGACATCGCCTACCGCCGCAAACTCTACGCCGGAGGCGAACGCGCCATCGCCACCAGCAACGACGCGCTCATTCAGTTCGCCCTAGCCATCGATCCCGCCTCGCGCGCCGCGCGCAAGATCGACGACGAAGACGAGGTGACCAAGCAGCGCGCCTACGCCACGATCTACCAGACCCGAGTCGAACTCAACCGCGCGCCGAAATATCCCGACGCCACCGGCACGCTGCGACTGGCCTACGGCACCGTCACCGGCTACGAGTCGAACGGCAGGCACATCGAGCCGTTCACCGATTTTGCCGGCATGTTCGCCCACGCCGCCGCGCACGACAACAAGCCGCCCTTCAACGTCGCGCGCACATGGATCGACGCGAAGCCAAACCTGAATTTGGCCACGCCGTTCAACTTCGCCTCCACCGCCGACATCCTCGGCGGCAACTCCGGCAGTCCGGTCGTGAATGCCCAGGGAGAATTCGTCGGCATCATTTTCGACGGCAACGAGGAATCGCTCGCCGGCCGCTATCTCTATGACGCCAAGGTCAACCGCTCCGTCGCCGTCGACAGCGCGGCGATCATCGAGACGCTGCGCAAGATTTACCACGCCGCTCCGCTCGCCGATGAACTCGAAAGCGGCCACGCCAAGTAGCCCTGAAGGGGCGACCTGAGATAGCCCAGGGTGAAACCCTGGGTATTGGGCCAAAGAAAGCGGCAAGCCCTGAAGGGGCGCTCTAAGATGCTCACGACTTAGGACGCCCCTTCAGGGCTTAGTTCGATTTGAAACTGAATACCCAGGGTAGAAGCTCGGGCAAGCCTCGCTTCAACCCTGGGCTATCTCAGGTTGCCCTTTCAGGGCAATCTTCTCTCAAATCAATCTTGCAGCTCTTGAGCCACGCTTCCGCCTCGCGATAGGCGGGAAACGTGTCGGCCACGTGCTTCCAGTAACGCTTGGAGTGGTTCATTTCACGCCGGTGCATCAGCTCGTGCACGATGAGGTAATCGACCACGAACGGCGGCGTCTGGATCAAGCGCCAGTTCAGGGAAATCGCCCCGCGCCGCGAACACGAGCCCCAGCGCGACCGCTGCGCGCGCACCGTCACGCGGCTGATGGCCACGTTGTGCTGCTTCGCCAGCTCGTGCGTCCGCGTCTTCAACTCGCGCTCCGCGATTCGCCGCAAGCGCGCGTACACCGTCGAGCGATAATCGGGCAGCGCCTGCGGCAAAGGAATCACCTGCTCGGCAAAGCGAAGCAAAACGCCGTCACCTTGCGGCTCAACGCTCAAAGCCACTTCCTCACCGCGATAGAGAAAACGCGAGCCCTGCTGCCACGGCTCCCTCGCCTTCGCCTTGTCGCGCCACTTCGCGAGCCGCCGCAGAAGCCAATCCTCGCTGCGCTCGAGAAATCGCAGCGCCTCGGCCTCCGTGCCGCGCCGCGGAATCACCAGCCGCGCGGAGCCGTCCGCCTGGAAGCTCAGCAGGTAACGCCGCGCTTTCGGGCGGCGCACCACGTGCACCGTGATGCCATGCTTCCACGCCAACGGCTGATCGCCGCGATTAGGCGGCGCGGACGGCGCGAGCCGCTCCATCTGGCGCTGCAGGAAGTTCAACGAAAGTTGGAGCATACGTTACGCGACCGGCTCGGTCAGGCGCCGTTGAAACAATTCGAGCGCGATGCTTAGACCGAGCCGCGTCGCCGCGGCATCATGTCGCGGTCCTTCATCGCGGGCAAACGCATGCGCGCCGTTGAATTCGTGCCACTGATAATTCGCCTCGGCGGCGTCGAGCGCGTGATGAATGTCGCGCCGTCCCGCCAGCGGCACATGCGGGTCCTGCCGTCCCCAAATCAGCAGCAACTCGGCGTTCGTCTCTTTTACGCGCGCGAGCGTGTCGTCCTTCTTGCCGTGGCCGAGCGTGGCCGTGTGCAGATCGGTTGCGTAAAAGCAGGCCGACGCGGCGACGCGCGGATCGAGCGCCGCGCGAAAAGCGAGATGACCGCCGAGACAAAAGCCCCACATGCCCACATGGCGCCAGGGATAGGGACGCGCAAAGACCCAATCGATCAACGCGCGCGCGTCGCTGTCGAACGCATGAAGCGGCTTCTCATACTTCAGGAAATTGCCGCGATCCGCACCGGCCTGGTCGTAGCCGAGGACTGTTCCCGGCTCCTCGTACTCGTGATAGACCTCAGGCACGAGGACCTCGAAGCCTTCCCCCGCCATGCGCGAGGCCAGCCGCCGGATCGGGCCGGTGGCCTGGAAGATTTCCGAGTAGAGAATGATTGCGGGCCGCTGTGTCGCGTCCTTCGGATAAAACCGGTGCACACGCATCGGGCCGGTGGCCGTCGCGACTTCAACAAATTCCTGGTCCTGAATGGTCATGGCGTTACTTGGTGGTCATCACGATGCGCCCATCCCAATCCGGCGGCGGCGGCGTGACGAGAAATTCGCGGCTGGCGGCAAGATACGTCTTTACGCAATGGTCGTCAGGATAATCCTTCGCGCACGCGACGAAAAGCGCCTCGGCCTCCTTAAAACGCCGCGCCAGGAAATGATCGAACGCCTCCTCGTACCGCGCCACACCCCCGGGGCTCATGCGCGAGGCACCGGGATCGTTTTTCGCTGCGAGGACTTCGTAGACCATCGTCGCCTCGCTCTTGCCCATGAGCACGATGAGCCCAAGCCGCCGAACGATAAAATCGTCGGCCACGAGCTGTTTCACGCTCTCACTGATCGCGAGATCGGTTTTGAATTCCTTGGTCAGTCCCTCGAGCCGCGAGGCGGTATTCACCGTGTCGCCCATGACCGTGAATTCCATGCGGCCCGCCGAACCGAGCATGCCCGCCTGCACGACGCCATGGTTGAGCCCCACTCCGATTTTGATCGGCGTCAGGTTTTCCGCATGACGCTCCTCATTGAGAATTCGCAGGCGTTGACGCATCAATAGCGCGGACGTCACGGCATTGGTCGCGTCCTTTTTCTCGCCCTGGCTGGCCGCTTCAATGTCGCCCCACGCCGCCATGATCGCGTCGCCAATGAACTTGTGGAGCGTTCCCTTGGAGTCGTTGACGCAGGCCACCATGCGGTCGAAATAAATATTGAGCTGGCGCACGACCTCGGCGGTCTCCAAGCCTTCGCTGAACTTCGTATAGCCGCGGATATCGGAAAAGAGGACCGTGGCCATCCGGTCCGAGCCGCCGAGTTCCATGTTTTCGGGATGCTCCATCAGATGGTTCATGACCTCCGGCGAGACCATCTTCGAGAAGATCTGCTTGATCTGCTCGCGTCCCTTGCGCTCCTCGCGCCAGCGCAAGACCACGCCGCCGAAGTTGAGCACGGCATACGTCGCGATCGGCCACACCAGCGCGATCTGGATGCTCCAAAGCCAGAAGATGGCGAACGCGGCGAAGACGTAAATGATCATCAGCACGATCGGCACCGCGACGGCCTCCGTCAGCGGGGCGTCCTTCACCCGCAGCAGCGTGGTCCACGTCACCAGCGCCCAGCCAATCACCACCCACCCCCACGGTACGAACGTGAGGTAGTCGCCCTTCAACACGTTGTTGATGACGTTGAGGTGCGCGAAAGGCAGGGGGCTGCGCGCCGCGAGCGGGCTGGGGCCCATGTCGCCCAGGGCTGTAGCGGATTCGCCGACGAAAAGCGTCTTCTTGTCGATGTTGCAGGCGGGGTTAATCGGCTCGCCGAATTTGATGTGATTGGTGAGATTCTGCAGCAACCCCCCGAAAGAAAGCGTACTGAAGCTTTCCTGACGCCGGTAGTTGATGGCGACTTCACCATGCTCGTTAACTGGGACCGTCCATGTTTTGCCCGTGTAGCCGGTCAGTCGCACCATGCGCCCGGGCAAGTCGATGTCGACCTTGTCCGCGTCCACTTGTAACATCCGGCAGAGCGTTTGCAGTGACAGTGAGGGGTAAACCTTGTCCTGCACTCGAATGACGAACGGAATCGTGTGCCGCATGTCGTCAATGGGCGATGGGTTGTCATTCACAAACGCGAAGAAACTCTGCGAACGAATGGCGTCGACGGGAAAGGCCGCGACGTCGGAGCCTTCCAGTTGCCGAATGTCGCCGTGAAAGTTGGGCAGAGACTCCGTCGGTCCCGCATCGGGACCAGTGGCAGAGAGGATTTGCTTCGTACGATCGACGGCTTTTCTGGCAATCGCCGGGTCGGTCGGAAGTTCATAGGTCAACGCACCGGTCACGCAGGTGAAGAGGCCGAGGGCCTGCCCGAGCTGCTGGTCGCTGGTGTCGGCGCTCGCCTGGGTTCCATATTTCGCCAGCTTGTCCGTATCCTCGGTAAACATGACATCGAAGCTGACCACGTCCGGCTTCAAATCGGCGTTGCCGATCTGATTCAGGAAGTCAGCTTCCACGCTGCGCGCCCACGGCCACTTGCCGATATTCTCGAGCGAAAACTCATCGATGGCCACGAAGACCAGTCGAGGATCTGCGGGAGGATCAAAGCGCTGCCGGGCTTGAAAGCGTAAATTGACCGTCTGATATTCGAAGAGTTTTACCAAGCTCGTGTAGTGATCGAGAAGCCCCACCAACACCAGCGCGACGAGCGGGGAGAGCAGATGATACAGGCGCGGCCTGATCCATGCGGCTATCGGCCCGTTGAGCATGCGGAGTACCTTCGGAAATTGGGCCGCGCTGGCAAGCCTAACCTTCATTTGCGCCGCGGGCGTGCTATCTTCGCGCATGGATCATGACCCGCGCGACCTCGAATGGCAGCGCCGCTACGAGGAGGACGACACGCCCTGGGACAAAGGCACGCCTTCACCGGCGCTGGCCGATTTTGTGCGCGAACGCGGCATGACCGGCCGCGTGCTCGTGCCCGGCTGCGGACGCGGTCACGATGCGCGCGCCATCGCCGCGCAGCCGGAGGCGACCGTGGTTGGGCTCGATCTTTCGCCGACAGCCGTTGCGCAGGCGCGGAAACTCTCGCCGGCAACCGCGGGCAATCTCAGCTTCATCACCGCCGATTTTTTTCAGTTACCGCCAGAATTTGCGGGCGCGTTCGACTGGCTGGCCGAGCACACCTGCTTCTGCGCGATCGATCCGGGCCGGCGCCGCGACTATGTCCTCTCCGCCGCCCGGGCCTTGCGCGTTGGCGGCCGGATGTTCGGCATCTTTTATGTGAATCCCGATCGCGACACCGCGCCGCCGTTTCCGGTCACGCGCGAGGAAATCTCCGCGCTCTTCGATCCGCACTTCACGCTGCTGGAGGAGTGGGTGCCGCGGAACAGCTTCCCGGGCCGCGAGCAGCGCGAACTCGTGCGCCTCCTGCAGAAGCGCCAGTCTGCAGGTTAGCCCGAAATTCTTTTTGCCAATTCAGGCGAGGACTGCATAATGACCCTTCCGCAAATTTTGTCGGAAGGCTCGGTAGCTCAGCGGTAGAGCAGGTGACTCTTAATCACTTGGTCCTAGGTTCGAATCCTAGTCGGGCCACTTCTTTACGCAGCTCCGTGCGGTGTGCCGCTGGCGTGCTGCCACGCATGGACGATGTGGCTGATGATTTCATCCACGCCCACGCCGTGCTTCACCTGGGCGAAAACGAAGGGACCGGCGCCGCGCATTTTCAATGTGTCGCGCTCCATCACCTTGAGATCCGCGCCCACGGCTGCGGCAAGGTCCGTCTTGTTGATGACGAGCAGATCGCTCTGCGTGATGCCGGGCCCTCCCTTGCGCGGAATCTTGTCGCCGCCTGCCACGTCGATCACTTGGATCGTGAAATCGGCCAATTCGCGGCTAAAGCAGGCAGCCAGATTGTCGCCGCCGGATTCAATCAACAAAATCTGGGGTTGGAATTTTCGGTGGAGTTCTTCCAGCGCCAGCAAGTTGGCCGAGATGTCCTCCCGGATCGCGGTGTGCGGGCAGCCGCCGGTTTCCACCGCGCGAATGCGTTCTGATTCCAGTGCCTCGTGCCGCGTCAAAAACTCGGTGTCTTCCCGGGTGAAGATGTCGTTGGTAACGGCGGCGATGCTCATGGTCGGGCGAAGCCGCCGGCACAACTGCAGCATCAAGGCCGTCTTGCCGCTGCCCACCGGGCCGCCGACCCCGACGGTGAAAGCCCGCTCCTTCAAGTCGCGGTCCCGTGGCATCTCGCGCAGGTGAAAATGTCCCGGCGTTTCGGGATGTTCATGCGCGGGGCCGTTGCCCCCGTGTCCGTGGAAATGGAAGAGCAGCTTCATAGATCAACTTTGAAAAAGCCTCGAGTAGAGCCGGTCTTGCGCGCCTTGCCAGAGCTCCAGCAGCGGGGCGGTTTGCGCAATCTCGTCCAGCGGCAGCGCCTCGCATTTTTTTAAAATTTCCGCGGCTTTCACCGAAGTCGCCCGCTGAACAATCTGAGCCTCCATCGGCCCCACGATGTTCAATCGCACCGCTGCCGCGAAAATGCCGCGCAGGTGGTTGAAGAAAAACAGCCGCATCGCCGTTTGGCGTTGCAGTCCAATTCCGCGCAGGCAAGCGCCGAAAACGGGCGCGAAATGCGCGAAGGGCACCTCCGAGTTGGGCCTGCCCACGACCGACGGAAATAGACGCTTCGCGGCATGCAAAAACGCCCGGCCTTGAGCGCGGCTGGCACGATTCGCAACGTGGTTGGTCATGAAGACGTCGCAAAGCGAATCGAAATCCGGGAGCTGGCCCGGCGAATCGAAGGCCGCTCCCACAAAAGGAAGCGCTGCGTGACCGCACTGCTTCAGGCTCGCCTCGATAAACAGGATCACATCCTCACGCCCGCACACTTCGCCCTGCTGCCACGCGGCTTCAAGGCCGGAAGAATGGGCGAAACCGCCGGTCGGAAACGCCGAGTCGGCCAACTGCCAGACAAGCCAGTCACTCGCATGGTCGTCAGCCATCTCCACATCCAAAATCCGGCGGCGGGCCGGCTTTTTTCTGGCACGGGGAAGGCGATCCGGAATCAAAACAGAAAGTAGCGTTGTGCCAGGGGCAGAAGCCTGGCCGGTTCACACGTGAGCAATTCACCGTCGGCGAAAACCTCGTAGGTTTCCGGATCGACCCTGATTCTAGGCATCGCGTTGTTCCATCTCAGATCGCGCTTGCTGACCTTGCGGCACCCTTTGACCGCCTCGATGCGCTTGCCCAGTCCGTAACCTTTCGCGATGCCTTTCTGCTTACAGATTTGGCTGACGAAGGCGATGGAGGTCTGCGCGCCGGCGCGGCTGAAGCTGCCGAACATCGGGCGCATGTACACGGGCTGTGGCGTGGGGATGCTCGCATTCGGATCGCCCATTTGCGCCCAGGCGATCATGCCGCCCTTGATGACCATCTCGGGCTTCGCGCCGAACATCGCCGGTTTCCAGAGGACGAGATCGGCCAGCTTGCCAACCTCCACCGACCCGATCAGATGCGCCATGCCGTGGGCCAAAGCCGGGTTGATGGTATACTTGGCGAGGTAACGCTTGATCCGAACGTTGTCATTGGCCCCGGCTTCTTCGGCCAGGCGGCCGCGCTGCTTCTTCATTTTGTCGGCGGTCTGCCAACTGCGCGTGATGACTTCCCCAATGCGGCCCATCGCCTGGGAATCCGAGCTCATCATGCTGATGGCGCCCATGTCGTGCAGGATATCCTCCGCCGCGATGGTCTCGCCGCGAATGCGGCTTTCGGCGAAGGCCACGTCTTCCGGCAGGTTGGGATCGAGATGGTGGCAGACCATGAGCATGTCGAGATGCTCGTCGATGGTGTTGACCGTGTAGGGCCGCGTGGGGTTGGTGGAGCTGGGAAGGACATTGGGTTCGCCACAAATGCGGATGATGTCCGGCGCATGGCCGCCACCGGCGCCTTCACTATGATAGGTATGAATCGTGCGGCCCTTGAAGGCGGCAATGGTCCCCTCGACGAACGTGGACTCGTTGAGCGTGTCCGTGTGAATCGTGACCTGCACGTCGAAATCGTCAGCGACGCCAAGGCAGCAGTCGATCGCCGCCGGCGTCGTTCCCCAATCTTCATGCAGCTTCAAGCCAATGGCGCCGGCGCGGATTTGGTCGGCCAGTCCCGCTGGCAGCGCCGTGTTGCCCTTGCCGGTGAAACCGAAATTCAGCGGCAGGTCGTCCACGGCCTGAAGCATCTTCCGCATGTAGAACGAGCCGGGCGTGCAAGTCGTGGCGCAGGTGCCGACGGCAGGGCCCGTGCCGCCGCCGACCATGGTGGTCAGGCCGGAGGCGATCGCTTCATGCGCTTGTTGCGGGCAGATAAAATGGATGTGGGTATCAAGGCCGCCCGCGGTCAGGATCAGGCCTTCGCCGGCAATGACCTCGGTGGTCACGCCAACCACCATGTTTTTTGTCACGCCGGCCATGACATCCGGGTTGCCCGCCTTGCCGATGCCCGCAATCAGCCCGCCCTTGATCCCGATATCGGCCTTATAGATGCCGGTATAGTCCACGACGAGG
>Ga0209611_10004596_pt1 | contig 23519 bp, 19 predicted proteins | sample S1TSphgellanicum_3_FD_187693 | JGI IMG/M metagenome (GOLD analysis project Ga0209611, IMG submission 187693) | Host-associated microbial communities from peat moss isolated from Minnesota, USA - S1T2_Fc - Sphagnum magellanicum MG (SPAdes) (version 2) | ecosystem: Host-associated > Plants > Peat... | reverse complement strand
ATTCCTGACTTTTAGTGGTCGGGAGTCAAACTGGTAGTTTGACTCCCGGCCCTTCTTTTGCCCATAACTTGGGCTGCAGATGTCCAAATTGCCAATGCGAGGCCATTTTCGATATCTACGTTTCAAGCCCTTTTCAATGACACTAAGAACACCTCAATGCAAGGTGTTTTGCCCCTTGCTGTTGAGCTCTGAACATTCGGGAGTCCCGGAGAACTCCAAATCCCTAACTTTTCCAAGTGTTGGGCTTCACCCCCACACTTGGCCAAAGTAGGGGTGCGACATAACCACATTCATATAGGGATAACGTGTTATGGTTCCTATTGAAAATAGTCCTGGTTCTATAGGAAACATCAAATCCTCTTCTTTGTCAAAAATTCCAAAATGGAAATCATAACAAACTAACACTTTTGGATGCTTAATTGGTGCTCTAAGTTTCTTAATAACATGTATGGTTCTAATTGTACTGGTTCCTTGTATAGTGATAGTATTGTTGCCCTAATCATGAGACATTTTAACATTGATTACCAAGGTCAACCTAACAACATAAAATAGTTAAAAATCTAACACACTACTTTGAATTATAATGAAAGTCACTACATAGGGAATTCCATGAACAAGAATCTTAAGATCTTTTATCAGACCTAAAGGTTTAACAATGTTTGATCAACTATGTGTAGGGTGTGAATTTTGGTTTTAACAAACCTAACTGCACTTTCAACTTTTTCGTAATGATATTAACTCTAGAACCACCATCTAAAAGTACATCTTCAATAAAATTCATCCCTACTTGAACCTGTATCATTGCCATCTAATGATCAATGGCAACTGATGCAACTTTCGGTTTTGGTAAAACATGTTTTAATGGTACCAAGTTAAGAATGTAATGTTTGATATCAGGGATCATTCACAACAATTGACCCAAGTTCAATGTATACTTGGTCTCCAAGACTTGTTTGCTGATATCCCTTTGAATTTCTTCTAAAGTTTTATTTGTTGTAACTTGTTTTGAAATCATAGGTTATCGATTTACATCACCGATTCAATTAATTTCAACCAGTTGAATTGTAGTAGAGTTATCAGGTTGTCCAACCTAATTAATCTATAATGATTCTTCATTAATGATAGTAGGTTGTTTATTAGTCCCACCATGTTGTAGTTGCTTAACGATTTCAATAAATGAATCCCATAAACACTCTTCTTGTTACCAATCTTCAGCTCTTTTGGCTTTAACCGGCTCCCTTTTTTAAACACATTGTTTAGACTATTGATTATGAGTGGTAATAACAGCTACTACATTAAATGCCACATTGTTAATTTTAGGTGGTTTAGGTGATGTCATAACATTAGAACTAACAAATTTAGTTTTGAACACGTTCTATACCTCAATCTTCCTAAGGCATTTTCCATATCTATGTTCTTCACTAAAACAAATTATATAAGGATAACGAATGGGTATTCTTCCTAGTTTGACAGGTTGGGTTTTAGTTTTTGTTACAAGTTTTGTAGATTTAATTGTAACAGTTGGTACACTTGGTACCACTTTTTTCTTGCTATGGTAGGTTTCTATTAAATGACCAGTTTTATCACAATTGGTATAGGTTAATGCTGATTTAGTTGTAACAACAAGTACTATAGGTTTAATTATTGTATTAACCTCTGGTGTGGTTAGTAAAACATTGTAACTCAAACTAATAGGTCCACTTTCCTCACATACTACAACAACTTCCTTGTGCTCAATTAAGGAATCTTTTTTCACACCTGCAGTTGTTAATCTTAGGTAAGGTAATAAACTTGCCCTGAAAATAGTGGTGAGAAAAACATATGTCGTTCTAACATGTAGACAGTTTGTTAGTTTCAACAAATGTTCATAGTAAACTTCAACATGTTTGGTGGTTTGTTGTTGTATATTTCATAATTGCATGTAGACCTCCTCATTGTACTTTACAGTTTAAACCATTTGCAAAACATTTGCTCCAACTTTTCAAAAATGTAATTTGGATGGTCTTGAACATAATTTTCTCCCCATTCAAATATATTGTGCCTTAGAGTAAAACCAAACATGTTGATGATGTCAACTTCCACTGTTTCACCGTTAGTTTTAATGGCCTTTTTGAATACTCTGATGTGAGCATCAAGATCAATGTCCTTGACATAGGTTGGATATTATAATTTCCTATATGGTAGTTTGGTTGTTAATTCTAATATAAGTTGCACAATAAGTGATTTATACCATGGTGGTATAAACATACGCAGGTCAAGTGCTAGCCATCCATAAGATCCAATAGGTGGATTAAAAGGTGGTCCTCCAAGTAGATCTCCTCTGGGTGAACTTCCTCTAGGTGAGTTTTAAAGTTGTCTTCCATCCATTGGTTAGTGAGTAGAACCTCTAGGTACATAAGTTGGTAAACTAGTAGTAACATGTATAGTGGTTGGAATTGGTGTAATAATAAGTTGCTAAACATGTTATTTGTTAGTCACTGGTTGAAACACTATAAGAAACTAATTTCCAACATAGTGTGGTGTATAGGTTGGTAGTACAAGTTGTTCAAGTATTGGGTACACGTTCCTAGGTACATAACCTACATAATTCCTAAAGATTGAGGAATCAAGTCCTTTTCTTTTAATTGGATATGCTGGATACAAACTAGGATTTAAAGGCACAAAAGGGGGTATGACATCATACCACATTGGGTATGTTGAAGTAGGTTTACCTGGTGCAATTGGTGTAACATGTTGTGACCAGGTTATCTAATAATTAATAATTATTGCCATATGACCCATACCAAGATTCATGGCTTGAATTCCTAATACATACACATCGGGTATTACTATTGTAGTGGTTGGAAAAACAAGTTGATGAATATTCATCACCTCTTCTTTTAATAATTGCTAAATCTATCATCAACAAATGGGCAACAATTGAACAAGTGTCCCACCTATTGACAATATGAACAAGTTATAATTCCAGCATCTTGGTTTCCTCTTGAAATTAATCTATGATGCAGAACTTGTGATCTTTCACCTAGACCAAATATTGATCTAATAGGCAAAATGCCTTGTGGATATGTGATTCCTTGTCAAACAATTATGGGTTGTTCAATGACGCACTCCCAAGTCCCTAATTAGACCCAAGACGGGTCTAAGTAACTCAAACAACGGAATCAGGAGGAACTTGGGGCACGCTCCTAGCTCTCAGCACTACAAGGGGTAGAGGGGCGTGCTAAAGCTCCGGGATGGGATTAGGAAGAGTGACAAGCTATTCACTTACTCGAACCTGCATTAAACTAACCAATAAGTTGGTTAGTTCATTTTCAAGAGCACCCTTGGTGCTAGGACAAACCACGGGCAACTCTGAACTCATTTGACTCACCACGGCTCGGACTCGGGGGGAAGCCACCACCTTTCCCCATATAGTATACTTTGTGCCTCTCTGTGGCACCCACATCCGAATGGCTTTTTGTCCCGGGACTCATAAGGAGGAGTCCTGAAATTGTCCCAATTTGGACTCCCGGGACTTTGAGCAATCATAACTTTTTGCTTAAACCTCCAATTGAGGTGAGGTCTCCTCGAGAGCTTTCCAATGGTGTGTCGCACTCCTCCTACATGCACCAGGGTCAGGTCGATTCTTGACTTTTAGTGGTCGGGAGTCAAACTGTTAGTTTGATTCTTGGCCTTTCTTTTTGCCATAACTTGTGCTTTAGATGTCCAAATGGCCCATGCGAGGCCATTTTCGACATCTACACTTCAATAGCTTTCCAATGATATAAAAAACACCCCAATAAGAGGTGTTTTGACCCCTATAATCGAATTCTGAATTTTCGGGAGTCCCAGAGGACTTCCAAGTCCCAATTTCGGGAGTGTGAGTTTCATCCTCACACTTCTTTCAAAGTAGGGTTGCGACATTCAAGGTTCAACATGTTTTAAGTGTGGTATAGAAACCGATTGATTAGATGGTCTTTGATCGATGTGATGAAGTTGCTCCAACTTGTTAAATAGGTGAAATCATTCCATCTCCAAATTAGTATGTACCAAATTGATATTGGTGTTTGGTGGGTAGTTTTGAAAACTAGTAGAGGTTGCAACTGGTGTAGATGCACCAGTTCTAGGTAAATTGTAACATGGGGTTACAAATCGCCATGGTTATCATGCAGAGACAATTTCATCAAACAATTGAACAAGTTCATGATTATCATCATGATAAACGCTCATTGGTCATGGTTGGGTTATTATTTGTGGTGTTTTTGATGAGTGGTTAAGAGCATTGTTGGGTCTCTTTGCACAACCAATTCTGCTACATTTTTATGTTGTTCATTGACTTCTCCCTTTTGTGCTACATCCATGTTTGGTGCATTCATAGGTTCATTTCCCATAGGTTGCACTTGATGTTAATCTTGTTCTTATGTAGGTTCAAAAATAGGTTGATGTCTAACCTACTCTAGTTGTTTTCTAAGCTTTATAGTAATTGCTTTTGACATTTTCTAAAATAAAAAAGTTCTAGGAAAGCCTTTGCATTATTTTTTAACATAAATGTTTTTAGAACAACCTCTCCCAGTAGTTAGGGGTTTATTTGAAATTTCTTTTATAAATTGGGCGCATGTTTTACTTCAAAAACTTTACACTAACCTCACCCTATTCCTATTGTTTTCAAACTAAACAAAAAAGTAGAAACTTCAATCCTAAAGTTGTTAGAAAAATAAACAAACATGAAATGAATCAGAATTTCAAGTGTGATTGTTTTTCAAACCTGATCTATTAAAATTACTAAATCAAACAAGAAATTTTAAATGTGATTACTTCTAAATTTTGATCCCCAATATGGTCACCAAATGTTAACATGTTTTTGTATTCTTTTTAAGATTGTTCAACTTCCGAATTCTCCAACATATTGTCTTTACAACAACAAGTACATGCAAAAAATTAACAAAACTAAAACGAACTACAAATCCTAAACTAACATGTACACAAATTACTAAAAACATGAAGAAAGTTGGTTGAAAGATAATGATTCATGTTTCAAAATGAAAGAATGAAACATGTAACCAAAAATGAAATCAAAAGTTTATAAAAAAGGTATGTATGATTAATCTTATAATAGTTATTTCAAAATACAACAATCATAACTAACCATTATAAATAGTCATTAGCCAATACCTAGACTAATAGTCCAAATTTTCAAAAAGTTACACCCTGTTCAACTACTTGTTCAACTACCTATTGACTAACCTATCAACCAATCTTTTTAACCTAGTATAATATTACCTATCAACTTTAGTAATCAGTTAGGTTAATGCTACATGTTAGGTTTAACAATATGTTTACATTTTCAACCTATTAGGTCACTTGTTGCTAAACATGGGTAACATAAACAAAATTATCGCAACAATTTCATACCCATGATTTCTTCTTTGGATGCCAAAACTATTGTTACAAATTATGCAAGTTGTCAATTGGCCGTAGGTAAAAAAAACAGTTTATTTGCCAAAACTACCACATATGGCCAAAATGTATAGCCAACTACCCAACCTTGGGCAAATGGCAAAAATATGCTACATGTTAATGAAATATAAATATGAAGTGTATCATGGTTTTGATACAACCATAATGACACAATTTTATATGATAGTTTATATTGTAAAATATACCTTGGGCAAATGAAAAAAATACGTTACATATTAATGTGATATAAATATGAGGTGTATCATGGTTTTGATACAACCACTCTACAAAAAAATGTAGTTTTATATGATAGTATATACCATAATATATGCATGTACACTGGGATACATGTGTACAAAGTGTATTAAGCATAGGGTTGCGACTCCTAATGGTCATAGTTGCAACTAATGGCACATAAGTGGGTCTTCTTGGATGATTTTCAAATAAAAAGTTGTCCACTTTAAAAGATGGAGAAAACAGTAGTCGCAAAGTAGTTGTAGCATACTTGTAAGCATAACTAATGCCCATAAATAGTTGTAGTTAGTCACAAATGTAGTGATTACAAAAACTAGGATTTTTTCTAATATAACATGATTGGGGTGGGGCTTATTACCAAAGACAATGGCACTATTGGATGGTAGGATGTATGCCATGTTACAAAGGTATGTTCAATCTTTTTGATTCATCGCAATAAGGTGTTACTTGGGCAAGAGTGTTATTGATGGTAGCCAACATGAACCACATTATTGATGATGGGGTGAATGGGATTTGGTGGGATGGTAAAGATAAAAGAAGAAGACTATGTCGTTGTCCCAAGGTATTGTGAACACACGAGCACAGTTTAGTGCATGCAAAGTGTCGTGCAATGAAAACAAAGTAGGCTTGGGTTGTATCATCTTAGTGAATGGGGTGAGTCCTACATTGTTCAAGAAGACTATGGGCTTCCCAAACTGTGGAAACATTGTGATATAGGATTATCTTAAGATGTAGACCATGTTGTTGTGTTTGTGTGTTATTTTAGATGGGGGATTTGAACGTTTTGTTTAGTCATGGTTAGCAATGGGTTATTGCAATAGGAATAATATCATGGATTAATGGGCAAGGATGTGTGCACCATGGCACCCCTATTGCAATTAGGTGGTGCAATTTGGTGAAATAACAGAGGGTTCTAGGGATACTCCATTGCTTGTCACAAATGAAGATGATGATCCACCACATTGAAATTAAAAGAAGTAGTGGGTAGCAGTTTGGTGTGGAGCGGTGGATTTTTGTAGAAAAAATAGTGAGTAGTAATTGGCTTAAATTACTCTCCGCATTTGCATGCGTGTAATTATTATGCGGTCTCCATTTTTGTTATTTATACACAACACTTGGGATTGATGGACTTAATCCATATGCTTAGATGATTTGACAATTGTATTTTGTATCAATAATAGAAGTTAGGCTATAGAGCTGGATGTTTCCACATGCTTTACTTCTCATTAGGAGGATGTCTAAATTAAATGTGAACTTTTTTTAACTTCGGTCTATGCAATGGTCTTTAATTGGGTCAGGTAGTTTTTGATAATGTATTTTTTTTCAACTACAATATGGAAAATCACTCATATGATTTATTTATCTTGTAGCCAACTAATTGTTGGTGGGCCATAGTTTACTTAAATTGTAGGTGACAATTTTTCATGGGAAAGTTAGAGACAATATTGATCCTTGGTTGTTTACAACTATTGGTTTGGTTTGAGAGGTGGTGGTGCAAGATGCATAAGGGATACCATGTGTGCATCAATCTAGGCATGCACTTGTAGTCCACATGTGTAATGGAATAGATTATTGATGTCTATAGAAGGATTATTTTATTAGGGGGTCCAACTTAGTGTTGCCCATTTAGCTATGAAGGTATAATTTTTAAGGTGATGGTATGGAAGGTCCATGTGTTCTTGCAAAACTAAGTGATGCAAGTGATCTTGTCACTAACATGAAGGTGTGGGAAAGGTATTTTTACATTTATGGAAGCAACCTAACTAATAGTCACAATGTGATGATCCACTTACTAGGCTTCATAGCCCCATGAGTATTAAATTATTAATATCAAGGGACTTGGGGTCTAGGTCTTCCCCTTTCTGACCAAGGCTAATGATACTTGTGATATTAATATGTTAAACACACATGTTGGCTTGTAGGAAAAACTTTTTTTCCCCAGATAACATGGTTGCTCCCCAAGGCAACTTAAGCATTCCTCCTTCGAGAACATGGTTGTTCCTTGAGGATCAACTTAAGCCCTTTTTTGTTTAGGAATTTATTTTTGTCCATTTTGTTTGTAGATGAAAACAATAATTTAGGATAAGGTTCAAACCCATGATTTAAAGGTTGTAAGGGTGATTGTAACCACTATATTATTATTTTTTATTTGAAAATGCATTTATTATTTAACTTTTTGATGATTATGTGTGTATAGTAAAAAAAGATTGATTTTTTTTTCCCTATTGGGCACTATATTGAATTATACTATAACTATGTCAAGTCCAATGCTGCAAATAACTCATACCTACTATTTAGTGTTTGCTAGAAAAAATTTGGTCAATGCCCATTATTTTTGACTTGTTAAAACCATAGGAGAACGACTGCTTAATGTTCATTATTTTTGACTTGTTAAAACCTTAGAAAATAATTGTTTAACGTCGATTATATCTTACTTGTAGAAACCCTAGAAAAAAATGTTTAACACAATTATTATTGACTTACTTAAGTTCTAGAAAAAAAAAATTTAACGTCAATTACTTCTAACTTGGTAAAACCCTATAATAAAAAATTGTTTGATAAACATTAATTGTTTATGACTTGTTAAAACCCTAGAAAACAATATTGTTTATTAAATGTTGATTATTTCTGACATGCTAAAACCTTAAGATTTTGTTGAAACAACGCAACAATCATTTATTGAAAACTTCAATTTTGCAGTCATAAGGGAACACAAATTTGGAACTACTAGCAGTGGCATTGTAGAGGTGGATGTTCAATTAAGGATGGCAATGGAAGTATTGACATCAACACAAGCTAGTGTTAAAGAGGAGGACTGAGGAATGTTCACATTTTTTTTTGCATTGAAGAAAGTCCCGATCTTCCCAAGCATGATGTCAAATCCATGGCACAATGTCTGACATCTTAGCCATTATTGACTACGTGGGGCGTATCGATTGTTGAAAAAGTTCATGCACGCCCACAAGTATCGAAATAGAGCAACCTTGGGCATGGGCTTGTAACCAATCGTTGCGACATGCATTTTATGCAGCTACAAGCCATATAGAACTAGTATCACACAACACATATCCTCTTGCTATTGAAAGAAATGAATGAAATGCATTGATTGTTTTGGATATGTCATGTGCATTCGTTCACACATGAAGATTTTCTTTTGAACAAGGTGTGTGTATCATGCTATTTGGGGTGAAACATATTTTAGGTTGGTTGGTGAAGGAGGAGGTGTGTCAATTTGATTTGTTGAAGGTTAGTGTGATGAATTGCAAAATATCTCAATGAGTTTGTGATGTAGATGGGAGAATTCAAACTCCTAATCAAAATTTTAGTCTTGGGGATTAGGTTCTTGTTTGCATCAAAGATTCAAAGTACTATTTTCAAAGTTTTGTAGCCCTTCAAATGTTCATCTTTGTTGACACTAAATGAGGGGAATTGTATGTAAATTTTGGCTCTATTAGGGTTCCATGTTTTCAGAGTAAATTTAGATCCAGATGAGCCTTTCAAAAATGTTTAATATTTTATGGTTAGAACATGAAATTGACAATAATATACACCTATTTTAAGCTCAAATGGAACATTTGTTAATGAACAAAAACTTAGAAGATACGAGGTCCTGGAAGTGGAAGCCTTGAAAATCTAATCTTTGACAATGATATTCAGCACCTACAATATTCAAATGAAGTGAGGTTCAAATGTTGTAGAGTTGACATGGAGGGGATGGCATTGTTTGTATAGTTGGAATGATCCAACTATGTTTTAATTGGAATCATTTTCAACTCAAGAAGATAATCATTCCTTTATGGTTGTTTGTAATGGCAATAATGGTTGGAATTGGATGTTTTGAAATGAGTTGTTATGTTCCTCATGCACACTTGTTAGTGAGCTAGGATGAGGAGCTTCATCATTAGTTGTAGACACATAATCACACCATGGAAAAATTACAATCTAGCAAGATCACCTTGATTTGTTGTCTTCTCTCTACTGTAATACATCCAAGCTCCTCATAGCCATAGGGGATTAGTTGGTTGGACACTATGTCAAATAGGGCAGACATGGAAAAAAACTCCCAATTATTGTTGTGGGGGTAGAGATTGAAACATCATCATGTGTTGTTGCACATGAATTAAATGAGGAGTGGGCATCAACGATTAAAAAATATGTCAAAAACTTTGAGGAGATGCGAGTGGAGTTTTGTGCTACAATAAAAGAGTTGGAAGAATTTGTTGCCATGATCTCACAACAATAAAGTAGCATAAAACATTAGACACAACAATTGGTTGTTACTACAAAAAATGTGGTACACTAAAAATTAGTTTATACATAGTCATAAATAATTATTTTAGTAGTTATTTTTTAACCCTTTGTCAATAGATGAGTTGCATTGCACAAATTATTCCGTTTGGGTGAATAGAATGCGTTTTGTGTGGATTGTCTTAACATGAAGGGCATTAAACTACTAAATATCTACATGACACAATGATCTCAATTTCTTTTAAGATTTAATTTATGGGTGATGGTTATGATAGGACATAGAGAGGGCAACAATTGTTGTTGCTGAATAAAAATAGTGTCGCTTGGAAATTCAACTCCAAGAGTAGAAGATCTTTAATGTCAATTCTTTAAAGGTGAGTAGTAACAACCTTATGAGCACATTGCTGGTAGGTTAAACATGTGGTGTTGTTGGTAAAAATTTGCATTCAAACTAAAAGTAACATCATAAGTATAGTTTTTGATTGATTTTGTCCAAAAAATGTATTATATGATGAGGCTTCAAATATGCTACACTAGAATTGGGGTGAAATTTGGAATCACGCACATAGAGGCTTGTTGAAATGGAGAAGGACTTGCAACAAGCATGTGAAGAACATGAAGATGAGAAGGTTTTTATAACTATGGTTGCATCAATTTGCAATATGTGGAGGAATATGACACACATTCATTGTGTTGGATGATTCTATATAGAGATACATAAATGGATGATGAGACATGCTCATCAACACTAAAGGATTGTCTACTAGTCATTGGGGACCGCTTGCTAGAGGGCAGTTCATGTTTATGAACATGCATGAATAGGTTCACAATACATTAGCATTTAGTGTGTAAGAGGGGTGTGTGGGAAAGCAAAAAACAAGGGAGATTGCACAAGGGGAGGTTACGGCTTTGGAGTAAGAAATGGAAATGGTATGTAGGGACCTTGCATTGGTAAAAGGGAGAATAGAAGGCTATTGAAAATGCATCCTGTAATGGTATGTGGAATGCACTATTTTTTGGCATATACATTTTTTTTTTTGTTGTTTGTTTTCTAGTTTATTTTTCATACCAAGTTGGGCCTTGTTTGAAAGGATGGTTGAAGAAATCATCTTTCTTGTATCCATACCTTCAAAATTTGTGCATTTTTTTTCTGATGCGCAACATCAAGTTATGTAATATGTTGGTGATTGAAGCGCATTAGTGCAATACATAGGTGCAATATGTATTGCACCTATGTTGGAATAATAACATAGGCTGTTAATAGTAGAGGCAACCTAACTAACATTGGGAGGTTATTGGGTTAACAAGGAACAACATCTTCGAGAATTCCATTTAATGGGTAAATAAGTTGTAATTATGTAGAAAAAACAATAGGAACGGTTTATTACAATGTTGCTAGCACTGGAGGGGGGGGGGGCTTAGATAAGATGAAAGGTTCAACTAGTATGCCAAATATGAGTTCATGTACAACAAACATTACAAATCCAACAAAGGTTGTTGAAGTTCCAAGAGATGGTGGTGAACATGCAATTAAAGGTAGTATGGAAGGAAAAATTTGATGAAGAAACTCAATAGGATGACATAACTAAGAAGACGAGCTTATAATATGGTGGAACTAAGGGTGAAAATCAACATCCTCCTCATAGTTGGAAGCAAACCATAGATCAAATGGCTCCTTCCAAAAGGAATAGTGACATCATGGAGGAGGTTGTAGTGTACCAGCAGTTAAAGGTGGGGGATAATAACAAGGTCGTAAAAGTTGAACATGATGGTTGTAGGACAAAGTGTAAGGGAAAGTAACAAGGTCTAATTTCAATTGGGATAAGAGGTTTGTAATTAAATTATTCTATAAAAATTAATATCAAATCATAAAGTAGAAAAGAGATTTCCAATTCTTTGTGTACATGTGAGTTGTGGCCATTAGAGGTTGTTAGTAACCGGGCATTATACACTCTTGCCATAGGTGGACACACCAAGTTTGATTTTTTTAATGATGTGCAAACTTTGCTACAAATGAAATATTATAAATCTTTCAGGAAGTGGATTACCCATAACGAAACTAAGTAGAAAGATTTGGAATTGGTAACCAAAATGCCCAAATTATGAATGGTTGTTGGCTTTGGGCATTTGAAATCTAGCCTAGTGACATAGTACATTACAACTTGTTGGGTACTATTATAGTCTATGATAACTATTACAAAAAAGAGGAGCCTTCATATGATGATTTTGAAAGTAGGTTAGATGACAAAATTGGTGACTATTTTGAAACAAAAGTGTAGCATTTGCAAGTTTTCCTGATTAGTGGAAAGATTTGGACATATAGGAAGGAGGATTTATGGTTAAAAATATAGTTATTGCCAATATTCCAATAACCAATGCAATTTTCATTGCTACACGTTTGTTTTGGATGCATGTCTTTCAATTGACATTTGTCCTTTTTGGGGGAAATTTGTTATTTGGGGGAAATTTGCTCCCCATAAATCCTTTAATGCCTTAATACTTTGCCATGGGTCATCATCATGACCAATCGAAATGAACAGCTTAGGTTGAATAATAATATACTTAAAACATTTTGATATTATGCCACATGTTAGCATCATGATTAGTCTAAATGATTAGCTTAAATTAAATAATAATACAAATTTAAAAAATCAAAAAAATCCTCATATTATGCCACGTGTTAGCATTATGACCAATCCAATTGATAAACTTAGATTAAATTACAATAAGAATAAAACATTTCATTTAATAATCTGCCATTATGCCACGTGTCATTATCACATTTGCTATCAACTATCACATGTGGGTTGTTGGAGGCCACACGATGTTAAGGGGCATGAACAAAAGATGTGTACCTCCACATGGCCAAATCCCAACCTCTCCCTTTCCACATTCAAGATAATTTCATAAGTAAAATAATAATACTAAGAATATATTGTGTTGGTGATAGGTGGCAACATACCATAGGAATAAAAGGTTGACCAATTTAATTGCAAATTAGTTGCATGCGACAATACATATATGGATGGCCATGGTCCATATACATATATCCATGGTCAATGGATCAACCAATATTTTGTTGACTTTCTTTTCCATCCATCTATATTATCACTTGCGATTTGTCCAATGCAACTAAAACAAAAATAGTTGCAAATGTTGTTTGCAAATAAAAACTAATTACAAAAACGAGTTGAAAATTCCTTATTTTCTTCTAGTGTGCAAAGGATGGCAAAACCTTAATTCCTCATTAATAAAAAAAGGTCATGGCACATTAGAAAAGACATTTCACATTGTACATTATGGAAATAGTCGATTAGGAATTTTGTGTGGTGGAAGCCAATATGTTTTCACGTTGACTATTTTTTTCATTACATCTAAAATTCCATATTTACAAATCCACCAACAAGAAGGATATAAGGGCAAAAGGGGATGTGGAAGAGACAATGATTCTCAAACCAATGATAAAGCCACATGTGAAGCTTCAAATAAAACCAATGATTAAAGCTAAGGTGATGACATGGCCATTATTCAAAACCAATTTGCTCAATTAAAGAATTGAGCATAAGTATGACAACTCAGAAAACAACAACACCAAGTTCCATGAGTGCACCTATGTATGTGGAACATTTTTTTGGTGATTATTTTATGAAACTGATTTGTTGGTTCCATTTTATGTTTTCCACAATGCATTCGATTTGAAAACAAAACACCATGTTACTTTTTATGATTCATAATTACAATTACATGTTTCAACTCACATGCTTTAGAACCATGTGGACAAATGGAGGTCTTCACCTTCAAATGGGGAGAATTAGGCATCAATTATGTCTTCCCAATCATTTACATTGGGTGAAATTGTCACAACCCTACTTAGAAGGAGTGTGAAGATGAAACTCACACTCTCGAAATTGGGATTTGGAAGTCCTCCGGGACTCTCGAAACTTCAAAGTTCAATTGCAGGGGCCAAAACACCTTGCATTGAGGTATTATTTATATCATTGGAAAGCCATTGAAGTGTAGATGTCGAAAATGGTCTTGCATGGGTCATTTGGACATCTTCAGCACAAGTTATAGTAAAAAGAAGGGCCGGGAGTCAAACTGGCAATTTGACTCCCGACCACTAAAAGTTGGGAATCGACTTGACCTTGATGTGTGTAGGTGAAGTGCGACACATTGTTGAAAAGCTCTCAAGGAGAACTACAAGTTTGCTTAAGACTTCATGCCAATCGGAGGTTTGAACAAAAAGTTATGATTGTTCAAAGTCCCGGGAGTCCAAATTGGGACAAAGTATAAAAAGCCATTCGAATGTGGGTGCCGCGGAGAGGCACATAGTATATTATATGGGGGAAGGTGGTGGCTTCCCCCGAGTCCGGGCCATGGTGAGTCAAGTGAGTCCAGAGTTGCCCGTGGCTTGTCCTAGCACCAAGAATGCTCCAGAATGTGAACTAACCAACTTGTTGGTTGGTTTGATGTAGGTTCGAGTAAGTGAATAGCTTGTCACTCTTCCTAGTCCCATCCCGGAGCTTCAGCACGCCCCTTTACCCCTTCTAGTGCTAAAAGCTGGGAGCGTGCCCCAAGTTTTCACAATTTCGATGTGAAAGTAACTTAGACCCAACTTGGGTCTAACTAGGGACTTGGGAGCGCGTCAGAAATTGTCCCCTTAACCCCAAGCATTAAGCATGGCTTGACAAGGCCAACTAAAAAAAAATCCATGCTCATCTCCAAGTAAAATGTGAATGGTGTAATGTTGGGGTTGGTTACATCAATTTATCAACCCCCATATACAATGATAAAAAAAACTCTATAATTTTTTAAGTGTTTGGTCATAAACTATTTTCCTTAAATGCAATGCTAACATTTGGCTAGAATAAATAAAAGCAAGGTATTGAAAAATACTTCTATAAAAAGCAAATAATGATGAATGATCACAATAACTAAATAACATAAAAAGAATCAACCTTCTTAAACAACTTCCAATTTCAATAGTTTGAAAATTATTATATTGAATTTGAAATTGTTAGAAAATTTGGAAAGTAAGTAAGCATTCTCTTTAGCCCCCAAGTTTACCTAGTGTTAAGAAATAAGTCTAGTGTAAAATTAGAATCCATAGTTTTTATTAAACATAAAGATTGGGCGGATTTGAATTTTGTTTTTTTTCCCCATGATACCCAATGGATATGTTGCCATGAGAAAAAAAGGAAAAAAAGATGAATGAATGTTTCAAAAAATCAAACACTTGCAAAAGTGCGCATTATGTATTTCAAAGTGTTCACCTCCATGGAAGAAACATTATAGGCTACAATGTGTTCACTACAAAAAATCCATCCAAGTTTTAGAATTTATGTAGGAAGCCCATTTTAAAATAAAGATAGAATACTAGCCATACTAGAATTAAATTTAGAAATAAAAATACTCCCTTGCAAGATTTTTTCGTTTCAAATTCCTCAAGTAGGTTTCCCATTAAATGGTGATTGTCCTACATAGGTTGTAACATTTTTACAAAAATGTCATTATAAGTGACAACCTAGGAAACATTTGGGTTCAAATGTGGCTAGTTTAATTATTTTAATTCAAAAATGGACAAAATTCCCTAAAAACACATAAAAAATCATTTAATTTTTCATTTTTTGTAAAATTTTCAAAAAAGGGGGAAAAAAATTGTCCCTTGTTAAAACCTACTTCTTAAAATACCTCCAAATTTTTATACCTATTAATTAATATTACTATACAATTGGACCTCTAGTTGAAGTTTTTAATTTATATTAGTTTTGGGTGAGTATTTGTTTTAGTGGGTAAGAATCGTCAATTCTTAGTATTGGGTCCTTTTAAATTCATACATTTGCTAAAAACAATTAAAATGTTCGTATCAAACGGATTTGGGTTCGAAAGAAATGCAAACATGATTATGTTTGCATTTCAAAAAATAATAATAATAATAATTGTAGGGTTTAGAAAAGGGCAACAAGGGAAAGCAATTGAAAATAGTAACATTTGGTATTATAGGGTCTTTACAAGGTGAGTAAAGGCCAATGCAACATAAAATACATACTTCATTGAATCACCACTACTAGAATTCCTCTTTTTTCAAACTAACCAAATTGATTAAATGGGTTTTTTTTACTAAAAGACATGTATTTTTTACTAGAGGCCAAAGATTTGAATGACAATGAATATTTTTTGAATAATCAATTTGACTAGAGTGACTAATTTGATAGTTAGTCAAATTAGACATATAATCAAATTGGTTAATGGCCTAGTCAATAAGACCACCCAATCTAGTCAAATTGGCAAGTGCCTTAGTCAATAAGTACACCTATTATATTCAATCAATAGGGCTAACTAAGGAGGCCTAATTGAAGTGGCCAATTATAAATTTTAATACAAGTTGGGTATCTTGGGATTACATTTAACATTTTGACTATGTTTGACAAATAAAAAAAGGTTGGAAAATGTAAAAGTTAGTTAATCATAACTAAATGAATCACAACCAAATAATTAAGATTAAACTAATTATATATATGGTTTATTTAACTATGGTTAAATTGACTATATTGAAATTAATTATGGTTTAACTTCCTATGAAAATTTTAATTAAAATAGAAATTAACCATAATTAATCTAACCATGGTCAATTTATTCATGTTCAATTAACCATAGTTTGTTTAGTTGTATATGTTTTAACCATGGTTAGTTTAGCCATATTTAATTTAGCCAAGATTCATTTATCCATAATTACTTATTTCATCATTTTTGGGCCATATTTAATTTAATTATGGCTAGTTTAGCCATAAGTAATTTAACAATTATAAATAGTTTAACCATGGTCAAATTTAACAATAATTGGTTTAACCTTAATAAATCTAACCATGATAATTAATTCAACCATTATTAATTGGGCCATTTTTTGGTTTTGCCATAATGAATTTAACCATGGTTATTATAAGCATAACTAAATAAGCTATATTTATTATTAACATATTATTATTTTACCTTAATAAATTAACCATATTCAATAGACACATAATTAATTAAAAACTATTGTTAATTTAACCATGGTTGGTTTTTCCATAAATTTTTAAAACATTTTTATTTTAACCATAATTATTTCATTCATGTTTATTTTAGCCAAATTCATTTTACTCATGCTTAGTAGTTTAACCATGGTTGGTTTTGCCATAATTATTTCATTAATTTTTATTTTAGTCATAATTAATTTTTGCATAATTGGTTTTGCCATACAATATTTTTTCATTAGTTAATTTAACCATATTAACTTTATCAGTCATTAGTTTAGCCAAATTTATTTATTCATGGTTAGTTTAACCATTTTTAGTTTAACTATGTTTAATTTTGCCATAATTATTTTAATTTTAACCATAATTATTTCATTCATGTTTATTGTAGTCATAATTATTTTTTACATAATTGGTTTTGCCATAAAATATTTATTCATTAGTTAGTTTAACCACATTAATTTTATTAGTGGTTAATTTACCCATTGTTAATTTTGCCATAAATATTTTAACCATTTTGACTTTAGCCATAATTATCTCATTCATCTTTATTTTAGCTATAATTAATTTATTTGGTCCATCCATAAAATATTTATTCATGGTTAGTTTAGCCATGGTTGGTGTAATCATAAATTATTTATTTATTAGTTAGTTTGGCCATATTTATTTTACTCATGGTTAGTTCAATCATTTCTAGTTTAGTTGTAAAATATTTATTCATTGGTTAACTTAGCTTTATTTACTTTATTCATGGTTAATTTCACCATATTTATTTAGATATGGTTAATTAAACCATAATTAGTTTAATCATGGTTATTTTTCCATAATTATTTTAAATTTTTGGTTGGTTTAGTCATTATTAGTTTAATAATCATTAATTTTTCCATAATTACTTTCATTGTGGTTGGTTTAAACATTATTTTACCAATCATTAGTTTTGCCATAATTAAATTTTCCTAGGTTAAATTAGCCACCTATTTAACTTATGTAATGTGAATATGTGGCTAAATAACCTTAATACAATTAGCTTATATGTAGGTGTATTTATACATACATACCCTACCTATACTCCACTTATTTACCTATGGTAACCTAGTTATATAGGCTAGGGTAGGCCATTTATATAGCTATGATAAATTACTAGTTGGTTAATTAGTAATTTACCTAAAATACACTAATGAATGTGTAATTAAATAGTTAAATATTAATTATTACAAATACATTGTTGATAATATATAATTAATTATGTCGAATGTTTCAGGATTAGTTATAATTTGGTTGAAATTATTAATTATAGCTTAATAACTAGACATTATCTATTATTTATTTTTATTTTAACTTAATTAACATACATATTTACCTACCTTTTAATTAATTTATTTACTTAATTTATGTATTTTACATAGTTATTTAGGAATAATGTTGTGTGAACTAAAAGGCTCTAATGTTGTGTGGACATGAAAATGTTTCTCTTTCCCAAATGTTTGTCCCATATGGTTTGTTATCCTTTCCAAATGACGAGTAATATAAATAGATGCACCATAAGTATCTAAAACATAAGAAATATTTAAAAAAGGAAGGCCATTTGGGATGAGCCAATTGAAATGGATTAACTTTAAATGCCAAATTCAAAATGAAATAGGATTTTCCTACCTATGTCATCTTAGGTGTAGGCTTAATCTAGGTGTTGTACATTGAAGCTCAATAAAGGTCATAGCTTAAGTTGCTTTAACCTATTTTAAGCTTCTATACCTAGTTGCTAGTTATAGGCTACTAGACCTGGGCCTAGGAATTTAGGTTGTAGGTTCCTAAATATAGGGACCTTAGGAGTAGATACCCAATTTTAGGTTTAACATAGGTTATTTAGGTTCTATCCATGTGGCATAGCCTAGTGGCCAATGTTCAATGTCATGTGGCATAGCCTAGATGGCCAATGTTTAAATGCCACATGGCATAACCTAGATGGCCAATGTTTAAATGCCACATGGCATAACTTAGATGGCCAATGTTTAAATGCCACGTGGCATTCTAGGCGGTCAATGTTTAAATGCCACATGGCATTTGGTGTTTGATTAGTAAAAAAATCATTTGACTATTATATTAACTAGTCAAAAGTACCAGTCGAAATGACTAGTCAAAAATGCCAACTTAGGCTTGGTCAAAAAGTACATGGCCCAATCACAATGGATAGGTTCAAAACGACTTGTCCAAAATGACTAGGAGGTTTTTTTGATACTTGTCCAAAATGAGTGTTTTTTTACAAAACTTTCTAATCAAAATAAAATAAAATTCTAGTAGTGCACCCAATTGACCAACCAACTAAAAACACCATGGCATGTCCTACAAACATGAAAAAACACAATAAGTTTTCCATTGTAAAGTTAGGTATCGTTTGAAATTTTGTTGTACATAGTTTATGAAGTGGATTGGGATCCTTATGAAGCAGGCAATTAATCCATTACAATCACTTTTTAGGAAATTTTTGTGTGGTGTTACTTATTTCAAGTTTTACAAGACTAGGAACAAGGAGTGAAACATGTAATATTTTAGTATTAGGATGTTTTGGTCATGTTGAACCTAATAGAGTAATGATCGTGACACCCAAGCCTATAATAAAATTAAGGTTTGGCTTTAGCATAATGCTTTAGCCAAGGACCTCTAAGAGGTTTCCTATATTTTCTTTTCATTTCATTTAGTTTTATGTGGTTGGCTTCATTGATTTAGGATTGCCCTGTAATAATAGGTAGTTTTTAGAAAGTGGGCATGTGCTTTTAATAAGCCCCTTTCCTCATGGGCACCAAATGTTCCATGTCCCTTAATTCATTACATCTCATTGAATTTTGTAATTCTTATTACTCATTTGCTTTATCATGTGCCACCACAAACCTATTATCCACCCCATCTCCCATGCAAATCATGAACCAACCACTATTTCCCCTCCCATTCTAACAAACCACACACCACCTATTAATTCCCCTTGTCGGCCCCCAACCCTTTGTGTCAATGTGGGGCCCCAATTTTACAGTTTCCCAAACCCCTTTCACAATCATGCATAGGTAGGACCTTTTCCCCCTTCCACTATATTAGCCCTTACAATTGCCCATGATTAAACCCCCCAACCTGCCCCCATTTTCTCAACATGGTCACAACCTCCAACTAAAGTTTTTTGCCCAACTTGTGGGCACCAATTTACCAATCGAGGGTTAGCTCGTCATCAGCATTCATGTCAGACATCTAATTCATTCAATCCAAACCCCTATGACCATCCTAGTTCAATACCCTCCCTTGCTCCCACCTCGCCTTTATTAGCCTGGACTTGGGTTTCATCATTAAATGTTTTTGGGTCCTTTCATTTAAGTTTTCATTTTCCTCAATTATACAACACATCTTTATTGTTCTATGACATGATGTACAAGTTGTGTTTTTTTTTTCATTGGATAAATTAGCACAGGACCCTTATGATGTGGTAGCTTAGCATTTATTATTTTTGTTACCTTGACAGTGTCTCATTTTGTGTCACAACCCTAACATTGGGTTCGCAACAAAGTGTGAAGTGTAAGGGCCCATGAGGTTGAAAATGTGTTTAGGTGTGAATCACATTTTCACAAATGGGGGAGAATACAAGGGATGAAGCCCAATGATTCCCAAGTGCATTGCCACTTTGGAAGTTGCACTTGTGAAGGAGTTGTGAATGTTTAGAGCCTTGGTTGGAAAGGTAAAAAAATACCAAATTGGGCCCCCATGATACCATTAGAAAGGCCTTGAAGCTCATATGCTTAAAGTGCCCTCACATTGTTCATTTAGACCTGATTTGCATGAGTTATGATCAAATGAAGGGGTGGGAGTCAAATTAGGAATTTGATTCCCGACCACAAATCCCTTGAAAGCAAGGGTCAAATGAGGTCCAATTGGAGCATGTTATACACCAATGGAAAGATATTTTTAAGGGTTATAAAATATTATCCTTGTACTTTCAAAATAGATTTTATTTGAGAAAGATATGAACGTCCAAAGTTTTGGGACAACAAGAGTTTCAATTTTGGGACTCTCACTTGGGAGCCTCGAGGAAAAGTAACATTTGGATGTAGTCCTCATGGAAAGGCACAAAATATATTATAGGGAAGGGAGTGGTGCCTCCTCCCAAAGGTTGCAAGCTGTGTAAAGCTTGTGCTTGAGGTTGTTCTTATTAAGTTCGTCACACCATTTCCATTCAATTTGCAATAACGTCCTCTTTTTTTGGTTATGCAAGTTGATTTCATCCTGAATTCTCGCTTGTGAGTTCGTCCTAGTCCCATCCCGGAGCTCAAGCATGCCCTCCTAGCCCTGAAGTGTTGCGAGTTAGGGAGTGTGCTTCAACCTCTTCTTCTTCCATCGTTTCATTCTGGGACCCACTTTTGGGTCTCTTGAAAAGTTTGAGGCCGCATCATTTTGCCCTTTCATGGCACAACAATAAGGCATAGGGAAACATGAGCTTGATTCAAGAATTCTTTATATTGGCCTAAACTTTGGTAACATTACAAGAAAACATGAGTTTTTAGAAGGTCCAAGTTAATTAAAATGTCCACATTGACCAACGGGAATGGTTGTTTTGATTAAAAACATGGAGCATAAAAGACACAAATTATTTTTTATTAAGACATTTGATTAAAGTGACCTTTTTGACCATGTGACAAACTAAACATCTAGTCAAAAAGGTTGGAGGTTCATCAAAATGACCAAGGCTTCGTCAAATTGATCATGCTCAACGACCATTGTGATTTACAATTAGTCAAATTGGCCATTTTGTTTTGACACTTAATCAAATTAACCATACCAATAACTAATTTATAACTAATAACTAATTTATCCATCAATTGAATTGTCAATTGGTAATTATTATTATCAAATTGTCAAATTTATATAATTTTTTGGCTAATACTTGATATTAATTTATAATAATTAATAGTAGTCAATATATAATATATAATAATTATTGTTAAGTTATTTTTAAAAAGTATTTTTAAATTAATATTAATTTGTTATATATTAACTGATAATTATTGATTCATAATAAATAATCAATAAAAATAATTATAAATTATAAATAGTTAATAATATTAAATAATTAATAATTAATGTTTAATATTGAATGTTTCATAAACAAATTCAATATTTAACCATTTGTATTGAGTAATTAATAATTAATAATAATTAATTAATATTTAATCATTTGTAGGAAATAATAAAGTATTAATCATTAATATTATTTATGTATGATTGATTGATGTTAATTAATCAATCATTACTAATTATTTTTATTGATTATTTATTAATTGAGTTAATATCATGTAGTAACCTATTAGGCGTAGGTACCTACATGTTATTTAAGTAGATATTTGGTACATATTATAACATTTTACTTAGATAAGTAATAAAAAATATTAAAATTCACTAATGAATGTTACAATATGTACATCAAAATAGAAAATTCAATCAAGTTTATTACAATCTGATGACAAAAGTTTTCAATTTTTGAAATGGACGTAGTCCAATGGTAAAGATTTGACTATTCAAAGTGGAGGCGAGGAGTTCAAATTTCCTCACACATACAACATAGACTACCTAGGCCACTTTGGCTATATGTGGTTTAAATACCTAGGCCGCTTAGGTAAACAAGTATAGGGTTAATTTGCCACCTAGCCTAAGGGCGTAGGTTAAATAATATAGCTAGGTAAATTATTTATACATTCATTATTAGGTATATGTAAGTATCTAAATTTATTACTTAATAGGTTTAATAAATAAATAAATATGATTATAATTAATTCTTATTTTAAATTAAATTAAATAATAATTAAATCATATCACAATAACACAACTTGGGTTTTACAACTAGTTAATAAAATGACTATTTTTTTATTCCAATTATAATTATAAGTTCATGTTAATGACTATGTTGTAAAGGACATTGTAATGCCATATGGCATTGTGGTTTTGTGATTATAGTTGATATCACGACTTGATGGTTTTTACACAAATATCAAATTTTCACAAATGTATTTTTAATGTATTTTTAATCACCCAAAATTAGTTAATAAAATAATTCCATTAATTATTGCATTTTTTGATGAATAATAATAATTTATGGTCGTATTGTGATCGAACAACATGTCGCCGGACAAGGACTTCATGCATGTACTGTTGGTGTGAACATGAAAATCCTGATCTGGATAATGTGGCCGAGAATCTTGATTAGTGGTAGCGGATTTTCTTTTGAGGAGAGTGAGAGGGAAATCAGAAGTGCATGGGATGCATGGTAGTGGAAGGACAGGAAGATGACGACGCGTTTTATGAGAAGCTGCGGCGCCTCATTGATGAGGATGGAGGGAACGGCTAATGGTGATGAGTACGAGGAGGAGGAAGCTTGTTGAGGAAGCTGGATTCAGGATTGAAGAGGCAAGCTCGATTAAAAAAAAAGGGGACAGTCTTGAGTGGGGAGGAAGGGAAGTTCTGAGTTTTTAGTTTTTGGCAGAGAGATTAGCAAGAGCTAGGAGAATGGAGTAGTGTCGCTCTTCTTCCGCTGCTATT
>Ga0209611_10004593_pt1 | contig 23525 bp, 19 predicted proteins | sample S1TSphgellanicum_3_FD_187693 | JGI IMG/M metagenome (GOLD analysis project Ga0209611, IMG submission 187693) | Host-associated microbial communities from peat moss isolated from Minnesota, USA - S1T2_Fc - Sphagnum magellanicum MG (SPAdes) (version 2) | ecosystem: Host-associated > Plants > Peat... | reverse complement strand
TTTTTAAATAAAAGAAATGAACAAGCAAGTTATCAATAACTTACCCTTATACCCTAATTTGATAATTTAATAATTTCTCAAGAATTGACCAACCCTGGTTAATATATGACTTAACCACTGTGGTTAAAGATGATGCAACAGGAATACAATGGAAAAAACATTTTCTGTCCATCCACACACCATCCATCTCATCCATCTCATCCATTGGGGTGTGCTGGTGGGTAACTTAGTGTTGGTTCATTTTGGGGATGATTGTGGGTGGTGGGTACTTTACATGACACTCCTATGGAAGAGTGAAAGGCTCCATTGGGAGAAACCCTAAAACAAAGTTGGAAAAAAAAGAGTACTAAAGGTGCATTCACACTCGGTGTTAAGGACTCTAGTATTAAGTCCCCTAACACCACCAAGCTAGTCAATTAGAACCTAAACCTATTTACCACCAAGGCTTTTAAAGTGAAGTTAATATTCACTTAATATTAAATAATCACCCATTTAAACATTGGGTATCACCTAAGATGTCACCTAGATTTTCACTTAACACTAACTTAACATAAAGGTGTGAATGCACCTTAAGAAGCATCTTCAAATGCATTGGGACCAAGGAAGAAGAAGAAGAAGAGGGAGGAGACTAGGAAACAACCACAAGCTCAACTCCCTAGTATTCACAAGTGGTGAAAGGAATCAACAATCAAACACCACACACACACAAATAAGGGCAAGTTGGTTGTTTGTGTGGAAAGAAGTAGGCAAAAAAAAAGCACCTCACTCACTCATGGAACTAATAACTGTATATACTACATGAGTAGAAGAGGCATTTGTAGTTGTGCAACAAAAAAAAAAAAAGGGAGCAATGGGTGGTGGGCACCCCCCTCCCCCCTAACATTCTAGTGATTTCTAAGAAGAAGAAGAAGAAGAAGACACCCATAACAATTGTCTCTCTTGGAATTGGGAATAAAAAGGACAAACCCCACTCCTACAAGAGGGCACCTTTCCAAGGCTTAGTCTAACCTTGTTGGGAATGCAAGAGAAGGGGTTGGGGGAGAGCTTTTCAGTCAAGTTTGTTCTCTTGTGTTCACTCTGTACCTTAACAGTTGTTAGGTCTTATTCTCCCTTTTCATCGGTTAATTCTCATAGTGAATTAGCTGTTACTAGTGTGAACCCTGTGCATAATGCACAGGTGTGTTATTTCAACAATGTTTGGTTGATGTTTTTGATTTTTTAAAAAAACTTTTCTTTTCAAACAACTGTCCGTGGTCACTGTCCGGCTGGAGTCATTGTCACATACAGACCAAGTGAATTAATATATATGATACATGGGTTAGGGAGGGGGGAGAGCTCTATATTGACCTTGCCTACCAAGGCAAGGATATTGTGTTTACATTCATTATAGAGTGTATAGTAGCTTAAGGGAATTTTTGGCCCCTAGGTAATAATAATAGGTCTATTTAATTATATGAGGATTTTTGAAAGATGATATTTTGGCTTGTGTTGAAACTCGAGATTAGTTATAATAGAGTTATCATCATATCTTGAAGGATTTTGGCTTCTTTTAGAAGGATTTTTTGAAGATTATATTTTTGCATGGTGAAGTATTTGAGTTTCCGTAATTCTTGTTTCGCCTGAAGATACTTTTTAATGCAAATGGCAACGCCAGAGTTGGGGACACACACCCCTTGTTCAAGCTGGTTCTCTTGTTGTGTCCATTATATGTACCTTAAGAGTTGTTAGGTCTTATTCTCCCTTTTCATCAATTAATTCTCATGCTGAATCAGCTCTTCAGCAGGGCTGCTGGGGCTGACGAGTGTTCTGCGAACTTTTCGAACTTTATAAACAATCGTTCGTTCCTGTTTTTTAATTTTTATTTCAGACTCAAAGAACCATCGGTCCTGGTTATTTCCAAAACTTTAGAGTACCGATGATCCATTTCAGAAGCGACAAAATTTTGGCCAATTATTTTTGAGAAAGGGTAACATATGCTTTGGGGATGTCTAGGAAAAATAAATAAAAATAAATAATTTATTTGCAACCCCAAATTGCAACAAAATCGGGCAAAGAATGATAGTTTTTTTTCTTGTTAGTTGTGCCTCGGATCGGTTTGGAATAAATTAACGAAAAAATAAATAAATAAACACAAGTCATTGTGTCTCATGCATAATCGGTAGACTCGATTTTCAACAACATATGGTAACTTGAGAGTGAGTATCGAAAAGCAATAAGTTCCCAATATGTTCTCATTGTGTTCCCATCATGTCCCACAATGTTCCTCAAGTTCTCAATGTGTTCCTTAAGATGTTCCCAATAATAGTGTTCCAAAAATATTGGTGATGGGCCAATCAAATGGCTCCTTCTGGAAAAAAACAATTTTTTTTTTTTTTTTGGGGACAAATGTGGGCACAACCACTTACTAATTAATATAAGCATGAATTAGGACAACCTTGGGCAAAGCACATTGCACAAAGTAAAAATGCTATTGGGAACATGTTGGGGAGCACATTGAGAACTAGGGGGGGAACATATTGGGAACCCATTAGGAACATGCTTCCTAGACAATGGGAACTTGGGGGGAGGGCAACAAAATTCCAACACCCCTCAAAAGTAAAAAAATTAAAGTGACTTGATTGGGTACATATAATACGGTTATATATATATAGATATCCGTTAAGATCCCTTCTAAAAAGGAGGACGGATATTACACCTACTCCTTAAGAGTGGCCCAAATCTCATGTTTAGGCAAGAGGACGGGTATTACATCGGCTCTTAAAGAGTGGGCCGGATCTTATGCTTAGGCATCATGAGCTACCTATGTATAGGCTCGAATAACCTATGCCTCATGCTTTTATGATGATTAATAAGGCCCTAGGGTTAAGGACCTTCCCAAAAATGCACGGTTGGACTCTTTATGAGTGGGATGGATCTTATACCTATGCCGCTTTGATCTACCTAAGTGTGCCTAAAGCATATGCCTCTAGCTTTAGGATGCGAAGAGCCCTACGGTGGGGTGGGGGAACGTTTTCACCCACAAGGCCAAATTCAGCTACCGCCTCATTGTAGGCCCTTTCTATTGAGAATGAGACCTTCGCGGGTTCGTGCAACTATCTAACGTCCCTAACCTAGGCATGAATTTCTTTTTTAATGACCAAATCAAGTACCTTTGTGGGGGTGACACACACTTAGTAGCGACAAAAATACACAATACTATGTGATCTTATTAGGTTAGGGCCACTTTAGATGAGGGTCTAAGGTTGAGGGTCCAATGAAATAGAGCAATCCTATTGGATGAGAGCCATAAAATTGGACCCATGGCCTTTAGATGTGGGGTCCAAGACCAAAAAGTGCCAAATTGAAGCTAAACGTACATGACACCATTTTGGAGGAAAAATCAATTGGTTTGAACCAAAAAAATTACTATTTTAGAAAATTTATTAAATCCCCTTAAATTAAAATTCTATTTATTTATTAATAATTTAAAATAATTTTACTAAATTTTAATTTTTATTATTTAAATAGAAATTTTTTAATTTATTTTTTAAAAAAGCTAAAATGAAGAGCTCTTGATTTGAAGAACCAAAGATGCAAGCTAGGGTCCAACCCAGAGTCCAACTCAAGGACTCAATTAAGCTTCAAATGAGTCCAAATTGGTTCCTAGGAATTTGTACCACGGACCCCGATCTAAAGCAACCTAGGACAAGGTGGTAGCCGAGTCCGACCCTACGTCTTTTGGGCAATGTTCCTCACCCGTGGATGGGCCTTACCTTAGCCACCCATAATAATAAAAGCACGAGGTTTAGGTAGAATCACAAGGCGATACGATATGACACAACACGACGGAGTGGCACCTTAGACGTACAAGAGGCCTCTTACACTTAATATAATGCCTCCGGTTTTTGGAGGAGCGGAAGCATTAGTAATGTGTACGTAATAATAAGGTGTCCTCCAAATACACGAGGAATTTTTTTTTTTTAAATTTTAAATGTGGATTGGTCGAACATGGTGGAATTTCTTTGAACGGAACCAAGATTGACAAAATTCGCGTCCAGCTTTGGGGACTCTCGGAACTATAGTCGGGTTTCGACAAGAGGGAAAATAAATCCTAACGACATGAGAGGAGGAAAAAACAAAAAGAGCAACCCGAGCTGCAAAGCCGTTACGAGGAGTCCCTGAATAAGACTAACTAGAGTCCAAAACCTGCAAAAAAAATTTATTTATTTATTTATTTACGGTCGTCTTCCTTCCCTCATTCATTCTTGTTCTTCGGCTTTGTTGTTTCTTGTACATTATCTGGATTGTCCCGGCCGGAGAACAACCGGATCACGTCGAATCAATCTGGACCAAATATATTTATCAAAGACACCCGGATGGATGGATGGATGGATGGATTTGGGGAACATCCAATAGGTCAGCTGTCCGAATTTTTGTTTTTTTTCGGGATTGAGAACATGGGAACAAGAAGTCCGATGTCCAAATTTTTATTTTTTTTTACCAAGACACCCAAATTCAAGGGGTACTAGTTGATACATTACCCCTTGAGATTATGATGCCGGGGAATGTCATTCCTACGGGCGACAACCATGGCGGTTTACGAGTACCTAAAATAACAACAAACAAAAAGGACGGACAAAGGAGGAAACTTATATTAAACTTTCCGTCTTGGGGGGTATGTGTCTTGGGAGGTATGTGTTTGTGTGTGTGTGTGTGTTTTTTTTTTTAAAAATTTTTATTATGGGTTTTGGAACATAACAACTTTTTGGGTTAAAAAAATGAAACAATTACCTGCCATTGGGAACAGAGATTTTTTTATCCGTTCACTTCGTTCCCTTACGTTCCCTTAAAGCTCTGGGAGAGCTTGATTGTAGGAGGTCCGGAAATAGCGGGTCGAATCACCACGGCGGGCGGGTGGGTGGGTAGGTGAGTGGGTGGGTAGTAGGTAGGTATCCTGGCGGTCCAGCTCGCGGGCCACCCGGGTGCAAAAGGGGTGGCGGCCGGCGTCGGGTCACCCGGAGTCACCCGGTCCGTCTCTCTCCTTGCGCTCGCTCTTTTTGTGCCGTGCTACTGATGGCTGGCTGCTGCCGCCTTCTACTGTTCTCACACCTCCTCCCGAGCTGCTGAGCCAGAGCTCTTGCGTCACATTCCCTCTCTCCTATTGTCTCGGCTTTCTATTTCCTTCTCTGGCGGCTGGATCCGCGTGGCTGAGTTTTCAGTATTTTACGCGGCGCGTTTTGGTTCCGATTTGTGGTTTTTTCTTTTCTCTTGGTTTTCTGGGGTCAATAGTGGAGCGTTTTTTTCTGTTTTGTTTTGCAGCGCAGGAAGATTTCGTTTTTGTTCTTTGGCTTCTTCTTCTTCTTGTTCAAGGCCATGATGGTTGCCTTGTGGGATCTGTCGGTGTGTTTTGGAAGCTGAAGGTACACGGGAGATAGAACGGGGGTTTGCTTTTTTTTCCCCCCTGTTTCCGGGGGAAATGGAGCGGAGTGAGAAGTGTTGATGTCCGGGGAAGCAGCTTGGAATGTGAGTAGCAGCAGATTCTCAGAAGAAAAAAAGTTCAGTAGCTTTAAAGCTCAGCTTCAGCGTGTTTGTTGCATGACATTGCATAAGGAAGGGAATTGTCCAGAGGGAAGTGAGGCACGGCCTGAAGGAAGGAAGCTCCTCCGTCCTTGCGGTGCGATGCGAAGATAGGTTTTGTAAGAGAGAATGGCCGTGAATCAGCCGCAAAAGAGAGGAGAAGCGGAAGCCATTCAGACGTGAGAGATTTGCTAACCAAATCCCGATCCTCCGGCCTTGGATTGCGGTGGCAGTAGCAGCAGAGGCGAGAGCAGACACAAGGACGTGCAAGGGAGGGAAGGGGGTTAGAGGAGGCAGACGCAGAAGCGAAAGAACGAAGAAAAAAGAAGACGGAGTGGAGAAGAAGCTCATGATTGCTGGAGCTTGCTCAGCGCTTGGGGCTGAAATGCAAGTGATGCAAGAAGGGAGAAGAGCTATTGACAAACCAGAAGTCTGGTTGACGCAGCAGAGAGGAGGAAGAAGAGGAAGAGGCTGTGAGAAGCTGGATCCCGGAACCACCATGGCTTGCAGTCTATGTCCTTTCTATGTACAATCAATTCAGTATCCCAAGGTCAGGATGGATCCTTCTAACCTTTGCCTTCCAAGATCACTATTGCTTTTGATTCCTTCCCACATCTTTTCTGCTTGATGTTTCAGAGATTCACCAGTTCGGGAGTAGGCTGCAATAGACTACTCCTATGCATGCCTTTAGTATCTTATCACATTCCCTAGTGATGCTGCTGCTGCTCATAGTCGTGATGGCACAACAGAAGAGTCATGTTCTTCTTCCATTTCACATGGTGGTCACATTGAGGATTGACAAAATTGGGATTTTTCCTTTGGCTTCTTCCTGGGGGCATGTATGTTGTGGGGCAGTAGTAGTAGATACAACAACAACAACAACAACAACAGAAGAAGAAGAAGAAGAAGAATGAGCAGAAGAACGGAGTTCAGATAAAATCCACATATGCAGAGAGGACCACTGTCCTGTACACCACAGAATAAGTTGAAGGAGGATAGACATTTAATGAGCCGGGGGTGGCACTGCTCCATCAAGGCTGATCACGATGCTCGAGACTCACTGCTTTTCCGAGATGCGGTGGTTCTCTGAGATGGCATCAACTGCATTTTGTGACTCCTTGAATGTGGTATTTTTATTATATTCCTTCTTTTGACTCCATTCTGGAAGCCCACCTGGCATTGATTTTATTGCTTTGATTCTTATGCCACTGTTTCTATCCCTCTTTCTGTCTTGTGCTTGTGCTAAAGATTTTCTTTTTTTTGCATGGTTGAACTGGATTTGTGTGGAGCTGACAAAGTCATGGTTGGCTTTTTTGGTTGCAGCGCAGGGTACTCTTGGAAAAGCGGCTCTCTTTTGGAAAGTCCAAGCGCCGACCACCACTCTTGGAACCTGCCAGCGCAGAGTTTATTGCAGCCTTGGCTGCTGGCATCAACTCCCATCATACATTGCAGGTGGGATGTGGGCTCTCGACTGTTGCGCTTGCTGTGGCTGCACAAACAACAGGTAGCTGCGTGCTGTCGGTGCATCATGAGAAGGACAAGCAGAAGATTGTGCAATATTTCCTAAAAGAATTGGGTCTGTTGGAGTTTGTGGAGTTCATTACAGAGGATTCAGCCAGTTTCATTGCTCACAGGGAAGGTAAAGTCCAACCAATTGCCCTCTATATGAATCCTGTTCAGACGTAGGGCATTTTCTCCTTAAAGGAGCTAATGAGTTCAGTGGGGAATGATGGCAGTTAATCACTGCCATTCACAATGAATGGGACAGTGTGATACTTCTTCCTGAGTGACATCAGAAGGTCATGACCCATACTTGTTTTGTTGTGTTGGTTTCAGTTTCGCTGAAGTTGACACAATGGTGCACTTGAAAGTTTTATGGTGTAGTTTCAGTTATATCATGTTGGGTATGGGAATTATCTGAAAATGTTGATCGCAAGGAAATCTGATGCTTGAGAATTGAGATTGCAGGTGTGGAATTTGTATTGCTGTCAGGCATACCTGAACGCTACATTGAGCTCTTTGACCTGTTGAAGCTTAGAAAAGGAGCAGTTGTGGTGGCTGATAATGCATTGGATGATGCCACTAATGATTACATTCGGCATGTGAGGCGCCAACCTGGTGTTGAGTCTTCAACCCTCCCACTAAACCGAGGCATTGAAGTCACAAAAATTGTATGCTGGGAGAAGTTCAAAAGAGAGTATGCTTTCTAAACTTTCCCACTGAGCTGCTGCTGTTCTGTTGGTGTTCTGTTGACACCCATATCTAGGAAGGACCCAAGGGCAATGATTTGATTGGCCTTGGAAGTCATTGGGTGCACAAGTGTTGCTTGAATATGCCATACAAATAAGTGGGCCTATAATTCCTAAAAGTAATTTGAATCTTACTTAGGTTGAGTGCAGTCATTCTAGGTCTGTCTGTAGAATTGAGCAAGATGGGAGCCTTTACCCACTAACACTATGCAAAGATATCTCTGCCTTCCTTTTGCTGTTTGGTCCAGGGTGTCTGACAGGACCTACTGAAGTGGGTCGTTTCTGTAGGAGGAAGATTTACAGCGGCATTGATGACCCCATCAATGATTTGGATGATCTTTCTAGACAACCTGGGATGCAGGGAGTGTCTTCCAATATGCCATTGTCATCTAGCGGCCCTTCCTTCTCCCACACAAATGCAGATACTGTTTCTTCATTGAACTCAGGTCATAGGGCTCACTCAGTCCTTGTGCAGTCAAAGCAGTGTAACCCTATGGTCACATTGGAGAGTGGTAGTAAAAGACCTGGTGTGCCTCATGGCCTGGATGGGAGTGAGAGCCATAAACCTCTCACAGGTACCTTGCATGAGTCTGAAATACCAGATACATCACAGCAAGGTGAGCTGTGGAGGTTTAAAGGTTGTAATGGGGGAGAAGCAACAGGATTGGATACAAGTGAACTAGGCAAGTTGGACAGGCCTGAAAACAAGGTGGGGTCAGAAGAAACGATTTGGAATAGTCAAGTTGCAAGTCCCAGTAGTTCTGATCAAAGAGGACAGCATTTGGGACCAGATCCCTTCCCAATTGTGGATTCATTAGGTAATCGACTGAGTGCCAACTCGTCTGCTCACTTGGATCCATGCACAGATAACTTGGACACACTCTTTCCATCACAAGGTCTTGCCAGCTGGTCAGGGGGTGAAGGTGCAAGCTCTTTCATAGACACAACAACATCAATTACATCAGGGCTGGAGATTTCCGATAAAGCTGGCTCTCATTCACCTGCAAGAGGTGAATCCAGTGCTGGTCCATCATGCAAACCATCAGGAGGCAATGAAAATGAAGGTGTTGTTCAGGTGAGAGACTTGCCAGAATGTCTAGGGCTAAGAACATGGTTGGAACCTGAGATTCTTCAAGTTTGTATTATAATGGAGCAAGAATCTTGTTCTGAAGATTCTTCTGTGTGTTTTGCTTGTCAATCTGCTTTGAATTGAGTGGCTTTTCAATTGCAGACATTTGATGTAGGAAGGGATCACAGGTGAGTACAATTCCTTGCATAATTTCTGTACTCACGGGTTTATCACCTGTTGGCCATGTTGTAGATGGATTTGGAAAACAATGGAGTATCTTTGCCATCAAGTAATTGTTCATTTGACGAGCAAGTTGTACCAGACCCTCTAGAATCTGCTGTGGTTGAATGTTCAAATGAAGAACACACGAATGATTCCTCTTTACAATCCAATTTCAGAGTGTATTTCAAGAACGACACTTTACAAACAGAGGTTACTGTTGAGGGCATTGATCAAGACATGCTGCTCTTCGATATCTCACTTGGGTTCAATGAGACTGGAGTCAGGTACAGACCAAGCATTTGTTTCGGGTTGCTTTCATGTTTTGTTATTCATTTGATATTTTTGGCATCCACAGTTTTATGTAATACAGGCTACATCTTTTTATTGTGATGAGGAATGCAGCTTGGTAGGGTTTGTACTTCTCTCTATTGAACTTATTTGTAGTGCCTAGAGTGGATCTCCTGCATCCAAGTAGTCAGCAGTGGTTACTTAAAGGATATATCCAGGGTGGTCAACCCCTTAAGCTTAGATGCTTGCTTGCTTGCACAGGGCAAGCCAAAATGAATGAAGCTTTCCCTTACAAGCTTGTTGCATCTTGGATGAGGATGCTATTGACTTTCTCATTAGCTCTGCCTCTTCTGAATGCTAGCCAACATGATGACCACGTCTTCCTGTTGCTTCTGGAAATGCAACAGAAACTGAGGATACAATTGTTTATATAATCCTTTTTCCCTGAGTTTTGAGCACTTGTTAGATTTGTATCTATAGCCACTGTTGGAAGCTGATGAAGTCAGTGCATGAGTAATGGCAGCTAAGTCACTTCCATTCATGATAGTGGTGATGATCTGATGTCTCAGCCTGATGGTGACTTGGGTGCATGGGATGGAATGGGCTGGGTTCAGTGTGCAAAAGGCCAAGATAGGAACACAAGACAATGTTGTGTCAGATGTGTTCTATGTGGTGGATGTGGGAACCAAGGCACCCCTCTTGGAATCACGGTGGGAAGTGGTCAGAAACCGGCTTCTGGCACGCATTTCTGAGCGCCACCAGCTCCTGCATGCTTCCCCCTTATAGGATGTGATTTTATCAATGTTGATTGCAGCTGTACTAGAAACTTGCAACATGGTAACCTTTAGAAATTCTCAGTTATTGAGGTGTGCCAGTAGGGCAACCCTGTAGTCATCACAAGGTCATTTGATCCACACTATCCCATATGTGTCAGATGCCCTTTTCTTTCAAAGGTTTACCCTCTGAGTGGGAAGGGCTGTGGTAGAATTGTAGTACAACCAATAGCACAGATTTGACAAGAATCCTTGAATGCTTTGATCACTACTTTGGATAGAACTTTGGAGGGTAGCCCTTTCTGCTATCATCTTCATCAAGTTCTGCTTATGTACACACAGTTTTAACAACACCAGGATTCCTAGCCTTCTTGAGAGTTGCAGTGAAGTGACGTTTAACGCACCGCCCACGTGAGGTCAGCTCCATGTTTCCTGATGTTTCATGTGCAGTTATAATCCCTCAACTTTTCACATGATGGGTTACCATCAACCTTCTTCGTGTCTTGGATTCGTCCTTTGTCAAAATACACCATGTCATGGTTTCTAGCTGTTTCAAGTAACAAAGTAGGTAAGGCACATGGTGGCTACTAGGTAGGTAGATAGATGCGTGTGGATGGTTAGTACAGAGCTAACTACCATGGATAGCTATGGGGCAGGAATACAACAAGAAGGCGGTTCCTGTTTGCACACCATATATTTCACATGGTGCACTGGTGGATGCTGGCTCACCTTTGGCTGATCCAATGAAAGGGGTGGTGGTGGCGGTGGTGGTTTCAGTCACTATTTTGAGAATATTGTGATTGAGTTTTGCAAAGTTGGAAAGGTGTGAACCCTGAACACTAAACCCTAAACTAATAAAACAAAGCTATTTTGTCAATTGATTGCAAATGAACAAACTTGCAAATGTTAACATTTGTTTACTAATGTTATGAATCTCCTTAGTTGCTGTGAATTGTATAATGTCAAGGTATTGGAGTATGTGACCAATGCATGCCTTTAGTGTATTTCCCATGTGTAGATCATTGATAAGGTTTAGGGTTTAGGGTTCTAATCCCCTTGCTAATTCCAATCTCAAAATATTTTCATCAAAATTGATAAAAAAAACTAGGTCTCTCTTATAAGATGAATAGAGGTTCCGCAAATGTCATTACATTAGAACATGGTACAACCTTCCGAGTAAATCATATGAGAAGTCATTGAAAGAAAAGGAGAATTTGGTGAAAGAAGGAGAATAGCAAAGGTTATAACTTTTAAGAGCTCGAGGTTTTTAATATTAACCTATCCAACTATTATAGAACATTGCTACTTGAGAAGCTTTGAGTACATGGATGAGATCAACAGTGAGCACAATAAAGAGAGAATTCTTTTTTAATACAAATGCTTTTGATAATTATGTTTGCATCTTCTTTTTCAAGCCTCTCTGCATCATGGTGCTCCAAACTTGGTTTCCCACTCCATCTAAAAGCAACAATAACATGAAATGTGCCATCAATTGTAGTTTCCAAATGTTCATAATCCATTCATTAAACAACAATCCTACACTAGCCTATGATAAATTTGCAATAAACTATTGTGAAAAAACTTTGAGAAAATCCTTGCAAGGTGACTTCTTCCTTTCTTCCAAAAGAAGCCCATTCTTTACACCAACATGCTTTGTTGTTCAATACAAACCAACAAAGACAAGTTTCATGTCGTCTTTTGTTCTCTAGTGAGAATTGATGCAAATCCATAAGTTACAAACACGCATTCAATGGGATTACTTACAACCATTGTGTGCGCATTGCAATTTTATATCATCATTGTACAAGAAATGATATCAATCAAGTTGGGATTCAAAACGAACGTGGAGATAATGGCTTCACAAGTTTTTTATAAAATTAAATTAATTGTAAAATACATATTTATATGGTATACTTGTTGTATGTAGTTTCTTTTTTCTTTCTTTGAGATTCAGGTGATAGGTTTAAAGTAGATTTTTGTTCACAACCATCACTAAGGTCTTACATCGATTAAATCTATCGCTACCTTCAGCACATTCATATTTGTCTCAATTTTTTTCATTGCCCACACAGAAAGAAATTCAAATATTATGTTAGAAGATTATGAACACATTGCAATAGTATCCAAAGAGAGTTGATGGTCATTAAAGTACTTTTCATTTTTATAATACAAAATAAATGAAAAGGATGTAACCTAAGTTGGAAAAAAATTGTGAAGCACCGAGTTGTAATAACAATGTGTGCCTAATTTTCAAGTTTGAATAATTGGTAAGTGTTTCATAAGTGGAGTTCAAGTGGTTGTGCAAATTTCCAACATTATTGCACCATTATCACTATTTGATCACAATTTTTTTTCTCTTTAATGTTCAATTTTCAACTTTTCCAACTTCTTTGACATCGTTATTTTTCATTCGTTTTCTCTTGTTCAAAAGGTAGCATCTACAAATCACACATATTCAAATGTTATTCATTATTGTATAAATATATATGTTGCAAAAATGGCAACATTGAAAACCATAGGAATTACAAAATGATATATCTGATGAAATATTTTTTGTATAATATCATGAATTCTCAATTACTTGGAATTTTTTTAATGCACACATGTAAACAAACTTGGTAATGGATGGTCTATAATGTTGCAATGATGTCAAATTCATAAATTTCATTTCATATATGGTGCTTGATATTTTGTCCCTAACATTATATATGCTTGAGTTGTACCATTAAATATTATCACACAAAAATATTGGAGGTTCAAATCACACAAGTCATATTTGAATTTTAATATTTAAAATATTTGAACTTAAATAAGAAATATCAATAACTTACAAACAAAATTGAACTTAAGGATGGATTTTTCTTATGAAATTCCATATTAAAAGATCTTTCACCATACCATGCATCATTTTCAACTACTCTATGTGTCAAGTAGGATTCCACCTTTGTTGAAAACCACCGCTAGCAAAAACATCATTGCTTAGTTGTTGTTTTTGCTTACAAATCCTTGCCACATTGGTTGTTCTCCTATTCCTCTTACCTTTTTTATTAACATGTTATATATAAAAATGAAATGGTGAAATTTAAGCAAAAAGAACAATGAACTATAAGAAAAGTTTCAAAACACCAATCTTTGTTTATCCATGTTAAATACCATAATGTTAATTATGTTGTAAAAACACATTGTAAAAAAACACATTTGTCATGATGAAAATTCAAGACATGAGGAAACTTGAAAGCCATGTTTGCTAACATTGCTTTTGAGAAGCCATTATTGCAAAAAACCAAACATGGAAAAAAACCTCAAAAAATTTGCAAAATCAAAAGGTTTTTGAGAAATTTTTTAAAGTAATTTCAACCCTAGTTACTACATCCCTAATGAAAAAGAAAAGCTTGAAATGAAATGGAGGATGGGTAGAATGACATGTGCTTTTTCATCTCCATCTAGGTGAGCAAGGGAAAGGAATTAAGTAGTTGGGCTTGTAAGACGTAATTAATTTTTGGAATCAACTTTTGTGAAACAAAACAAGGGGACCTTAGAATTTCAAGGTTTGGAATGCTAATTAGGTTAATAATAATGTATTTTTTAAGAATTGCTTGAATATACATTATATATGTTGAGAAGGTATGTACAAAGTGTTTTTTTTTTTTAAGTTGGGTAAAGTTTTTTTTTGTGATGATTCTTACTAGGAAGAAAATGACAAAGGTGGCATTTGAGAAATTTTAGAGCAAACGCCATGATGAGTGGGAACGGTTGTCTTTTTTTTATAGTTGTCGCTTGGTGTTTGTTGGTGCCTTCATTCACTACTATTTTCTCAAATTAGTTAAAATGATAATGATGGGTATGGGGAACATGGTTGAGACAATGGAATATGGAAATTGGATAAGAACTTGAAACTCTACAATTTGGAATATATTGTTACAAAGTCAAATTTTGATTATTAGGAGGAAATGGACATTCCATGAAGAGATTTCACATGTGTGTTTGTGAAAAAATGATCAATTATTATTGAATCCTAATTTAAAGCATTGATTGGATTTTTTTGTTATAATGGGGGAAAAAAGGCAATGTGATCTCTTGATGTAAAGGAATCATTTTTCAAAATATGGCATAGATTGTAATTTTGATATTTATTCACAATTTGTAACGTATTAGTTTGCAATGCATTTTTCATTTTTTTGTTGATCATCAAGGATTGTAGCATAGTTGTTATGTGAATCTAACACTCAAGTAAATGGGCTTTCAATTCATTTCTTACGTTAATTAGAAAGGTATCAAAAGGTTAAGGAATTTACAAGCTTGAACAATGAGGAGGTGTGACAAGAATGTCTACTTTAATGCAACCCCTACTCTAATCAACAACAACTAATTCAACTTTGGGCATATATCAAACATGTCAAAGCCACAAGCAACAACAAGCCTAAAAGAATTAAAACAACAAGTTCTGAATTCATTTGGATTCACTGAAAAATCTTTAAGTATGATGTCATGCAATATATGGTTTATGTTTGCAAATCAATAATTGTCATTATTTGCACTCAAATTGCTAAAATTCGTTAATTTTTTTTTTCATGACATGAATTCAATGGTGGAAATGGGTCTGGTGCATGTAGGTGATGAGGTTGGGAGCTCTTCAAGCCCAAAGTTGGAAAGTTGGAAAGTTGAAGATCCACAAGCTAATTCCTTGTCATCCATTAAAAGCTTGAATACTTTTTCACCACAACTCAACAATGAAAAACTTGTTGTTACTACTATTCTTATCCCAAGTAATATATATTCTCCCATTGGTGAAGATGATTTGGATTTCCTTTTGGACAATGCCAACACATTCAAGACTCAAGGTCAACGACCATCTTCTGCTGGAAATGAACCCTTTTTGATGGGAGCAAAACCTTCACCTAGGGGTGAACTTTTTGTTGACATGTGTTATTCCAAACAGTCCTACAACAATGATGAACCTACCCCTGCTACATTGCCCAAAGATTTGACAATGAATTTCAATTCAAATTCAACTCCATGCCTTGTGTCTGAAAACAAAGTCTACCCACCTATATCTGAAACTTCCACCCAAGCAACTGGCCAACCTTCATCATATGAATCTTTCAAACCCTTAACACTAGATGATAACAAGGCCAAAATTGATCATCATTTATCAAGCTTTCCATTTGGGTCAAAAAAAACACAAGAGGAAAACAAGACCCCTTTAACCAAACCATCAAACCCAACTTTAGGTCTTTCAATAACCTCTCAACAACTTGCACATAATGTTGATCAAAAAACAAATCCACTTGAATTAATTGTTGATTCACAAATCAATTTAAGGATTGATGAACTACATGACCAACTTGAAGTTGGTATAAAAGACATTGACAACATCATGATAGGTTCAATCGATCAACATGGAAAATTGATCACAGAGCTCAAAGCATTGGGTCCGACACCTATAGGAATCACTGCAATAGATGCATCACAAAAGGGTAATGAGTGTTATAAACAAGGATTGTACCCAAATGCAATAATGTGGTTGTCATGGGCAGAAGAGCTCATACAAAAAAATCAAGAGTACAATAAATTGCTAATAGAAATCATCATTCGCAAAATTTCTTGTTTCAAGGAGATTGGTGAATATAACAAAGCTATTATGGAATGCACCAAGGTGAGTTTCTATTCATGCATCATAATATGTGAAAAAACATATGTAGCATGATCTTATGCATGTGCTTAGAAGCTACCATTTTCTTGTTGGCAAATTACAATTAGTTGCACATTTTCATTTTTATTTTACATAAGGCACACATCATCATATGGCATGGAAGAGTTCAATTTGACAAAAATTTGCATGGATCACAAGGTGGAAAGAAATGATGTTGGTTCTTCATTGAACCATGCTTGAATAATGTTACATTGTCATTTAGTGTAAGCACCACACAAATTGGTTTCACAACTTCAAACATGTGGACAAGGCTAGTAGAGTTAGTGAACATGGGTGAAAACCTCTAAGGCCACATGCATGTACCCCTTTAAAAAATAATTTTGAATCTCTTTTAAAAAAAGGTTGTTCATGGAATGTAACTCACTATATTTCAAGCTTCAACTTAAGAAGGTTACAATATTTTAATTGCATGTTGATAGAGCTCTAAATAAGTTCACATGAATAAACACACTCAATATACATAGATTTTTTTTTGGAAATATCCTTATGGGTGAATTGGGTTGTGGGGTGATTTGCAGGCAATAACAATGAACATGAACAACATAGAATTATTAATGCAACGAGCTTATTTATATGAAAACATAGAAAACTTTCAATTGTCTATGAAAGACTTTGAAGCGGTGTTGCAACTTGATCATGCTCATCACATGGCCAAAATTTGCCTTAATCGCATTCGTGAAAATTATACAACATAATTGAATGCATTTTGGCCTTAACTCTTGTGAAATTAAAATATCACCATTGTACAAAAGTATGAGCATCCATCTATAAAAATCGTAAAGCTTTTGCAATTAATTGTAAAGATCATAAGTATTTTCATCATGTTTTGTAATCTTGGGCACATTTCACATGTGTTCTTCAACATAACAAATTCTCAAATTAGATTGTTCCTTTAAAAACATGAATTAAATTGAATCGCATTCAATTTGTTTCATTGCCTTCAAATTATGGTCCATTTAGATTTATAAACCCCATTGAAAATATTGTCATGAATTTGCCACTAAATCAATAGATTTGGGAAGGAGTAAGGATGCAATTCACAACCAATAATTGTGATGTGTGGATAACAATATAGATTGAAAAGGTGGGTACAAATTAAGAACCAAAGGTGAAGGAGAATGATGATGTAGGATGCTTGAAATGATTATTGAAATCAAAGATACACAAAAATTTGGAATTCATTTATGAACTTCATTAACGTGTCACAATTATCACAAGTGTCACCTATTGTAATTGGTTTGGGTGTCCTATTGTCCTATTCAATCACTTGTCTAACCTTTTCCTATGTGGGATAGGTAACCACTTGTTGGTTTCACTTTAAGTGCAATTAGTTTAAGATTTAGGGTTTAGGATACTTGTAACATGAATGAAAGGGGGAATACCTACTCAAAATGTGAATTGATGGCAAGGAAAACTATGTTTTGGAATAGGCTTTGGTAGGACCTCTTACCACCGAATAGAAAGCTTGCCCCACTTGTACCATTTGATAGTACATAATGAAAACTTGGGCTTCATGTTGTTTCACGCTATTAATAAATATCAGTTGACGTAAGGTCAAAATATTAATCTATTAAAAAAAAAAAGATTTTGAATGAAATATAATTTGTTATCAAACATTGGTAATCTATGATCATATAAATTGTCCATGAAATCATTTTCACTTCCATGAATTCTACAACATGAAATTTAATCTTTCCATATTCGAAACATTAACCTTTTTGACACCCTAGATGTCCTTTGACAATCTACTTAGCACCCCTATCATTCTTGATCTATTTTTTGGTACCCTTCATTACCCCCAAAAACACTTTTTGAGGGACCTTTCCAACATCCCACAACATCTTTCCTATTGTGTTTCCTAATGGGCCTTGACACCCCTTGTGGTTTGAATAACATATAAAATATAAAATATAAAATATTTTCAACCATATATACACCTTCAATGTCCCCTACATACTTCTTGGCACCTATGGTGTTTTTCAACATTGTATTTGGTGCCTTCAATGTCCATTTGTGCCCCATTTTGCCCAAAAAGAAAAAAAATCATATCCAATTTCATGTCCTTTAATGGTATTTCCACTATGCCTTTTCAATTACTTGTTGCAATTTCATTTTGTAATGTGTATTTATTTTTTGATTTAATCTTATATGTAACTATACAAAACTTCATGATTGGAAACCCAACCTTATCAACATGGGTGGTACATTCTACATATACACAATTGGATTACCATTTGACTAAGTCTATTTGAAAGGCACACATTTGGATAAACATTATAGATTGATGTGTGCTAGAACTTGGGTTAAAATATGTTTTCAAATTAAAATTAATAAATGACACAATTTTTTAAATATGTATATTTGGGCAAGTTGTGTACACTTCCACACATTATAAGTTTTACATTAATCATTAGTTATAGTCAATAAACACAATTGAATGAAATGAATTGGGATGCAAAATACACACTTCAAAATTGAATGATGAGAAAATTCAAATGAGATTACTTTGGTTAACATGAATTCAGATGTTTTATTTAACTATTCATTTAATGGTTTTGGGAGGTGGAAGGGCGGGCATTAAAGATAGTATTGGGTTTCTAGTAACTTAAAAAGAGATCAAAGTTGAAAAGAAAATATTTCCAATGGATTGGAAAAAGAGAAAAAATATATATATATTTTAAAAAATTTACCCATTCCCAAGAGAGGGTGGTTAGAAGGAGAAAATTAAAATATCCACCCCCAAATCATGTGTGATGATTTTTGTTGTGGCAAAATTTCACAAAAATGTGACATGAGAAGAGGGCATGTGAAAACCCAAATTAGTTTTAAGCCAAAAATAGGGGGGATTTCATTGATTCATAATGAAAATCACAACAGGGAGGCCAATTGTTTGATGGATGACACATATCATTTGACTCTTCATTCAATCACAAAGATGGGTTTAAGGCCACTACGCAACATCACAAAGATTGCCCTTGCACTGCAACTTTATAAAAGCAAACACCATTGCCATCACAATCAGGTTGTTGCTAATTTGATTGCTATATCCTAGATTGTTGTGTGTGAATTGCAAGGTTGCCATGTGCACACCCTTACATAACCTATTGCAAAGTTGCAAAATGTAGTTATTAACATACATATGTTACAAAATGCATTGTACAAATTCCAAAGTTGTAAATTGGAAAACCTAGAGTTTAAACTCCATTGTCACTTAGCTTTCAAGTTTGTGCATTGTTCAATTAATTTAATAAATATATTGTTCTTTTACAAGGTGCACATTACAAATTACAACATCTTTTTGAATTTTAGTAATTATGTTGTTTGTATGAAGATGCACTGATCCTGTGATGTCGAGCAAATTGCAAATATGGTGGTTGCTAAGCATTGAGATTTAAGATTATAAACTTCGGAAATTGTATGTTACTTGCATATATCTTTGCTATTCAAAGTTCAAAGTTTACAATATTCAAAGTTTATTATAAAATATTTTTCCCAATGTAATGCAATGTTTTCAATTTGATGGTTAAATCATATTTCACAATTTGTCCAAATGCATTTATCCCATAGGTAGTTCATTTCCTAGGTCCATTTTATAAAAAAAAAAACTTATTATTAGTTAATTGTGAGAACATAATCTTTTCCACATTAATTGATTTACTCCCTCAACACACCAAGAATCCCTTCTTTGAGCATTTGGGGAAGGGCACATTCACAATCAGGGTGCCCAAAAAGACAACCTAACAAAAAAATACTACAAAGGATTGTTTAAGATTTTTATTACATTTAGTATTTCATGATTATAATGGATTGGTATATGATTATAACTAAAACGATGTCATGTTAATCTAATAAAAAAAATCCAAGAATAAATTGGATGTAATATAGATGTCCTTTTGAGTCCTCTTAAGTAATTTGAATCCTTGAATTAATTGTAATTTTCATCTTAAAGGAATAAAAAAGAATGTATTAAACAATGCAATTGACTTCAATTTTCTTTCATGGATAAGTAATGCATACATCTATGTTTGGCAATGTTCATATAATGCAATTAATTAAATAATATACAATATAATAATTTTGAAAGCTATAGATTCAATTCTGAAAAGGTAATAAGAAAATGATTTTTTTTTTTTTTTCCCATTTGGTTGATTTTTTATATTCATTAGGCTTAGAATTTGTGGCCCCAAGTGTCGATAAAATATGTAGAAAATTTTCATGAAAGAAAACATGTTAAGTTGTATTTAAAAACTTATGTACTTATTTTCTGCATTTCTAGTTTTTTACCTGAATATTTATGCATAATTACATATGCATGTGGAAAATCATCACCACCATGAAAATTATTATAATTTGAATTGTCCCATATCACTTATTTAAATTTATTTCATTTGTATTCTATATTTGGAAGATAGCAAAAACAAAGTATTTGAGTCATGTGCCCAAAAAGCAGTACCTTAATTGTGAATATGATAAGAAGGAATAAAAAGCTCAATCAACCTTAATGTTGTTTAAATTACAAATTGTAAACATGTTTTATTAGTTGAAAATGAGGCCAATGTAGCATGATCTTTAAGAATGTCATGTAAGCAATGAAGTTTTGAATCTATAGGAATGCTTTAAAACATTTGGATTTCAATTTAAATTTCAAGTAACTTGAACATCTTACATCTCAAAATTGGACTTTATTTGTATATTTCGTACTTAATTTAATTTTCAATGTTGACTTGAACAAGTATGTTTCTAATTTGGATTGAAAGGTATCCATTAAAATATTACTAAAAATATCAAATCCACTAAGAAATCTATGGATACAAAATGTGGTTTGATAGATTAATATACACCAAGATTATTTTCATATGAAACTAAATGCTCAAATTAAAGAAGTTTATAATTTATAATCATGATGTGTAAATCAAGTACTTTAATTATATAATTGTAAATTCATGTTTCAAAACATAAATGATGTATTGTTTAATAGGTAATGAGGCCTAAAAATGTAGTTGTTGAATGAAAATTTGAAACACAAATGCATTTGAGTGCTAATCATACATTTTTACATAATAATGTGCACAAAAGAATTTCAAGGTTTTTGAGAACCTTGTTGTGATACATAAGGATAGTTGGTTGAGAGATATGTGATTTATGGTTAACATGCAATTGATTTAATTAAAATTTTAAAACTTTGAGGAATGTATCTAAAATTTGAAATCAAGAATATATTTCGAACATGTTTCAACTATATAAAATATGAAAAAATAAATAAATTTGTGATCAACTTTTATGGGTTTTAAAAAAGCCTTGCCCATTTCAATTTACATCCAATTTACAAACATTGGTGTATTGATTATGAATTAGATCATTTTTTAATGCTTTTTTTTCATATTTTTCTTGTAAAATTTCTATGACCACAAGTCATTCATTCTCCCATGCATTTAATTTAATTAATGACGCACATTAAAAAAAATTTGCAACCTCTATAACATATTCAAACTATGTAAAAAATGCACATAATTTAATACATTCATAGTATTTTCAAGATTGCTTGAATACATTTGATTATTGTATTACAAAAGTAGCTCCGACACATGTTTGTAGAATAATTAGTGAATTTTCAAGAATAAAATATTTTCAAATATTCCAAAAGATTACATTTTTGTTCACAAAAATTTATTCTTTGAAAAAAGTATATTTGAAAATTACAACATTTTTACAAATAATATAGTTAGTGTCAAAGATGCCAAGGTATTACAATAACAATGAAATGTAAATATATAAAAATGACATTGATGTAGAATAAAATATGCAATAAACAAGATGGATTAATGTCTTTTTCTAGTACAAGTCATATTTGAATGAGGGACAAGGATCACCAAATGAGTTAAAAAAGACATACAAATGTTTTATCTAATCAAGTCATGTCTATTGCATGATAGCATCTTCAGTTTTTATCCTCTTTTACAACTTCAATAACAATTCTAAAGGTTTCCGTAAGTTGCAAGGACATTTTAGATTCATATAAAAGGAAATCATTCATTCTCACATCATAAGTTTGTTGGGATTTGTCACCAAGCAATGACATTTGCAACAAGGACAATGTTGGTCATTTGCCCATATAATTAATGATGTTGAAAAATGAATTATTAACTGACAATGAATCCTCAAAAAACTAACAAAAATATCACAAACTTAATCCATCGCGAATAGTATTATAAGGGTCATTTTTATTTAATAGAAGATTCATGCGAAGGTTTTTCTATATATTAATGATAGAAAATTTGTGTTGTCAAATATGCCATTATCCCAATAGATTATTGGTGTCCATTGATTTATCACAATATAAACATGAAACTACTTTAGTTCAATTATTCATATTATGTACACAATTTTGTAACAATGATCACATGACATTTTGCATGTATAGTGTCTTGTATACATTCCTGAATCCTTCCTTAATTTTATTTGACAACAAACTGTCAAATTTGCTTTTGAAAAATAATATTAATGTAAGTATACCTCTTTGAACCATTATTTGATCATTCTTCTTTTGCTTTATTGAATCTTCAAATGATTTTATCTTTTGTTTCATTTTGTTTAAACAAATAGGTAGGTTTAAAATGTTTAAGTTTTTTCTCTTTCTCTTTTGAAAAATAAATATTTGATGCCATTTAAAACATGCTTGTGGAAGTATAAATGGGTTGACATCATATGACTTATGTTATATAGTAATGATGTGATGCATAAAACTTAATCAAATTATTAAAACACATATTGAAATTAAATTTTAACCCCCCAAAAATATAAAAAAACATTGAGAAAAAAAATCTCACATTCTTCGTTTATTAGTCTTTTAATTCTTTCAATCGTTTCATTTCACATAATACACACATAATGAGGTGAACATCACTTGTTGTGTAACATGTTAAATGAGTGCAAATCACAACGAGAGAGACAAAAAGAAGTGCATGTTTACACATTAAAAAATCATGACAAAAAAAGCCCCATCATAAATTGTGATAAAAGTTCAATTTTAACACCATAATACTTAGGCTGGTTAGGCATTAATTAATTAATTTTGAAAATTTTGTAAGAAATTCTCAAACACACTACTAGCTTCATTATTTAGTATAATGCATAATTATAAAATATTGTTATTTTTTATTGTCACAAATAAATGGCTCAAAAAAATCAAATTAAGCACCTTGTTGTTGGACCAATCCCAATATTATGGTATCTTTAATTTTATTGTCAACCTTCATTTTTGTTTTGTTTTTGAAACATAATTGTAAGAAATTACACAAATTTGTACAATTCATGATCTATGGAAAAAATAAAATAAAGAATAAAAAAAAATTCATAAATTATATCAAAATGATGATATGATTCTTTCTCTAGGCCTTCTTAAAAATGGCAGAATCAGCTGAGGCAGCCGATTCTGTCATTTCCTACCTACCAATTTCCACACCTACCTACTAGATACCTACCTACCTACCAAGCAAACCCTGTTAACGACCTACCTGAGCAGTGTCCTTCTCCTGTATCGATACTTTTGTTGCATCCCGCGCAATTCTGTTTTAGGGTTTGGGGATTTTGGGACTCCACGAGCTCTCCTCGTTCTCTCTTTCTCTCTCTGGCGCGCATCTGCATGAATGCTCAAC
>Ga0209611_10004591_pt1 | contig 23531 bp, 18 predicted proteins | sample S1TSphgellanicum_3_FD_187693 | JGI IMG/M metagenome (GOLD analysis project Ga0209611, IMG submission 187693) | Host-associated microbial communities from peat moss isolated from Minnesota, USA - S1T2_Fc - Sphagnum magellanicum MG (SPAdes) (version 2) | ecosystem: Host-associated > Plants > Peat... | reverse complement strand
GGGATGTTGGGCAATACCAAAAGAGCATTGGGCAACATTAAAAATATATTAAGAAATTTGAAGGAATAGCTAAAAAAGGTAAATCCAAACCAAATTAATTAATTTTGGTATATATATATATATATAGTTATTACAGATGGCAAGAACGATGTAAGGACATCCCTCCTAACAACCCTAAAAGTAACCCACTTGAATGATTCGCATGTGTTTACATGGAAGGTATATGCAAGATATCAAAAAATTCAAATGATGTTAAACCAAATGAATTTTGATAGGTATTTAGAAGTCAATACTAAGGAAGGTATGACCTATGTACATAATTTTCATTGGAAATGTTATTTATGTACATATGGGTCAATTTTCAATACCTTGCCACATATCCAACTAGATACCTAGGTCATTTTTCAATATCTAATCAACATTGAACCTTCTTATTAATGTTGGGAAAACATCAAGCAAAAACCAAGATATAAGGATTTGTATTGGTCCTAGAAACAAATAATTGACCAAATTGATATGACCTGAGGCAATAGTAACTTTATATAAACACCTACTTAGTAAGGATTAATGTTGTGCATGGTTTTTCATCTTTATAAAAACCTTTGGTCCCAATTTTGACATTGAAAATTTTATTTGGAGGTTTTTTGAATGGGGGTTTGTACCGAATTTTTCCATTTTCGAAACCTTTCAAATTCTAAAACCTTTAACTTCAATTTGAAAATGAAATCCAATTCTATGTACACACTACACATTCCCCAATGCGAAAAATTGTACAACTCCAAAAGTTTGCAACAAATTAAAAGATGGGTTTATATAGGTGCGAGTTTAACAACTAATTTAAAATTGATATGTTATTATAAATTTCAATTTGCATATCAATTACTCCAAAAAAGTCACCTTTCCTCCCTAAAGATCATGACCTTGAATTTGAGAATTTTTTTTCATATAGTTAAATTGATTTTGATTCCAATTTAGCAAAAAAATAGTTCCAAAGTTTGGTTCTTGTCCTAGTCCCAATAAAAAGGTGTCAACTTAGGTTTAGGTCACAAGAACCTAAACATCAACCCTAGATTTAACCCTTCAAACTAGTACATCCTAATAGGGATGTGAAGTAATACCAATTTAACCAAAAAGGTTCAATTAACTTCAATACCAAATAAATCATTACCACATAAAGAAAATTTGCTTTGGATTATAATACCAAAACTAAACTAAAGGTGTGATCATAGTCAAATGAGTCAAAAACCATGTCAAACAACAAAAAAAAAAACTATCAATTTTGTCAAACATATATATGTAATGTCACTCTAATGTCATGTTGATTAAAGAAATTTATGCTAAATGATTTATATGAATGCTGAAGAATTTTTTTTTAAATCATTTAATTTAATAAATTGATTTTTGGTTTTAGTAAAGGACTTTTGAACTTTAACACCCAAAAATTAGTATTATAAAACATTATGCTAAGGATTGTTTTAATAAAAAAATTTTGATAGGAAATATTTGAAATGATGATAACTTATCATCCACACTCATAATTTTAAAATGTGGTAATTGATATTTTATAAATTTAAAATATAATTTTAGAATGTTTAAATTTTAAGAGTCATTTGCTAAATGTAAATGGGTTATAATATGTATAACATAGGAAAAAATGGTGGCTTATGATACAAAAACTAAAGCTTAAAATAGTTATCATATTTTGGCATGATTTGAAATTATAATCATTTTTCAAAACAAAAGGTAGAATCAAGCAAAATTTGTACATTTTTTAAAAATTCATATTTACTCAAAAAAAGCACACAAATAATGTAATTTATTGGGGTAATTGTAAATATTTTTAAAAACATATTGCAAAAATAAGTCCTTCAAAAATTCCCTTTTATGAAAAAGTCAAAATGTTCACAAAGGGCCCATTTGTGGTAAATAGTCCTTTGTCATCATTGGCTCATTTGATTGTGATCACACCCTTAATTTTATTTATTTACAAATCCCATACTTATTTAAGAGGTTAATATTTTTTCTTAGAAAAATCAAATACCACTATGTAAAGCTATTGAAATCTTTTCAAAAGATTTGACCATTGAATACAAGCTCATATGTTACAAACTTGATACCCACCTAACATTTACCCAAATATGCGTAATGGAAATATATATATATAAAGTTATGGATAAGTTTGAAATAAAATGAAACATTACAAATGGAACACTCTTCAAGAACACACTTGTAAATTTGAAGCTCAGCATAAGGTGCAAGCATTCAATTGTGAACCACACCCAACCCCTTAGGCCATTATATTTTTTATAAATCATTAAAAAATTTAAGGTGTTACTTATGATATGTGTTAAGGTTTACATTAAAAATTTGCCAAAAATAACTATGTATGAATCCTTTTACACTACAAAAATAGTGATTATAATTTTTTTAATTAATTGGAATGATTTCAAATTTTCAAAGACAAGTATTATTATCAATTTATTAAAAAAAATTCATTTGTAATAAAAATTTCTTTTCAAAATGTTACATACACAAAATTAAACATTGGTTTTAACTACTTTGGTACATGTTTGCAAAATTACACCCCATAAGATTCAAAGTTTATTGTGTAAACAAACATATGTGATTACATACATTCAAAAATGGGATAATAAAGTACATGAATAATTTCTATTAATATTTGACAATGAGAAAAGAAAAAATTAACATGTCCTATAAGCATTATTGAGGTTTTGATTAAGTTGAATAAGAATTTTTGAAATTGATCCAATTTTTTTGGGATATTATCATAATACTGTAAATGGAACAATTATTAAATTTTACATCATTTGGGATCATAATTTCATAATTTGCATGTATCCCTCCCATCACCATCGATTAAATATAAAGATAAATTATAGAATTTAAAAATGTAACTTGAACATAAATTGTTTGCAATGGTTGCACATTATGTCCTTTCCAATGTTAACTCCTTCCTCTTGTGGTTAAAAAAAGTTGGGCATGGTTCATTTACAATGAAACTTTACCTTTATATGATATAACCTAATGCATAATTCACACTAATAGGAGCCATAACAAGTATAACCATTGTTTGGTTTTTTCATGTTTCAAAGTGGTAATTGAAGTTAGTGTTGAAAGTGTTACATTTATTTATATAACAACGTTCATAATGTATTATGAGAGGGCAAACTTATCCTTGGGTGGTACCACTAAAAATGTCACACCTCAAATTTCTAAGAACTATCTAATTTCAGGACAACATAGGACTCACATAAAGAAAACTTTTCATTCCAAATTATTTATCAAAAGGTTACCCAAGTCATGTAGAATTCAAAACTCTAATTGAATTTACAAAAAAAATTGTTTTGATGTGGAAAACAAATGCATAAGGAAAAAGTTTCAAGAATGTCACATGAGGGATTTTTTTTATCAAGAACAAAAAAGGAATCTATTTTTTGGGAATTTATCTTGGATGTTAATTTTTAAGAATAGTTCAAATGCCAACCTACTTGGTTTCTTTTATAGATAATTGATTGAATCAATTTTCATTTAGTTATGAGTTTTGAAAGTCGCAATTTTGAAATCCTAAAAGGCCATCGATGTTAAGAACATAAATGATAACTATTTTCATCTTTTGTTATTTTAATGACTAGTTTGAATCATTCCCTTATGCATGTACTAAATAAACAAGAAAAAATATTTAATGTGTAAGTGTAAGGACTTTTTTTTTTAAAAAGTCAGGAATTGGGTCAAGAATGAAAATGTTAATGCTTATTATAGGTTTTTGGGTGCTCATTATTTTTCATGAATGTATGTAAAAGTGAGGAAAACATAGCCCACCTAGTCCAATCAAATAAACCAATGTATAAGTAGATGGAATTTTATATTTTAAATTGGGTCCAACTTTCCTATGATTTTGACAAGGTGGTTCTTAGTGGTACCACCCAAGGAAAAGGAATGTGTGAATAAATTTGAAATCAATTTAATGAATAAAAAATATATAAAATATATGAAAATTTTCAAAAAGGGATTAATTCAACATTCCAAATATCCAATTGGTGTTCTAATTATGTTTGTTAAGAAAAAAATGGTTCCATACAAATGTGTGTTGATCATTGTGGACTAAATTGACCACCATTAAGAACTAATACATTTTACTTTTAATATCAAGGTTGTTGGATCAATTAAGTCATATTAAAATCTTCATTAAGGTTTATCTACATTGTGCATATAACTTGGTGTGTATTTGGGGAAATGACAAATGGAAAACTATTTTTCAAACCCATTATAGCCATTTCAAATATATGGTGATGCCTTTTGGCCTTTACCAATGCACTTGCTATTTTTCAACATTTAATAAATGATGTTTTCCATGAATACTTGGATGATTTTGTGGTTTGTTACATTGATAACATCCTCATTTGTTCCAAGAACATGAAGGAACATGAACAACATGTTTGACTTGTTTTGAACAAGTTCAAAGAAATTAAATTCTACATTAAGTTGGAAAAATGTGAATTCCATCAAACCAAAGTGAAATTCTTCTAGTATATTATTTTTAAAGATGGCATTTACATGAATCCTTGTATGGTCCTTGAACCATTGTGGATTGGATTACCTTAAATTATATTCATGATGTTTAATGTTTTTTGGCCCCAAACATCTTTGAACTCAAGCATTAAAAGTAATTTTTGATGGCAAACCATTTCTTTGTCAAATTTGTGAAAATGTGAAAAAGAATCCTTTTGCTATTGGCATCAAAGGTTGATGGAATAATCAAAGTAAGGTTAAAAAATTTCTAGCAATCATGACAAGTTTGAGTTTCAAAATGTTTTGTTATATCATGATGAATTTTTGTATCTACTTGATGGCCTTATTCAACTCCAAGTATTTCAAGCTAGACATGATGTTCCAATTACAAGCCACTTTTGATTCAACAAGACCATGGAGTTAGTCTCTCAAGATTATTGGTGGCCACAATTTTGGAAATATGTGAAGGAGTTCATGGGGTCATGTGATGTTTGTGCACAAGTAAGGAATCCTCGTCATCACCCACATGGTCTTGTAGTTGTTGCCAATCCTTAAATTACCATGGTTTTCAATCTCCATGGATTTTATTATAAATTTTTCACTTTTTTAATCATATGACTCCATTTTGGTAATGGTTGACCGTTTGACAAAGATGGGTCAATTTATTCCTTACAACAAAACAATAATTAACGAAAAGATAGCTAAGTTATTTCTTGATCATGTTTTCTAGTATCATGGCCTTTCTAAAGATACCATTTCTTATCGTGGACTTTAGTTTACATCCAAGCTTTGGAATTTTTTTTTAAACTATTGGGTGTGAAGGTGAAGTTGTTGCCAACCTTCCATTTTTAGTTGGATGGACAAATAGAATGGGTCAATCACATTTTAGAACAATATTTGTGCTACACAACTAATTATCATTAAAATATTGGTCAAACCTTCGTCCATGGTGAAGTTTGTTTACAACAACACATTGATCCATTCTTCAACACAACAAAAACCTTTACTTGCAAATCATGATTTGCATCCTAAATTTGACATCCAAAGTGTAAACAACTTTGTGAATCTTGTAACTAAAAATCAAGCCATGTGGTTGGTGGGCATTCGAATGCAACTTGGATTCAAACTTAGGAATGCACAGAAATATTACAAGGAAAATGACGCACTCCCAAATCCCTTGTTGAACCCACTTGAGGGTCCAACTATGTAGATTTGCGAAAAGTTGGGACTTGAGGGTCGCTCCCGACTTCCAGCACTAAAAGGGGGTAGAAGGGCGTGCTAGAAGTCCCAGGATTAGATTAGGAAGATGGACTAAATTATCAAGCTTGAATCTGCATCCAAAACTAACCACAAGAGAGTTAGTTAGCATTCGGGAACACCCTTGGGTATTTGGACAAGCCACGGGCACTTTGACACACAAGACTCACCACGGCCCGAATTCGGGGGAAGCCACCACCTTCCCCATATAGTATTCTTTGTGTCTCACTGCGGAGGCTACATCCGAATGGCTCTTTTTCCCGGGACTCCCAAGTTGGAGTCCCGAAACTGTCCCGGGTTGGAGTCCCAGGACTTTGGACGCTCATAGTTCTTCGCCCCGAACTCAAATCGGGACGAGGTTTGAACCAAAGTTGTAGCTATTGTCGAGAGCTTTCCAACGCCATGTTGCACTCCTTGAGGCAATGTCGGGAAGAGGTCAATTCCCGACTTTTAGTGGTCGGAAATCAAACTGCCAGTTTGACTCCTGACCCTTCTTTTGCCCATAACTTGAGCTTCAGATGTCCAAATGGCCCATGCAATGCCATTTTGGGCATCTACGCTTCAAGAGCTTTTCATTGATATAAAAAACATATCAATGCAAGGAGATTTGACCCCTCAAATCGGCTTCTAAGTTTTCGGAAGTCCCGAAGGACTCCATTTTCCCACTTTTGGGAGTGTGAGTTGCATTCTCACACTTAGCCCCAAAGTGGGGTTGCGACAGAAAATGTCGATGACCATCACAAAAACTAACCAAACTTCAAGATTGAAGACCAAGGCTTTGATAACAAAACATTAAGATAATTTAACTTTTGAAAAAATTGAACTACAAAAGATTTGTTCCATTCACCATCATAAAAAAATCAATGCCATGGCCTTATGGCCCAAATTTCTAGATTTCATGAAAATTAATCATGTGTCCAAGTTTATTTGTTGTAACCTTATTGTGCATCTACCATTCCAATAAGAATTCATGAACCACCCCCACTTATGAAAATCAATGGCGAAACAAGAATATGAAGTGGAAGATGTTTTCATTTAAGAGTATCAAATCATCAACTCTAATACCTCATTCATTGGCATGGATATGATGTGAATGAACGCACTTGAGATCCAACTAAACACCTATCAAATGCCATGGAGAAATTGAGAATTTTATTGATGATATTCAAACAAGTTCAAGGCCACTAATCTTCGTGAAACTCATCACTAGGAGGGGAGGTGATGTTGTTCATGTTCCTCCATGTTCTTGGAAAAAATGAGGATGTCATCAATGTAATAAAATATGAAATCATCCAAATATTCTCGGATTCATATACCCAAATGCATAAATTCACACTACTAGTTGTCACCATTATTTTTAAATAGAAAAAAATGACTTGTTTGTTGATTTGAATTTTTTTACAAATGATATAGTTTTGAAAAAAAACTAATACAAACCTTGGCATAAAATTAGATTAAAAAAATAATTTTGCTTAAATTTTTTTAAATATGTTAAATAAAAAGCAATCACAATGTATTAATTGGTCTAAATGGCCTATTAAGATCAACCACACCCATCCCTTTGGGTGATAATTTACTTTATGTTTTTTTTCAAAATATCTTTAATTCAATCAAAAAATTATATTATTATGTTAAGGTTTGTTTGTGTTAAACATTTGCCAAAAGTATTTTATTTTCAAAATTTTTCAAGAAGTTGAAATAATGTTTTTTCTATGCAAAAATGTTATTTACAACTATTCCAAAATGTTTTTGGCTATTTTTTATTCATTATATTGAGTTCAAATCTCAAGATATGTTTACCAATATCTTGGACAATGAAAAATAACATTATATAAAAAGAATTCCATTTTTAGTTCTCTTATATTTTTGAAAATGTTAAATGTACAAAAAAAACAATGGTTACAAATACTTGTGTACACATTATCAAAATTATACCTTACTATGAAAACAATGTGGTTTTCAGTAGCAGCATCACAATTAAGATGCTTGTAAAGTGAAGTTCATTTGTTTGAATGATTGATTTTGTCCAATTCAAATCAAAACAGGGTATGATTCTTCTAATTAAAAAAAAATAGTTAATATTTAGTCAAAATGGACACTACATTGGACATGTGGCATTTGGCACATGGAATTGTTCGACTTGATTAATGTGAATAATGTGATCTATTGAGGTTCATCGAACTTGAAATTATATTTTTCAATATTAGATTCATAAGCTTTGGGTCAAATGTGACTATGGGTGCAAACGGGATAATATGAACTATATTCACCTACTTTTGGGACTATTTTTGGAAGAATATTTTTTAGAAGATATATTTTTAGTTATTCAAAAAAATTCATAATTTTTTAAAAAATTATTTATATTATTATGTCAAGGTTTATATAAAAGATTTCAAAATATATGTAATTTTAAAAAGTTTTGAAGTCTATTTATAAGTCTTTTTAATGCTAAAAAAACACCCATTATAGTGTTTAATGAATACTTTTGAAAGCTTTTTATTCATCAAATATTTTTCAAATTAATTCACGTTCCAATGATATATTATGAACTTTATTATATAAAAAAAAATTGTACTTTCAACACCAAATTAAATTACTATTTCTAAATGTGAAAAACTAAGCACATATTACATTTGTTGTGGTTTTTGTTAGTGTGATGCACCCTTATGGATTTGTCCATCATTCAATCTAAAAAAAAAGAAATATTTTCAGATTATTTTTATAGCAATACAATAGTAAGTTTTAAAAAAGAAAATAAATGTTAGTTATCACATCGACTAGTAGTTTCAATCATCTCAATCATGATTAACATACAAACTTTTGGCATAAACAACTAATTTAATCTAACTTAGGAGATTTTTATCCACTATTTGTTGTGAGTGAAATTTCAATCATAAAAATTAGTGTAAAATCTTTGTTATGTAATATTGAAAAAAATTGTTAGGAGTGGTTTTTATTAGTGTCAATGCACCTAACCCAAAGTTCTACATACCTTAAAAATCCATATTTTGCATTTTAGAACCTATGCATAACCATTTTTTACATGCATGCCTTTTATGTATCTATAGGATATAGGTGGATATGCTTGCAAAGGTAGGTATGCAAGGTTTAAGTTAAATAAGGTCTAGGGTTTTGGGTATTAAGGTATTAAGTGTTTATAATTTTAAAGTTTAACTAACTATGCCATTGTGACTTATTTCCATAGTGGCAAGTAGGTGTTTCCCAAGTGTTGTTTTTTCAAACAACTTGCTTGGAACTTGTGTTTGGCCTACAACCACCATCTTCTATTGCCTTTAGTCAAATCAATGATTTCACTTTCACCAATACTTCTATACTTTCAACTTTCAAGTTCACATTTTAGTTTTCTATACAACTTTTTTTACACATTTACATTTGCCATCTTTTGGGCTATAATGTTTTTCCTTTCCTCTTGTAAATATGTTTGTGCTTTACAATATGAGCTTGCAACTTGTCTTTTGCTTATGAGATTGTGGATTGTGTCTTTCACCTACAAACTTGTGAGGAAGGTTGAGGGTACTAGTTTTTTCTAGGTAGTTTATTTCTCAAGCTTGTAGCTTGTGTCTTTTGTTTATGAGCTTACAACTTGTGTTTCAAGGTTTAAATTTTTTGTAGTTTTTAACGAGTTGTTATTCATTTGCAAGCATGTGGCTTGTGTGGACGGTGACATTTGGAGAACCAAACACAAAAGGTTCAATGCAATTCAAAAATTGTGATTTGCCTTTGTAAAGTAATTATTTTAATTGCTTCCTATTCAATGGCAAGGTTGTAATGATAGGCCTTGCAAAAGCTTGTGGAAGTGTAGGGCCAAAAGCTAAATTGGACATAGTCTAAATGCATTTTTCTGGATCCCATGAGGTGACAGATATGCACCTTGGGCCTTCTATAAACTAAACATTAAAAAAAAAATCTTGTCACACTAGTAGCATGTAGCATAATAGGTTTTTTCATCATGCATTTTATGCCATACATATTCTTTGGGTGTTGATGTTTTAAGTTAAAAAGCAAGGGATGAAAAGGGTCAATCACTTAAACAAGACAAAGAATGGAACTGAATCTACCATGAAAAAATATGTAGAAATTGAACATACTAACATTGCTAGGATGTATTTCACTGAAATTGCAATACATCGCACTTTTTACAATGAATCCAACTAAGAAACAACTTCTCAAGAATTGGAAAGTTGTGAGTCTAGGTTCAATTTCATAGTTTTTTGGTAATATTACACCCTACAAGAAAACAAAAGAGGTGCAAAAATCTTTTATGGATGAACTTTTTTTTTATCAAGGGGTTATTCTTGTTAAGTGTTATTGAAAACTTTAAATGAGGTAGTTTGGTTTCCAATGAGACCCACACAAAAGGTTTTCATAAAAAAATAATGTATAATTTTCCTTTCATGATGAAGTTCATAGTTACAAAACTTGTGTTGCCTTATGTGAATGTTGTAGTTTTTATTTCAACTATGTTTGACCTTTGGATGAGCAAAGGTGCACATAATACCTTTGTCCTTGCATGTCATTAATTTTTTGGGAACCAAAACATGTGACCATAAGCATGTTAATCAAATGCAAGCCTTATTTGAAGTGTATAAGGCTTCATTAACAAGATAATTTGTTATGTTAAAGATGAAGGTACAAATCTATGTACCATGAAAACTATTTTTAAGTAGGTAATAGTTTGTGAAGACTTAGAGATTGTGCAACCATTCGAGGGTGTCTATTTTGGACATGTTTTTTCTAAAGCTTGCCAATGCACCATTCGAGATGAGAAGGTCAATGAAGGTTTGATGTTAAACTACTTATGTTAACAAGTAAGAAACATTAGGAGGTCATGCAAGTGCTTGCACCTTTTCCTATTTGTGTTCATGAATTTGATTTCAACAAAGTTCACATGATGTCAAGGCTTTGATGCACATTGACCCAAATTCATGGACTTGTTTATTGTCAACAATTACATGGAGGGAAAGAACTTCATGATTACAATAAAAAAGTATGATTTTGAAATGCTAATTCTCTTTTTGATAAGAATTTATTAAAAAAATTATAGGTTTTGATTAATCTAGCACCAAATGAAAGTGTCACACAATTTGCATTGGCAATGTTAGTTTAAAATGTCACCAAAAGACATTATAGTTAAACATGTAAATGATATTATCTAAACCCTAAACCTTATTTTCCGTTAAATGTTCCTTAAGTACATGACTTGCCTACCTTTGTGTTTGATTTTTCTAATGTGCCATATGGTTTACCCTAATTTCTTTGTTTTTCCATTGTAGGTGAAATGTGAGTTATGTTTTTTCAAAAAACTTATTTGTTGTTGAAGTCATGTGAAGATTTATTGAAATGGTGGAAAAGGTGCAATCACATTAAAAGGAGCCAAAGCAAATGTAACCAATGCTAATTTTTTATGTTTTAGTGTGAAAATTTGTATTAAATGGTGCAAGTCATTCAAGAACACTCATGACAATTTTTTATATGTGGCATGATTTGAAATGTATCTAATGAGAATAAAATATTCAAAAACACTCATTAAACATTGTAAGCAATGTTTTAAAGAATTTAAATAAGGATTTTTATTTTTTAAGAATGTTTTTAAATATGACATATTTTGGAAGTGTTCTTTAAACATGTTATATTTTCATATTGATAATAGGTTGTAAGATATTTTGGGTCAAATTTGATTTTTTTAAACTTTCAAATGAAATATTCTTAAAATATCCTAAGAATATTTCAAAATAGTAAGGAGGCAACCTTAGTTCCTATTAACATGTTTGGACTTAAGAAGCAAATGAAACCCAATTACTTATTGTTGGGTACCTAGCTTGACAAATCTTAAATATTGTAGGGAGTCAGATTAAAATCGAAGAAATTTTCTTGATTATTAAGATTTTTGACTAGGCTTCATAGTTGTCAACTTGGAACATGGAATTTGATTTAGCTTGTTATGATTTCCAAAAACTGAGCGAATGACCAATAGTTTGGTTGTGAAGGATTTGCACACAAATCCCTTGAAGACTTTGGAGACACTAAAGCTAATTTGTTGGAGTAGATGGAAGAAAAATTTGTAGACCACTTAGTACATGAGTTTGTTAAAATTGAAAATCTAGTAAAAGATGAACTATATAGAGATCTAGAAGGGAAAATTGCAAGTTGTTTTATCTAACTATTAAATTTCATTGTATCCAATGTGCTTTGCATTCATGTAGATATGAGGCCTTAGGAGATGACAATGCAGTAAAGAAGTAATGACTATTTTTCAAGTTTGTTTGGGGATTAAGGTTTGCTAGTGTTTTTAATTTTGCCGCATTGTTGGGTGATCAAGCTTTTGTGGGTGCTTCCAGTTTGTGAGTATTTGCAATGGAGGAATGTGGGTGTTTTTTATTATGTTGCTTGATCGAATGTTTCTACTTTGTAGGTGTTTGTAATGGAGGGTTGCTAGTGTTTAAGTTTTGCTTATGTTGTTGGGATGTGGGGTGAACAAACCAATGAACATGCTGATCAAATTTGATCAATATCATATGAATGTGTGATCCATAAAGGTCTCACAAATTTTCATGGTTGCAATTTTTTACTTGTTTGTAAATTTAACATTCCACAATCGAGGTCCATAGAAGATGTACTTGATATGCATTGCAATCAACTTGTTCTTTAGCACATTGTGAGTGTTGAAATTTCTCCTACATGATGAATCCACCTGCTTAATTTTCTCAGTATGACTGGATTTGAGCATTATCCCATTGGAATTGGCTTATGGATGTTCTGTTAGTGATTCCAAAATGTGAACCATTTTTCTTCATTTAAAAAATTAAATTTAAAAAAATACCTATTATTTACCCCAAAAAGGGGTATATGAAGATTGGGTACTGGAACCCTACCCATCTACCAGAATCCTATATTTTTATATGCCTATCTGGAACCTAACCAGATGAAAAAATCTGAATGCTAATGTACCCTTACCCAACTCAAAACTAAATGGCAGAGTTTTGCCAAAAATCTGAAAATTATTAAAGTGATTTTGGAGGTTTTCAATTGCCAGAAGTCAGAAATTCTTTTTAAAAATTTGCCAGATTTCTATAAGTGTGTAGCCAAAAATGTAGAAGGAGGAGCAAAGATTTGTACTTGATATTTGGATTATTAAAGAGTTTGACAAGAATGGAATTCCCAGAAGCAAGCACAATTTTGTTACTGGAGGCCAAGCTGCCTGAATGTAGTACTAGTCTTCAGCCAGATATGAAGGTCTCATGAGTGACACTTATCAAGAACTGGGAACTTCAGAGGGTCTAATTGTAATGAACCCACAACATGATCACTGCATACTCCAACTTTCTTTCTTTCTTTCTTTCTTCTTACTTTCTTCACAATGTAGCATCAAAACAGAAGATAGAGAAACACAACTGCATTTCTACTTCCACACCCACTGCCCCCACTCCTACCACAACACCAACTAGGCAGTTTGCTAGCTTCATGGAACAAGAATATGAAAGATGATTTCTGGGAGCAATCTGTCAACTAAATCTGGAAATATAGGAATTGAATGTGAGTTGGGGTGTTAGACCTCTGTGCCGTGCATCTTCATGAGCTGGAACAGTACTATTAAGCTGTCTCACAGTGTAGTGGTGCACTAGATCAATTCCCTATCAATTCCCAAGTTGTTCACTCAATTGAAGCAGCTTATTTCCTTGCACCCCATTTACAGTAGAGATTATGATCTGCAAAGGAGATAGCAGTCTTTAGTAATCCTTGCTCATTGCTATGCAAAGTTCAGATAGTTTGCCATCAAAACATTGGCACATGTCCTGCTCATGATTTCTTCATCCAAAAAGCTCCAGAGGATCCTCCTTGATCCAAGACCCGAACCTAAACCCTAAAACTCACACTGTAATTTCAACCAGTTATTGGTTATAGAGTCTAGGCAAGTTTCAGAAAGTTGTCAACTATTGAATATTGAATCCAAAGTTGAAAAAAGCTTCAGCTTGTCTAATTTCTATGGGTTATAAAATCAAGCTAGCTTGAGATTATTGTTGGTTAGATTGTTGCAATGAAGGACAACTGAAAGGGTCAACAGAAGCAAGTTGTTGTCAAGGAGTCAAATGACAATTAGTTCTCATGAGGAAACAAAACAAATAGAGCTCCTGTCCAAGTGGCAACTAGTTGAATGCATCGAAAAGTAGTTGGGCAATTCATCAAAACATGATTTTTTCAAAGACCTAACCTTTTTTCATCAAAATGCATGCCAATTTTTGAAGTTGTCATTATGAGGATTCCAAAGCCATAAGACACTCCAATGTTTTCTTTCTTTTTTTTGGTTGAGTAAAATTTAAACATTTTGTGTGTTTTTGAAAACCTTTGAAGAATAACTCTTGACATTCTTTAAGAGATCATTCACGCTCATGAACTGGTTCTTACATTTTTTGATCTCTATGGGTCTACATTAGAATCAGTTCTTTGATTTTTTGAGAACCAATGGTTAAATATCAGAACCTTGGGTATACATTTCAGAGAACTGCTCTGAGAGCTGCCACTTATTCAGTGCCATTTTCCTAAAAAATGACCAGCAGGGATAGAAACTGGAAATTTCAGCAAGGTTTATTGTCAAAGACCATTATTCAAACAATTTCAGCACAGTTTAAATCTGGATTTGTCGACTTTAAACATGAAGGTTTGCTTTTGGCACCACCTCGTAGAGCTGAACCTCCCTCCATTTGGCATTGCCTTCTGTGTTTTGAACCAAATTACTAATGTGCACCCCTGTTGATAAACTGTTGCAGTCATTTCAAAGGAAAGATAAGTATCAAGAGTGGCACTAATTTGTAGGCTGATGATATTGCAGAGGCATGACATACACCCATGTGCATTTTGCTGCTCATCCATGATGATGCTTCTGCACACAATACAGAGAGGAAAACTGTGAATTGCTTCAGAGTGATGCTCAGCTCTCCTTGTGTAACTTGAGTGAACTTGTCTGATGATTGTGATTTGCCTAAGTGGAATAACTCCATTTGCAGCAGCCCATTGTGTTTCTTGATGGTGTGCTACTTTTTGTGCAAATTGCAGGCGAGGTCAATTGCATTTTTGCTCTGTTGGTTGTTTTTAGGGTTTAGGGTTTAAGGTTTAAGGCTTGCCCTTGATCATTCAATGAGCAGAGGTTGTCAAAGAGGAGCTGCTGTGTTGATGTTAATCTCAATGTTCTTCAATGGAAGAGGATTCAGGAAGATGACTTAAATTAATTGCTAGTTTCAGGGAACAACTGAGAATCCCTTGAATAGTGTGATTGCACATTTCAATACATATCAGCTGAGATACTGAGACCACCACATTTCTCTGAAAATTTCAAAGAAATCTACTCCAGCTGAAAATGAAAATTTCACACAGGTTGTTATCCCGGAGGGTATACCACACAGCTTTTGTCTACAATTTGAATGCATCTGGTGTCAATTATAGTGCAGGAGGATTGCAATCATTTCTCAGGTATGTCTTGATAGACTCAACCCAAGATTTTATCTGTGAATTAGGTTTTGTATGCGCAGAGGGCAAGTCTAGTGCACCATGATGTTTCAGTGAGGTTTGTCAATCATTGAATACCAAATGGGAACTGTATAAATCAAAAGGATTAGCCTAGCTCGATATGTGGCAATGAAGAATGCATTAGTGGATCATGATCCTCCATCAGTGGTGATTTGCAAATATCTTGTTCCTTCTCCAACACACTGTTTTGGTGGCCGACTGCTAGACTCTGCTTTCAGTTGATATCTGAGTCGAAGTCCAATTGCTTAAATGGCAATTCAAATTGGGCAATGAGAGAGAGATCAAATGTGAAGGTTTTGCTGAGTCTAATGTTAAGCAAGCAAAGGGTTGACAAGTTCATTTTGCCAAGTACAAAAAAGTCACCACATCAACAGCACATCAGCATTTGGTGGGTTCCACAGAGCTTGTTCATGTGCCACTTGGTATCTTATGTTTTCCCCAATTTGTGTTCCTACCATGTAGGCAAGTTACAGAAACTTTGTAACATGGGCTGCCATGTCATGTCATATGACCACATGGCAAGTACTAAATTCCCTATTGCAATGCACGATTGTGCCACTTGATGGTCATGTAAGACTCTGTGCATGCACGCAGCACATTAGATCAGAACTCACCTAATCCTTAGACTAGTGTACCATGGAATAACTTAATGTGCACAATGTCATATATTCATGTTTTTGAAGGGAACTTGTAACATGTGACAATCCGCAAAAGTAACTAACATTTGCCAAAGCATGATGTGATAAAAATGCATCTTCTACACTATATTTTCTTGATGCAATATAATAAAAATAACATGTAGTAATGTGATGTCCAACGTGCATATATATATATATATATAGTCTAACTCATTTGAGAGAAAGAAATAGAATGCGTTGCATGTAACATGCTACATAAGAATAATATTTCCCATTTGTAAATTGGGATGAGCTGTTTGAATAGTAATTTGTAACATAGAGAAAACTTGACAACATGCCCAACACTTTGTCGTCACACATGTGTGACATGGTAATGGTATGAGTGTGACATGGTAATGGTATGAATGTGACATGTTATGTGTGTCGTGAAACCTGATGACATGGCAGTGTTGTGTATGGCACCTTTACAACCAAATGCTGGAGATTGGGGTAAAACTCGTCCTTGGTACTTGAAAGAGCCTTCACTTATTTCACATTTTGCCCTTTTGGGAATTACTATTGCTGCTACTCATGAGTGAAGTTAATAATTCGTTACAATGGGTTTTGAAGTGACCGATATTGTAAGCTTCAATCAACCATAAAAATTGAAATATGGAAGATCTCAAGAAGTTTGGAAGGAAGGAAGGAGGCACCCAAGAAAGGAACTACAATTGTGATGATCTTCAAGTGATAAATGTTACTCATTCAATAGAAGACACCAGATGGCTCCCCAGTTTTTTTAATCATACAAATTGAATCAGAGGTCTTATATACCTACATCAAGTGCATTTAACATCACAAATCCCCTCAACCACATCTTGTCATGGCAATTGGCAGGTGCTATTATTATGGCCACGGGATGGTTGTTGGCTGGTTGTTGAGACAACATTGAACCTTTAGTAAGGTTATCAATAAGGTTATTATCATCTTACCTGCTACTTATTGAATTTTCTGAAAAATTGGCTAGAGACCTTAACCCACAACATTTTGTCAGCCCAAAGGGATGGATGATACTTACCCACCAGCACATCATGGAGGATGGATGGGGTATCAACACGGTAAAGGTACCACTGTCCCACTTATGTTTACCTTGTTGAGTGAGGCCTCTTAGTGGCAATATTAAGCTCAAAAAATGTTAGATTTTAACTCACAGACCCCGATTTAGTATAAGGATGATGGGATATTTGCAATATTTAGAAATAAATTTAAGTGGATGTTGGTATTTTTACCATGGTACCAATGAAGGGTGCTTGTTCACCCAAAGCGAGTTATAACAGGTTTTCAATGGATAGTGCTGTGATGGGTGGCGGGTCGTATACTTCTGTCAAGGAAGGATGAGTTGATAACTGGGAGCTCGGGTGTTTTGGCCAGTGTAATTACTATCTGTTCCATGATGTTGCAGAATCAAGGAAGGCTTTGTTGATTGAATTTTTCTTTTATCACAGAGAATAAATTTTCTTAACCACCCAAATCTGAAGAGGTTGTAATGGGTTGTACAAGTGATAATGGCCTGCACGATTGTGTAAAATAACGGTGGAGATCGTATGTGGGTGAAAGAAGAAGGAAGAAATACAAAAAATTCCTTCCTCCAATACTCAATCATAGTGCGCAACCAAACTAGGGTCCAACAGTTGAACTGTAAGGCCCCTCTGTAAGTGTGTACTCTATGACTCTCGGAAGCTCTTGGCACTTGGTGAGTACAATAGACATGCACCAAAATAGCTACCCATGCTCTTAGGAAGAAGGGGTATTAGCCCAGGTCATAACAGGAGGCGAAGACGTTCGTTCTCACAATTTGTAATATTCTTTAATCGATTTGGTGGCAAATAGTTTTAGGAATAACAATTTCACTCAGAGAAAATGCACCATACCTTAGAGCATCTCCAGCACTGCTCAGCATGTGCTCGTGCACAGTAAAATTGGATGAAGAAAAGTCAAAACATGCTGGTTTGGCTCAGCAAAATTACTCAGTTTGCAGTGGCTGGTAAAGGCCGCAGCAACATTGTCGACCTGCAGAAAAGAGTGTAATAAATATGATCTGACTGCTGCTCAGTGCTTCTGATTGGCCCATCATTAATAAATTGGTCCAGCTGGTTTGCTATTAGTAATCTCCCACACCTATTTGCTGCACCAGTTTCACTTTCATGGGTGGGTTTGCAAAAAAAAAAACATATAACTAAAACTTGGATGTGAAAAAAACTTTTGCAGGGTGACATACTGAGCACCACTGGAGATGCTCGTACAGTGTCAAATTTGTCCCATCTGGTTTTCTGAACTGTAAAACTACTCAACAAGCAGGCAGGCAGTTTTGATCAATAATTTCTGAAACCCTCTAAGATCCCTTTTTTTCATCTCACAGGGAAACAGTTCAGTTCTGTGTGAGTTCAGTGTGTCAGAGAATGACTGAATAATAATACTTCTTCGTCATGATGATGATGATGATGATGATGTGAGGTTGTGAGTTTTAGACAACAAGGACACAAAGATTGCAGCCTTTTTCTCTGTGTAAAAAAGCAGACACAAAATCCATCATCCTCTACCCTTTGCAAGGAACCTCATGAGAAAAGCATGATATCAAATACCATATTGGAATATGTTCATAACTATACACAATTTTGTCAACTTGCAATAATATATATATGTATATAACATGCATGTGAATCATGGTTTCTTTTTTGCCAAATTTTGAAGAGAGCATCCAATTGGCAAAGAATCCCCAGGAAGATTTAGCATTTATTGGTGACACATTTTCAAGAAAATTGTCCAAATTGTAAAACATTGGCCAAATATTGGCCCAAAATTAAAGTTATGTTGAAAAGTGGCAAATTTTTCCTTGTATTTTTTTCTTGAATTATTAATGATATTTTTTTTTCAAAAACACAAACTGATCTGACTACATGCCATTTTCTAATGTGTTTCTTATTATGAATGGACAAAGTTAAATATTGGGGTGAATGAAGGGGGGAAAATGTGCTTTAAAATGTAGTATGATATTTTGCAAATACAATGAAAAATTGGAAGTTAAGATTAATAGCGATTTGCAAACATCTTTATTGTTGGTCCTTCCTTAGTTTAAGGCATATCTATAATTTTCTAGGTCTCAATAGTGTTTTATGTTTTCAATTTTGTGATATAGCTGAAGTGGCAACATTGATTAGAGGATTTAGCTGAACCTGGCTATACAATATTTGAAGGCAACAAAATCTAATCGTCTTTATATATTTTTGTATACCTTCTAGAATTTCATGTAATTATTTTTAAATCAAAATTTGGTGACTTCAAAACCCAAAAAAATGTTTTTAATTTTATTCTCTCAAACCTTTTTCCTAATTTCCACTCCTTCCTCCCAATGTCTTGGGCAAAGTTTGCTTTACATGCTTACTATATGAAATTTGAGCTCCGCGTTGCTTTGCACTATCAGGACGATGATTAAATGATGATTAAATATTTTTTTGTGGACATAATAATTTTGTTGCAATCAATTTTGTCCTTTCAAAAGATAAAATTTTGTAAATTTCATTATATATCATTTTATTTCATTAATATTTTTTTACATTCTTGATTTGCTAAACAAAATGCCAACAAAAGTTTGATTCATTAGAAAAGTTCACAACAAGATACAAAAAGAAAAAGAAAAATCTTGAAATGGATCCATGATGAATTATAATCCAAAATGGCTTTGGAATCGTTGTAATGATGGTCACCAAAATACCCATCTTACATCAACTAGTTCCAATGAAACATCATCATTGGAATTTCAAATGAATACTATGAGATGAAGTTAGGTGGCAAGACATTTCCACAACTCCCATAAGCAAAATTTTTTACACCCCCACCCCTACCTTGATCAATATTTCCACTTCTTATAATAAATCTTATTATGAAAAAAAAATTCTTGACAATTTTCATGTTTTAGAATTTAGAGGATGAGAAATGATAAACATGGATAAAATATGTTTGTTTCTTACTAACAAGTCAAACCATCTTGTTGTTCACAACAAGTTTTAGAATCCATGCATTTATATTGCATTAAACTTTTCATCTTGCCTTTATCATCTTGTTGGTATTTTCATAATAATTGAATGTGGTTCATATTTCTCCAGCATGCAAACAATTTTCATCTAATTTCACCAACTCCACCATTCTTTTCAAATTGCCAAATGAATGTCATCATCTAGTAAATTTCAAATTCTATGAATAGGTACCATAAATTTTGCTGGCATAATGGGTTAAGTGCCATAAAGCAATTCAAATGGCATTGCTTGAGTTGTTATTTTGTAAGTAGTTCAATATGCCTACAAAGTTGTAAATAGCATGACATCCCAATCATTTCGGTTTGCATTTACCATTTTGGCAAGTAATCTTTCCTAAAATCTTGTTTGTGGACTTTGCTTGAATGTTTCCTTATGGATAATAGGTAGTTGATTTATGATGTGTGATCATAAATTCTTGAGTTAATATTTCAATTTTCCTATTAATAAAATAAGTGCCTTGATCACTCACTAAATGAGTAGGACATTCAAAATGGGTAATAATATTTTCATAAATAAATTTAATGGTGCTTTGAGTAGTATTGTGTCTCAATGCTTTGGCTTCTACCCACTTAGTTGTATAATCAATGGCCACCAAAATGTATTGATTTCTAGTAGATTTTGTAGCCAATTTAATTGGTCCCATGAAATCTAAACCCAATTTCATAAATGGTTCAAATGCCATAACGGGTTGAAATGGTTCTTTAGCGTTTCACCACATTGGTGTAAGTCGTTGGCATATGTCATATGTTTGACACATCTTGACAACATCTTTACTTAATGTTGGCCACTAAGTATCAACAACAACCCCTAGACATTATTGTTTTTTCCCTTTTATAATCCAATTGATAGTTTTAATCGTCTAACTGTTCTTGACATTTCAACTTTGGTAAGTTGATTTGTACTACTCACTATCTCACTACATCTCAATTTGTCTACATACTTATTACTTTGTCAAGTCGCTTTGTAGTTTGTCAAGTCAATTTACAGTAATGCCTAGTTTTGTCAAATCGTTTTATCTATTACATATCAATTTGCTAAGTAAAAAAAATCCTTCTCCTAACATTATCCCCCTCTTATCTATTGTAATGTCTTAACATAGTAAGATTTTTATATGTTTGAGATGGTGTTAGGAAGTCATTTATCTCACTATTTGATGACTCTACTATGTCTTTGGTGGTTGTGATGGTTTCACCTTGATAATATTTTTGAGTTTCTCCCATTTTCAGTGGATGTGGAAGGCATAGTTGGTAATGCTTTAGCCTCCCAATACACGGTCAAATTGCCACTTCCTCACTAAATGTTGTGTCCTTGCAATAGTAGCTTGTAGTGTCAATGGATGTTGTTCCCTTGTGTAGTCGTAGTTAGTTCTCCATTGAATGGCCTCCACTGCTTGAGCACTTAGTTCTTCCATCTTTGCGAATTTTTGACAAGTTTTGATTGTCTTCCTCCACTCCTCAAAAATTTATTTTGCTTGGTTTACTACATGATCCGGTGCTTCATTGATGGGCATCATTGCAAAGGTTAGGCATCCACATATGGCGATTTGATGGTGATGGTAGTACTTGCAATATTCGATTTCTAGTCTGCAGTAATATCTCAATGCATACAACCCCAAACAACCCATTGTAAACCCTAGCACTCCATAACCTTTAGGTTCATTGTACTGGATGTAACCACAAATGATACTATAAACTAAATATTATTTCCATTCCAAGTTTTCAAACTTCCACATTGCCAAAAAATGTTTTTCGATGATGTGTGCACCAAACATCAGTAGAACAACTCATAGTTTGAAACTCATAGGTAATCAGGAAAGCAAGTAATAAGCTTCAAGGTTTGGCATCAGAAGATACAAGTATTCCAATTCTAACATCATGTGTATTGTATGACTTTGGGAGCAAGGCTTAATGTTGACTTATTTTGCCACTATTGGTGATCCCACCCATGGTGCCACTAGTTCATAAATTGTTTTCCAATTCTTGGTTTTTATCCACTCTATCTCCATCCCTATGGCTATATCATTGTGCTCCTTTTAAATCATTGTTTTTTTTGTTACCTCCTTTCCTTTCATGAGTAATTTCCCAATGGAAGTTGTCTCATCATCTTCAAGTTTGTCTACTATCTCTATCTTTTTTTCCTATTCTTCTTCATCATTTATTTCTTCCTCCTCAATTTTGACGCACCCCCAAGCTCCTTGATGGACTCAATTGTGAGTCCAAAGGTGAAGACAACGAAAAGAGAAAGATTTGGGGTTCGCTCCCTGGTTCGCAGCACTTCGAGGGTAGAAAGGTGTGCTTGAGCTTCGGGATGGGACTAAGAAGAATGACAAGTAATTTAATTACTCACATGGACTTCCACAAACCAAACAACAAGTTGGTTAGTGCATAGTTGGAGCATTTTTGGTGCACGGACGAGCCGCGGGCAAACACGAACTCACAAGACTTACCACGGCCCAAACTCGGGGGAAGCCACCACCTTCCCCCCTTATAGTATATTGTGCCTGGCCATGGGACCAACACCCAAATGTCATTTTGTCCCAAGACTCCCAAATGGGAGTCTCGAAATTCCCAAAATTAAAACTTTCATGACTTTGGAGGCCCATAATTTTGTGTGAAAACCTCTGATTGGGGTGATGTCTAAAGCAAAGTTGTAACCCTTGTTAAGAGCTTTCCAATGGTGTGTGGCACGCCACCTGAACCGAAAGAAATCGAGGCGATTCTAGACTTTTAGTGGTTAGGAGTCAAATTAGCAATTTGACTTCCGGCCCTTCTTTTGGCCATAACTTATGTTTTAAATACCCAAATGGGTCATGCGTGCCCATTTTAGACATCTACATTCCAAGATATTTTCAATGGTATAAGGAACTTTTCAATCCAATGAGTTTTGACCCCTGAAATTGCCCTCTAAAGATTTGCAAGTCCATTGGGATTCCAACTCTCAAAATGGGAGCTCACTTGGGAGTGTGGGGGTTCATTCCCTCACACTCTTTTGCACTCCTGGGAGCATGAAATGTGATTCCTGGGCTCACTTTTGGCCCACACCTTTACAAGCCCTTGCTTTGGTCATGAGCCCAAGGCTAGGGTTGCGACAAATTTGATCTTCAAGCTCCTGGATCTTGACATACGTTGTTTCAAAAGCTTTGACATAACCTTTAGTTTGGTTGAAATGCCATCTCCTCATCTTGGTTTGTCCTTCCTCCAATGTTGTTTTCACATTAGGCTCCATCTACCCTACTAACTATTCATATAAAAAAACCTTAATTTGGTTTTTTGTAGTAGTTTTTTCCTAATTTGTGACTTTCCCTAAGGTTTTATGGATCGATTCTCACTAGAAGAAAAACATGTATTTTCGACTGCTCTTTGCAACTAAATTTTAGTCGCAAGAGACATTTTGCAACTAAAATCCTTTTAGTCGCCTAAGACAAGTCGCATGTGAAAACTAGTCGCAAATGACAAAGAGTATAAAGTCAACAAATACATTTCATCCTTTG
>Ga0209611_10004590_pt1 | contig 23532 bp, 16 predicted proteins | sample S1TSphgellanicum_3_FD_187693 | JGI IMG/M metagenome (GOLD analysis project Ga0209611, IMG submission 187693) | Host-associated microbial communities from peat moss isolated from Minnesota, USA - S1T2_Fc - Sphagnum magellanicum MG (SPAdes) (version 2) | ecosystem: Host-associated > Plants > Peat... | reverse complement strand
CAAAACAAAACAAAACTCAAAACAATATTTTTTTAAAAACAGACCTCCTTTATTATTTTATGTATTAGTGTAAATTTACTATTTTATTGCATGTATATTTGAACTATGTTTTTTAATTCTCCGTACATGAAGTTCCATGAAAATTGCCTGATGTAAATACAATTATTTTATGTATATATAAACTTACTTTTTATTTATTTATTTATTTATTTATTTAAATTCTGGGTACATTTTCTTTGGTAGGATTTTATTTTATTTATTTTAGGCAGTCTACAAAAATTCTGCTGTTTTGGTTCAGCATCCAAAGATTTAATTGTTTTCAACTCATTAGAGATAGGTAGAGAGAGAATATTTTGTCATACCGTAATAATACCTTGGCAGCTTCAACCCTAATTAAATTATTTGTAGAAATGTTGAAATTTCAAATAATAATAATAATAATAAAACTGAAAGAATTTTTTTATAAAGAAATATAGAGAATATTCTTTTTTGACATGGCATTTCTAAATTCAATTTGACAAACACCTGTTGAAATTATCCTTATATTATAAATCAAATACATGAGTGAAAAGGAGGTTACGAGAATGGGCGGTTTTGATGTTAATGTTATGTTAAAACTTAAAGATTGCAACATTGACAAACCAAAAAATAACAAACAATGAAACTTCAACATGTAATAACATGTTGTCGATAGATTGTTGACCTAGTAATTGCAATGGCAACCTTATCACCAATGCTAAACTTAGTTAAGGTAGAAATTAAGGATATCTCCACCACCACCACCACCACCATCACCAAAATCTATGTATTATGAAAATTTTCTTGTTAACATTGTTATAACATATTGATCACAAAACTGAATTAATAATTATCACACTGTCTTTGCCATCATCTTTAATCCTATAGCCATCACCTTTAAACATCGTTGCGGGTTGCCATTGCTACATGAAAATTACATGTGTTATGCTGCTATTGTGCATTGTTGTCATTGTTACTCAACACATTAACATTGTTGATGTTCAACAAACACACAAAGTTGTTGCTCAACTATTATGCAAAGTTGCTATTTGACAAACACATGTTGCTACTAATGTTTAACAATGTATGCTTTTAGTGGACAAAATAATGTTGTTGTTGGACAAATGAACACTACTATTGTTGATTGACAAACATTTGCCATGCTACTCATTATTATGGCATTGCAACAATAGCGTCACAGTTTTTGTTATATAAACATGTTTAGCAATAACAATGGATAATTCTAAAAGTATGACAAGAATAACAATGCACAAAGATAGAATTCAATGGATAGGGCAAAAGGAAAAGGCAAATAGAAAATAGGTACATTGTGCCTACACATAATCCTTACAATCATAACAAAATGATTGCCTTAATTAGTTGCAAAAAGAAATAACACATTTCTCTTAAACAAATCATTGATCCAAGACCCAACATGGTTCCTACGTTCACATTGCACACAACAAATAGATCGAGCATTTTCAATTTAAATCAAACCTATTACTGGCACCCATCGCAAAGCATAGGCAAGTGAGAATGAACATGAACTCCTTTGGTGCCTTGCATCAATGCAAATCTAAAGGAGGAGCACCAACAAATTTAACACCATGGTTGTTTAACAAAACGGAATCAAAACATGGTTTTAACTTCAAAAAAGTTGTTTTGCACACCAATCCCACCCCCATTTCCAAAGCAACAAAATCTATGTTTATGACTACTTGTCCCCATTACAATTGCACAAAACACTTTAAGTTTTGAACAACAAACAATATTCCTAATATTGATTCAATACTCGCAACTTCAAAGCATGGTCCCTATTGCAACACCTTCGACAACCACAACACCTTTGATAGCCACTTTCATAATAGATTAATTTTTCACCTATTTACTACATGAAATCTTCAAACTCATCATAACTTTTTGGATGCTCATCATGAACAAAGGATGGCCTTCAGTGGCACCTAGCTTCCTTACTATCAAAAAATTAATTAGGTATGAAGGTGATAGGCAAAGAGATAAAATAATTATTAATGCCTACTAAAATGTTAGCAAAATATTTTTAATTCTAACTCTTAACCTAATGTTAACCAACTTTCAACCTTGATTTTTTTGGGGTACCTTTAGTTGTGAATGTACCATAAAATGCAAATTTTTAAATTGTTAATGGTACCTATTGTCAATGATATTAATTATTTTGGCTAGGGGAGGAGGGTAATTGAAGTTTTTTTTCAATTAAATCTTTTATTCATGACTTCAATTCAAATTAATTGGCAATCAAATCATATTCTCTTGATTTGATCAATGGTTTCATCTTGATTCTTGAGATATTGCAATTATTTATCAAGTACATGAGTTTTTGAATTTGAACTTTTTTCTATTCCATTATTAGAATGTTAGCATGAATGTGATCAATTGAGTTTATAAGTAGTTTACTACCCTTCTCTATTGCTTTAAATGTTTTGTGAGTTGAAAAGTGAATTCTCTTCACACTTGTATTCCTTGCAAATTGACACTTGTTTTTTAGGTGCAACCTATTTTATTGACAAAATTTGGGGTTGGGGGGAATTATTAGTTGGGTTTTACAATGGGGAAATTGTAGCATTTAAAAACTCTTGGGTTTTGTTGTTGGCATTTGCAATGGGGTGGTTGGTTTTGTGAAGTTTTTGGCATAAGGTGGGACATGTATAGCTAGAGGTTGCTCATACCACTAGGTATTATCAATTTTGTTAACATGAACATCTTATTTGCATGGTCAAATTGTTGTACCTTACTTTGATATCAAGAGTTAGATATTCATCATTAACATTAAATGTTTTTTGGGTAAGGCCAATTGGCTTTAAAATATGATTCATCCATCAAATCCCTTATATGCATAGTGATTAGAAAACGTCCCTTATATGCATGCACAGTGGTGGAATTTTAATTCCAAAAATTGATTGCAAATGACAAATTTTCTTCTAGTTAGAGGAGGGAAGGAATGGTGGGGCCCTTGTTTGTGAACATATACATAAATAGGTGAACAAGGATTTGGAGTGTGAAACATATAACTCCAATAAATGTTATGCAACATTGAATTAAAGCACCCTTCGTGGGGTTGCTACATGTCATTATTGTTCTAAATGAAAATTTATGTTTATAAAAGATATTATGTTCCTTTGCCAATATGTTAATATTGGACTGTCATCATGTATCACATGAATATTCATGCATCAATTTTAATGTTAACTATGGTTTGAATTGGTGAAAAAAAACCTTGTTTCTTAAACATGGCGCCTTATCTACATTCATTTGTCATCAAGTTGAATTGCAATTTAAGTTTCAAAGTAATTTTTAGCATGAAGGTATTGTAGATTTAATTTAAGGTGTTGTAGGCCCAAGTGGATGCATAGTTCTTACTTTAAAACATGACCCAACGAAAAAACATTAGGCTAATGAATGACAAATTTAAAAACAAATGGGAAGACATTCAAGAGCTTGTTGTCCATTTCTATGGCACATGTATGGCTTCGTAAAAACATGTTTCAATTTTTTTGGTGTAAATGAAAGGCACTATACCCAACATAAAGACCTACCTTTTTTGTTCCTTTGTATTTTCAAGTCATTCCTTAACATGTATCTTACTTATTTGATTATTTTTTACTTATTTCTAACTTACTTCATTTTTACTATAATTTTTGAAACTTGAAAGGCCCAATAGCTTGTACTAGGCCTTTTGAATTTTGGAAGTTCCAATATGGCATGTACTAAACCATTTAAATTTTGAAAGTTTTAGTTTTTGATTCATCATTTCAAAAACAAAATAATGACAAGTCTTTACATAAGGGAAGTTCTATTATGCAAGCCTTTAGGATTTTTGACCACCCTTGACTTACCAACCTCGAGGATTTCAAATTCAGAAGGCCTACATAATAGGACCTTTTCTTATACATATTTTTTCCACCACTATTTGGGTCATGTTTTATTTTTTTGAAATTCTTAATTTGTTCTCATTTTCTCATGATATGCAACAAGTGCCTACTAGGTATCTTGAAAATTAAAAAAATGGAGCAAGTCTTTACACTTGATAAAACCTTTCACCATGAATTTTATTATAATAAAAGCATGTGCGACTTTGCCTTGCACATGCCCTTATGGGGATGGCCTTGAGCTATGTTATTTGGGAAATACATGTTATAGTATAAATAATTCATCATCCTTCTACATACGACATTTGATTACACTATGAGTGTTTTTGTTAGTTTGTCAATTTTAGCAATTGAAAACCACTAAGCACTTTATTTTTGTAATTTACTAAACAAATTTCCTATATGAAGAAAATTTCCATTGAAATATACTTGTAAACACCTAGGTCAGTAGTAGCATTTACATTTGAAACAAATAATAAAACAAGATAGAAACAAATTTTTGGTGTTGTTTTTATACCTTACATCCTCTAATTATAGTGGAGTAGATCTATGATGTTACTTTCATTGTGAGTGTGTAGAGAAATTGTGGATGTGATGATAAATACGAAAGTAATTTAACATCATCATAAAGTGTACATATTAGGCCTATAAAATATAATTGCATTATCATGAAAGAAAATGAGAATGAAAAATAAATTATGGTAGCAACACAATAGCCATGTATTTTCATGCAATGCAAGTATAATCATAAAAGAAATTGTGATGTTACCTAATAAAATATTTTATATATTTGCAAGTTGTTTGCAAGAATAACTCTTTAAAAAAATCAAGTGGGAAAGGGTGTGAGCTTTGATGTGAAATGGAGAAGACCAACCTTGCAAAAGACTTACAACAATAGGTAACAACATTAGATAACTTTCTTTTTTTTTTTTTTTTTATTCAAAAATTTTAAATAAAATTTTTTTTTTTTTTTTTAATCCAAAGATTTGAATGAAATGTTTTCAATTTATTAACTTTTTAATGCTAAAATAGTGTAAATTTCATATTAGGTACATAACACAAAGATGTACCTTTGTCACTTCTTTCTTGCCAAACATTTAAAAGAGGTTATGTTTGATGAAGTAATTACACTTAACAGTTGGGTTACCCTTGTCAATGATTCTTCCATAACAATGTTAATTAACACTTCAACAACATCTTCATTGTAATGTGTGTTGTTGAAATCAATTACAACTGCATCTGCATTAATGTTAAACAATGTATTTTTCATGTTTTCTAGCATAACTTATCTTTAAAAGTCCTTTTCAAATGAACTCAATAATCTTGTTTACTTCCACCCCTTGGTCACCATTTTTAATTTGGTTGTAACATGTAGCCATGTTGAATGCAACCAACCACATATATTGGGTTTAAAGGTAGACATTGTCAAATCTATGTGAATATATTTGTTGGCATTGAGTTGGGTTGTGATAACATCCAATATATACTTGTTGAATTCTTAGCAAAATGCATGTTTTAATGGACACTGAAATATCACATTTATTGGTTGGTAAATGTTTGTGCAATTAACTAGGATGTAGATAATGTGAATTATGGGATGAATATGTTTCATTTAATCTTGAAAATCTTTCCTAATGTGGACATTCCAATAATCAATGAACCAAATCATCTCTTGATTTGTTGGAAGGTGTAAGAGCTCAATTTGTGAATCCCTATAGGTTGATAGAATAATGTTCACAAACTCTTTGCAAGTCTCTAAATGTTACAGATGCAAATGCCATGGAATTCATTGATTTGAGTGTTAATCCATGACTTGTAATAAACTTCTACCTAATTTTTTGTTTAATTTCAATTCACTCTTAATTAACTTCTTGTTAAGTTTTAATTCATTTCTTGTTAACTTGAAATTGATGTTAAATTAAATCCTAGTTTATTTTTAGTTAACTTTTAGTCTAATTCTAGTTAATTTTTAGTTCACTTTTAATTAATTCATAGTTCATTTTCAGTTCACTTCCAATAAACCCTTTAATTCACTTTAATTAACTCTTAGTTCACTTCCAATGAATTTTTAGTTAATTTTCAGTTCATTCTTAATTAAATTTAAATTCACTATTAGTTGAATTTTAGTTCATTCTTAGTTGAGGATTAATTCACTCATAATTCACATATGAGTGCACATGGGTCACATGTAGATTGGAAGTTTTTTGAAATTTTTTTTGAGTTAAGTGCGCAATGGGTATACATAGAAGTATAATTCCCCATTATCTTTAGCCTATTCAACACTAGTTTTGGGTACGTTTTCTTGTCATAACCTTGTTTTGTTTCTTATTTGCAATAAAAGCTTGTTGGATTCTTGTTCGCATGTGTCATGTTATTGTTTCATGATTTGGAACTAGGTTTACTCATGTTTTTGTTTTGGTTAGAAAATCTTTTAAACTTGGTAATTTTCGTGCCCATGACACCAAGGTAGACCAATGATTGTGGCTAAAGGTGAAATGCCAGCTAAAATTAACACATGCAGTTCAACCAATATTCAATGATGGTAGGTTATGTGATGTGGTCCGTTAGAAAATCACTTGGAATGGTAAACATTGGCCATTAGCGGTTGAAGATATTGCCATAATAACTTAGTGCTTATATTTTATACCACGGACCTTCACATGTTGAAAACCTTTTATCTCCCATTTCCTAATGCCACCTTTAAAAACAATGTGTATTCCAATTTGGTATGTGTTCACAACTATTTTTAAGGGATGTTGTGAACCATAACCAAGTAAACACATTGTTGTGCCATAGCTTTCCCTTACAACTAACAGTCTTTCGATAATTTACCAACTGCTATAATAGAAATATGATATGTCCAATTGAGTTGGTTTTTTATGAAACTATTTGTCAATGCATAAGAAACATGAAATGTAGTCATGTGAGTTTTCTCAAGAAGATGAGGTGTTCATTTGAAGATAATTGTTTTCATTAAAAACTAAATGCAAACAACAAACAAAGGTTGTCATGTTGCCCTATGCTTCTTCAACAACTTGTAGATTTCCTATTTAAAAATAGGGTGTGCATCCAAGATAGGAGAAGGTTGTATAGATTTGGCAAAAGTAATGCCAAGCTCTACGTGGTGCTTGCAATTCTCCTTGATTTTTCCATTAGGATGGAACTACTCAACTAGAAAACCCCTTGATAAATGATCATAGACACCATCTACCTTTCCTCGCTTTCTATATGCCCCCTTCAAGTATTTCAAAGCACTAGAAATGTTTTGGTGTTGTTTCATAATAACATAAATAGGTGGCCAAAGGGAAAAGGTGAACCAATTTGTGTAAGGACCCTTAACCTTCTTGGTTGATGGAGTTGATTTGATCTTTGGCTTAAACAAGACCACAAGACCACTTATGTATCCTTCCTAGGCCTCCCCACCAATCACTTGAAAATCTCCTTTTCTTGATTGTGTTCGAATGTCTCACTCAACCTTGCAAATTATCTCTTTCTATTAATCTCCATTTTCTCTTGTTGATGCAAATGATAATTCCACAATCTAAACATTGTTATTTCTTGGCCATTGCACAAATTTCATGCAAGCAATAATTTATTAAAAAGAACATAAAAATGCAAAAAAAAAAGAGACAAGAAATATCACACTAAGTAAGAAATTAAAGTTAAATAATTAGGGTTTTTAAAATGCAAGCTGCCACAAACAAATGAAAATTGTTAATTTTTTTCCTAAATAAGATTAAGGCAAATACTTAAGGTGTATAAAGACAAGCCATCATGAACTCATGAAAATAGTTGAAATTGACACACGTGGAGGAAAAAATTGATGCACACAAATGAAATTTAAAATTTTTGCCAAATAATCATTTTTTGGTTTAAAATTGTCAAAATTTCAAATATTATTTTTTTGAACATTGAACCTTACTTTTCCACAAAAAAAAAAGATATTTGACATAAAAGTGCCGAACCTACTATTTTGGTATGGTAAATGTCGAACTTGCTATTGTGGTACGATAATGTTGTGAAGGTATTTGGTTTGAAGAGTGAAAATCAAAGGTTCAAGTCAAGATATGTATGTAAAAACATCGACTTTTTAAAAAACTTAATAAGTAGACTAAACTTTATAATTTGAATATTAATTTGAATTAGTTGTTCAACTCTATCGTTATATAAACCCATGTTTTAATTTGTTGTAAAATTTTGTATGCACATAATCTTTAGCATTGAAGAATGTGGAGTGTGTACATGGAATGAACCTGGTTCAAAAACTTGGTCTAGAGGTTCTTGAATTTGAAAACAAATTGATAAAATAGGAACCAAAGGGTTCAAACCCGGGTCAAACCCCTACCCGGAGAACCTCACTTAAATTTTAAAAATGTCAAAACCGAACCGGAGGTTCTCTCAAAATGGGGGAACCGCACAACACTGGACGGGACGGGTGTTCTTAGCCCGGCCCGTCCCCGAACACGGACGGTATGGCGCCAAAGAAGAGCCGCGTAACGCCGCGCGTCGCCCTTCGCTTCTCTTCTCGCGCTCTCTCTCGTGCGCGCGCATTTCCGCCTCTTTTTCTCCTTACCCGAGGAGATCCGCGGCCTTCTACTTGTGTTATTTCTGCTGGCATTTCGCTTTTTCTTTGCTCTTCATTTGTTGCTCACGCTTTGCCTGCCTCAATCTGTACCCTAATTTCTCCAATCCATTTGCAACTAGTTGGTAGTTTGTTGTTTATTTGCTCTGCGTCAAAGTCGCTGATGACGGTCTGGTGAAGCTTGCGTGCCCCGGAAGACAGAAACAGAAGTCGGGAGATCAGAAGAAGCAGAAGACTCAAACATGGGCATCAAGGTTATGTATCGTTTCCTCGCTATGACATTTTGCTTGCTCATTGAATCTGTATGGTGTTTCTTTGGCTTGTTTAGTGCTGCTTTTGTTCAGATTACATTAAAACAACACGGCAGCCTAGTTGTGTTCTTGTCTGCAGCAGCAGCAGACGGGACGACATTCATTCGCGTAGTAAGCCATGTTCCATGTTTTGATTTTAGGGCTAATGTCTTCTTCTTTTGGTGGTGTTGTACAGGGTTTGACAAAATTGCTGGCAGACAATGCACCGGGTGCAATGAAGGAGCAGAAATTCGAGAGTTACTTTGGTCGCCGCATTGCTATAGATGCCAGCATGAGCATTTACCAATTCCTGGTAAGGCAGAATATATGTGGGCTGGCTGGCTGCTTTGTTGCTTCTTGTCTCAGTAAGGAAAAGCAAGCATTGAGAAAAAAATTCTAGACTGTAGGGCTCATGACCAAAGTCAAGGCACGTTTCTTTACACGCTGCAGATCCTGTGTAGCATGTGTAACTAGGGTTATTTGTTTTTTTGCAGATAGTTGTGGGGCGCACAGGGAATGAGATGCTTACCAATGAGGCAGGAGAGGTTACAAGGTCAGTGTCAATACTTGACATGGTTTCTGGACTCCCTGCACAAAATGCAGCAGTTGCATGTGGTTGTTGGAAGCTCATTGTGCAAGGAGAGTTGACAGTGTGACCATTTGTTGGTTGGTTGTAGCCATTTGCAAGGCATGTTCAACCGAACTATTCGAGTACTAGAGGCCGGAATGAAGCCTGTGTATGTACCACTCTGTGAGCAGTTGCTGTAACCTGTTCCCACCTGCAATGATAATGATATCAGAGGAGGCATTTGCTTTGTTTGCTACATATTCTGTTTGTACCTATTCAAAGGTGAAGCATGTGTGAGGCTGAAGACTTGTCAAATCCTGGTATGTGTGTGCTTGTTCCAGATATGTGTTTGATGGCAAACCTCCAGACCTGAAGAAGGGAGAGCTTGCAAAACGGTAATTTCCCTGGGGAATGAGCTAATTGTAAGCGAGAATGCAAGAGTAAATGCTTACTTTTTTCCCCATTCTCTTCCACCTTCAACTGAGATTATTGTGCAATGCAAACTCTCTGTATAGGGAGAGTTTCCCATTGCTATTTTGATAACAATGTCATGTGCCTCATAAGTGTTTTCCCATTCAGGTATGCAAAGCGTGAGGATGCATCAGAGGAGCTCACTACAGCTATGGAGGTATGATTTATGGTTGTGACAGGAAGTGACAATTGCTGATGGATCAATTGTAAGGATCCTGATTTGGAAACTATGCATCTAGCTTGTTTCAGTAGCTGAGCTTCTCTGTTTTGTTTTGGTTGGCTTGATGCAGGGTGGAGAGAAAGCTGATATTGAGAAATACAGCAAAAGGACAGTGAAGGTATGTTTGGAGCCACTGCTTCTGATGCTTGTGATAAATCAGTCCAAAGGTAACTCGATATTTAGCACTGCAGTGGAAGCTTTTGGGGTTTGCTTGGTCATCTTCTGTAAAAAAATTTCCTGAATAGCCCTCTGGTCATTAGGTTTATGGGATACTGGAAGAAATTTTGCATGCATGTGCATGAAGAACTTTCATATATGTGTATATTGAAAGGAACTGTCATGGATACAGGTAACAAAGCAGCATAATGAGGATTGCCGGAAGCTGCTGCGACTCATGGGTGTTCCTGTTGTGGAGGTTTGTGTCATTTCACAGTCTATTTAGATGCTTATCTCTTCTACGGCAGATCCATGGCTCACGTGTGCAACTTTGTGAGACCTAAGATGTTAATGGCGTTTGAACGGTCTGGATGGTTGAGCAGGCTCCCTCTGAAGCAGAAGCAGAATGTGCTGCACTATGCAAGGCTGACAAGGTGGGTGTCTCACAGACTTTTTTCTGGTCTCCACCTGGCAGGTGTCTGTTCCCCATAAGTGTTATATGGTTGCTTGGATCAGTTATGACAAGCACCAAAGTGATGGGGAACTTGGAGCAATGATGCAGGTTTATGCAGTGGCATCAGAGGACATGGACTCACTCACATTTGGATCTACTCGATTCTTACGACACTTAATGGAACCAACATCACGCAAAATACCTGTAATGGAGTTTGAAATTGCCAAGGTAACTGAATGAACTGTTACAACTGCACAATGATGTTGTTCATGTTGGAGGACAAGATTAATCTGTCTTATGACTGCTTTTGTGATTGGGGTTCTCAGGTGTTGCAGGAGCTGAATCTGACCATGGATCAATTTGTTGATCTGTGCATCCTATGTGGTTGTGACTATTGTGACACTATTCGAGGTGGATGCTTCAGCTCCTGGAGGCCGCCTTCTCATACATTTCATTTTAGAGTCCAGCATCAGAATCTGGCAGGCACCCAAACAGTAGGGAGTTGACCATAGTTGATTGAAAGAAGCATTTATGGCTGTATTAGAGCATATTGCAAGGAGATGCAGGGAAAAAAACACAATTGATACATACTGTGGAGGAATAACACTTATCATCCTGGAGTAACCTTTAACTATTAATTGTAGCCATCTGAGAACAGTATCTGAACACAGCAGCCAAGTAAACTTGCAGATGTGGGTTATCACAGGTATTGGTGCACAAACAGCACTGAAATTGATTCGGCTTCATGGATCTTTGGAGGCTGTATTGGAGAACTTAAACAAAGACAGGTACATCTGTGTCTCTTGTTTATCACTATAGGTATTTTTTTCAATGCTTGAGATTATTTGAACCACTACAAGCCTGCTTGTGCAGTTGTTCTCTGCAAATTTCTTGTCATGTAAAGAGATGCCCTGGGGTTGGAACAGATATCAAATCCCAGATCCATGGCCGTATCAGGAGGCCCGACGGCTCTTCAAAGAACCAGTGGTGACACCAACTGAGGAACTCCCTGAATTCAAATGGAATGCACCTGATGAGGAGGTTTTTCTCTTACTTTAACTGTTACAATGTTCCATGCCAGTTGGGTCTGACATGTTTCTTCTTTAAGCGTTGACAGCATCAGCAATTTTCAAGGTTATCTTAAGCTCCATGCCCTCATCAGTCCATGTAGGTGATCATACTGTTGTCACTTATGGGGAACGATGTAATGTGGGCCTCATGTAGGGGTTGCAGAAGTTCCTTGTTGAAGAGAATGGCTTCAACAACGACCGGATCATGAAGGTTGGATACTTGACTCAGCCTTTCTGTATTGCTTTTGTTGCATTGGCAGAACAAGCAAACTGAGTGATCTGCATATTGCATGCAGGCAATTGCAAAAATAAAAGTTGCAAAGAACAAGTCTTCACAAGGAAGGTATGCTTCTAACAACTGGTGCTTCTAACAGTTCTTGATATTTCTCAAAGGAATCAGAATTACTTAGCAATGAGGATGGATATGCCTTTAACAAAGGAATATCAAACTGAACCTTTTTGTGAGCTACAGCAATTTATTGTAGGAGCTATGGCAAAGGTCAAGATACTAACCATCAATGGCTATGCTTTCATTTGTGATTTTCCAGGCTAGAGTCATTCTTTGGTGGGGTTGTTGCATCATCCCCCAAGAGGAAGGTATGTAATATTCGTAGTGCTGATATTCTACTGAAGGCATTTGAAACTAGATAACCCATGGTGTTGTGTGGTGACTTGATGAAAGTTTGATTGCATTGTTTGATGGAATTTGCAGGAGGCACCTGCTGTATCAGCACCAGCTGGTAAGCAGACAAAAACTGCTCCAAAGAAAGCACCTGCAAAGGCCAAAGCTCCTGTTAAGAAAGGTAAAAACAAATGAGTTTGTGAGCTTGCATACTCATCCAAGAAAATAAAGCTTGGGGGGTCCATTGCCAAAATGTAGGCCAAGCAGGGACGGTGACAACTCGACTGGAAGTCATGCAGGCAAAGAGAGGAGGAATGCCAGTATCCATATATACCAGTCAACATGGCATGCCAATCAAGAGGGACATGGTGATTTCCTACTGCAGGAATTTTGCATGCTTTCGGATCTGATAATATCACTGGTCCATTCAATATCTTCTGTGATTTGTCCAGAGCCCTTGTTTACGAGCAGGTCAAATTTCAGAAATAGCTTACTGTTGGTTGTGATGGCTTCTTCTGAAGCACTCTGTAGGGAATGCAAGGTTACAGTTTAGACACAATGGTGAAGTATCTCATGCTGTGGTCACAAGACCCCCTCATTTTTGGAAGCTTTCTATCTGGGTATAGAGTGTGATGGTCACTGTTAATTATCTCACATGGCTATGAGACCAATTCTCTTCTTTGGAAACTTCATCAGCTGTAGATGTGAAGGTCATCGAGGTCTTGAATGGGAAGTTTTCCTGATGCAACTTGCAAGACACAGTGATGTAAATTCATGCTTCGTACAGGAGTACGGTTTTGTTTTGACATTTGGTAATGACCTAACTGTGAACTATGTATGTAGGCATAACATCCCTGCCACTTTCAAGGAGTAGGTGTAAGATCACTCCTCTTTTCTAGTTTAAGATACCGATATATTGGTTTATCACAAATACTAAAAATATATATCTCAATATCTATCTCGAGTGTCAAAGGGTTGCTATTATGTCATTCTGTTTTATGTGTGCATTGTCAACTAGCAGATGCTTTTAATTTTGCATGGTTTTCCTGTATGAAATTTTCACATTGCTTCTATGTAGCTAGCAATTTGTTCAGTAAGGTCAGTCGCATAGATGATTGTTGGCATGGGTACGAATTCAATACTCAAAATTGATGAAAAATATTTTGAAAAACAGCAAGAACCAAAGAGAATGAACTATTTTTCCAAACATGACAATTTTTTTCAACCGTCAGCCACTAACACATTCAAGAAAAATTAGAAATACATACAACAAGAAACTAAGTGTCGCTTTAGACAATGGTCCAAGGACCAAAAGCCCAAGGACCAATTTGGAGTAAATTGAACCTTGAATTGGACCCTTCTTCACATTAATTTTTTTTATTCCTTAGGCACAATGAATGTGTCTAAAGGCTTGGGGTCTAATTTGAGGGTCCAATTGGCATGTGAGAGGATTAGGTTAACTTTTGGTATTTTATTTTATTTTATTTACTTTCTCTCAAGGTTTTTTATTTTTTGTTTATTTTCTTCTTTTTTATTCTTACTCCACACAATGGATGGGTGTAGGCACAAGATATCACAACTGTCTTCTCCTTCGATGCTCTTTTTTTGGAACGGCAACTAGTTTAGGCATTTCTTGTAAATTCAAGTCCCCTTCCACTTGTGAAAATTGGCATTTCAACTCTTCACTTTCTACCCCACCTTTTGATTCATCTTCATTTCATGCAATTGGAAAGGCTGAAATGCTCTCCTTCTAGCAATCAGCTTGTAGGATTCACGAAACTAACCATGTCAACTGTAGCATTGATCAAAAATGGAGGAGCTGCAACAATATCTTCAATCCATAGCATGTCTTCCATTGGCACAAAATTTGAGCAAAAAGGATAAAAGAAACAGTGAAAAAAAAGCAAAAAACAAAGAAATGAACAACCTTGGACCCTAGCTTACACTTTATTCTCCAAACCATGAGCTTTCTTTTAAGCTTTTTTTTTTGTCCGGACCAATTGGTTTTCTCTTCAAAATGATGCCATGTAAGCTAAATCACAATTCGATTTGTCTTGGTCCTTAACCCTTGTTTAAAGGCCTTGGGACCAATTTAAGGCTCTTAACCAATATAAATGCTTGATTCCAATGGACCCTACTGCTTGGACCCTTGTCTAAAGAGGGCCTAAGATGCCAACTAATTTCATTGCATACATCCCACACCTTGAACCCTTTGCACCCCTACCATGGCAACCTTTTTGCCATATGGGCAACAAATTCCATTTTAGCCCCTCCACCACATAGGCACCACATCATGAATGTTATGTCAAACCATCTACCACGTAGGCACCATGTTGATGCCATGTTAGCACCATGTCACATGCCACAGTGGACCTCCACACCATTGCACCTTACAAGCCCGCATCTTGCACATGCACACTCACACACCCCAGTTGACTTAGCGATCTTTTTGTGTCATATGTGACAGAAGGAGGGAGGGGTTAAGATGGCATTGAAACAACAAATATAATCTAACAAAAAGTACTTTGTATTCCATACATGGGTCCAAGCCAATTTGGGTTGTGAATTTTATGTACAAAAACAAATCCTAACTAAATTGAAATACCTAATTTTATTTGCATGTTCCAACTTTCACATTAAATTGTTGTTGCATCAGCTTTTGGATTTGGTGTTGCTACCTCACTTGGGGCAACTTCTTCTATTAAGACGACTTCCTACTCCTCACCCACAAGGTTGGAAGGTTTGAGCTAACTTCATAACATTTTTTTGTGTGTTTGCATGGTGCCATAACAACCCTAAACAAAAGAAGAAGATGATCAATGTTGGAACAAAAATATATAAACAAGATGGTGTTTTAATAACACACATCCTGGGGTGCATGTTTTTCTAGTTTTGGTTTCCACACAAAGTTCTTAAATTTTTTATTTTTGGTCATTGGTTCCACACAAAGTTTTTTGGTTTCAAGTTTACACACAAGCTTTTTTGGGTTTTGGTTTCAAGTTTAAAGTTTTTAGGGTAAGTTTTCTTGGTTATGGTTTCTAGGTAAGCTTTCTAATTCTAGTTTCTAGGGGAAGAGGTTCTAGTTTCCTTTTTGGGTTATGTGTGGTCACATCTAAGGTAAGCACAAAACTTTTCTAGTTCTAATTTCCAAGGTAAAAGGTTCTAGTTTCCTTTTTTAGTTCTAATTTCCACACACCCAAGTTTTGAATTTTTGTTAAAAGGTTTTGGTTTTTGGTAAGCTTTTTGGTTCTAGTTTCTAGGGTAAGAGGATCTAGTTCTAGTTCGCACATGGAGGTTTGGGTTTCCACAATAAAAGCACATACACACATTTCCAAGGGGTTTCCAAAGAAAGAACCCACACCCCTAAAGGTTTCCAAAGAAAAAACACACACACATTGATTTTCAGGGGTTTCCAAGGTAAGAACACACACATATAAAGGTTCTAAGGGGGTTTCCAAAGTCACATTCATTTCCAAGGAGTACACACACCTAAAAAAATATTATAGGATAAGAAAACGCACTTTGATTTTCAAGGGTACACACTCATATAGGTTTCCAATGGTACACATACACATTTCTAAAATTGTTTTGGAACTTTAGAAAAAACAAAACAAGAAAAATAAAAGTTCACATTATTATTGGTGATGGTGATGATTAAGGGAATTCTAGAGATGTTAACATTGAGTTTGTAGTATGCATCCACATTTTCAACCCTAATAGATTGTGTCTGAACTTATGATTGAGATGAATTCATGATGTTGCAACATATTGTAACATTGATGGAGGAAACAAAGGGTGACTTGATCTTTTTATTGAAGGATATTGATGAGTCTATCAAAGAAGTTATACACATCATCTTTAAAGCTAGTGCACCTTTTAGCGAATAAGCTGACAATTCCATCTTCAATATCTTATGAAGTACATGAACAAATATTCCATTTTTAAAAAAAAGTTATGTTGAATTTAATTTTCTCTTATATATTTATGTTCTCTCTTCTTTTTAATCTTTTTTGGGGTTTTCCAATCTTTCCACCTTTCTAATGTTGCTATATTTTCTTGGGGTTTTTGGTCTTCTCTTTCTCTTTTAAGTTTTGTTTGAAATAATTAACATCATGATTACATTTTTTTATGATTGTTAATCTTGTGATAAATTTGGTATTTTGGTAACATTAACCTACACCTTTTGCAATGAATTGACAAAGTTAATACGGTTATTGTGGAGGTGGTCATTACCATACATGTTGAAAGTTCATTAGTATGTGTGAGTTTTGCTATCATTCAAAACCTTTTTTCAATTTTGTTTTGTGCTTTGGTTTTTTCTTTCCTTTAGGTTGGAATTTCCTCGTTTTCATGCTTTTTGATTGTTGATGGTTTTTTTTTAAATCTAAAATGTTAATAATCTTATTATAGGGTGAGCTCTCAAATTTTTTGTGGTTTAGTAAAATTATATGCATTGAAAAAATTTCAATATTTATGAAATGTATGGATTGGTGGTTGGTTTTTTAAAAAAATGCATCTACATGTTTTCTCTTCACATTTCTTGGCCTCAAGCTTCTAAGCTACTAGTGAAGAGAAGAAAACCTTTTGAGGTATTGAAGGAAAATACACCATGACATTCCTAGGGAGCTTCAAAATAGTTCAAAGACCAATCTTATGCATATGAAGCAAAGCCAAGATAGAAATCTTAAAATCCTCACCCATAAAAATAGGTTTAATGGGGTTTTAATTAAAGATTCTTCCGTGTATGAAAGGATTCAAAAAATTCAATCAATTACAAAGTGTGCCCCCGAAAAACAAATTCGTGTGAAAGAAGCTTATCATGAAACTAGTAACCAACTCTTCAACCTTCCATTGTTGAAAAAGATTGAAAATTCCCACCTTAATGGCCTTAGAAAGTCTTTTCCCAGTCACAAGTGCGAAATGAGAGTGCCACAAAGATGTTACAACAAAGTGTTGTACTTGTGACAAGAGAAACAAAACATGTTGACTCCTTTTCTTCCTCACCTAAAGCAACACTTCCTTTCCTTTTCATGTTCTTGCCTATGAAGTTCCCATGCACTTTCTTTACTCCCAAGCCTTTTCTTCTATGACAAAACATGTTGGCTCCTTTTCTTCCTCGCACTAAACAAGAACTCATTTCCTTCTCATGTTCTCCCTTATGATTCCCACATTTTTTCTCTAGCCTTAGCCCTTCCCTTCATATTTTTTTAGTCTTCTTCTCTTTTTCAACATATGCTCTTAAACCCTCTCTAAATGCCTATGGCCTCTCTCTCAAGATCCAATGTGCGAAGGTCACACAAGACTATTCAAATGTGTTTTACCAATAACACACCTGACAAAAATGTTGCATTATTTTACATCCACACAATCTATTTTTGTGGATGGAAAACCAGAAGGCCTATGGGCACAATCGTGATTCATCAATCCTTCTCAATGGGAAACCAAATGGGTACTAAGTAGGAGTAGCCATAATGAACTAGCACCCACTAGCGCACCATCTAGTGGATGTTTGTTATTACTCAATTGTGGATGAAACTCAATTGTATTGATATTTGGTTTCATCTTGGTAACCAATTCTATAGGTCTGAATTAATTCTAAATATTAAACATATCCCATGCTTAGCTTAAATCAAGGTCTTTGAGTTCAAATCTAACATTCTTTGGGCTTATTATGGCAAATAAAAAACATCATTCCAAAAGGCTACTAATGTGGGTGATGGTTCATCGTGCCCTCTATTTCTAACTTTCATAAAACGGTGGATGAATGAGTATAATGAAGACCAAAGTTGGGTCCAACAAAATGAATGATTAAAGATATGTTCAACAAAATATGTAACTATTGATACTTCAAGTTAATTATACAACTTGGCCACAAGTCGACTAGGAGTTGAGTTGTCATTTCTCAACTTTCAACACTCATAACCAAGTTTTAAACCAAAATGTTCTATTACCTTATTCATGGAATTTAATGGCAAATTCAAGGGTTGAATCTCCGCACATGGTTGAGTGTAATTTTTTGGCCCCTACCCATTTTAGGTAATATTTTTAAATATTGGAAATGCAACTCAATTTTTGTCAAAGTTATTGAAAAGAAAGATTGATAAAAGCTACATAGCTTAGACCACATATGTTTGAAAAACTTTCTCCTTACACTCTATGTATTAACATGTTTAAAGAAGAAGGCTTGGTATCATGGCAACATTGGAATTCATCAATTTGATTGTTAGTCATAGTATGCAACCTACAATTTTTGATGTTCTATGAAATGTTTCATGTCATGTATAGGTGGTTGGACATATCATAGTACCTCTTTAAGTTTGGCAATAATTTATTTATTTTGGAAATGTCAAAAAAAAATTTATTTGTTTAAAATGTCAAAAATTTTAAAAATTACAAAGGAGAGAAAATTACAAAAATGGTGGAAACCTAAAAGCTTATTGCTTTAAGTTGATCCACCATTATAAAAAAATATTCAAAATTGGCAACATTAATCTCTCCTATAATTTGGTGAAACATTATGTCTCCTCATTTTTGTGAAAAGAAACAACAAACATTGTTGTAAAAGGTCTCAATTCTCATTTTGTTACAAGTTCAAATTTTAGAAAACTTGCCAAAGAAATTGGTTATATATCTTTTTTCTGAAATTTCATAAGTTATTACTTTTTACTATTGAAGTGAATTTTTTAAAATAGAAGAATTATTCAACAGTAAAGTGCCAAACCTAAAATGGTTTTATAATATTACATAATTAAGGAGGCAAACCCAATTTTGGTTTAAAATTGAATGTATTATCCTAGATCGTAACAAAAAATAATCACAAAATATGTTTATGTGGAAAGAAGAAAAAAATGAAGCTAGTTAAATTTTCTTTTGAGTTTTGGTTTACAAGTTGGTAGACAACTTAGGAATGTATTGAGTGAAACCAAAGTAAACTAGATGACTCACTATTTTGTATCAAAAAAATTACAAGTATCCATTAAAAAACATTGATGTATGACAAATAAAAATATTATTTATACAATGAGTAATATGATGATAATCTTTCACTTTATGATTATAATGTTGAAAGACCCCATTTTGAAAGTAGATTTATAGAAAATTGCATCTATTTTTGTGAGATGTCCAATACAAAATGGGTTGCAAATAGATAAAATGTGAATTTTAAAAATGAAATCAAGTTGATGAAGATATAGAAGATATTTATGTATTGCAAAATGATGCATGTTTAATCATAATATATCAAATTCAATGTGAAGTAAGTTTGAACACCATATTGACTATATATTTTCAAACATACTTTTAATCTACTTTTATGATACCAAAGTTGTTCAAATTTAGTATGTAATTTACTAAAAACTAAATGCAATGACATACATTTTCATATTTTTACTTTAAGATATTTTGAACCTACTTTCTTGTGTTTATAGTAAAAAATTGAATCATTTAAAAAATGTATTTAAACAAATTATGTTTTTCGTCTACTTTAATTTGTTGACACCCTATTAACCAATGTGTGTGAAACACATCAACCCAATCTTGGGCTAGCCAGTAGAGTTTGTATAAATGCAATTTGACTATATTTCTCCCAAATAACAAGTTGAGTTTCTTTACTTTGTGGAATAAAACCTTCCAAGGAAGCTTTTAACCTTATCAAGTTATTACACATGGGGAAGGGAAATTGGGGATTCAAATGACCTAAAATTGACAAGTTCATTTTTAAATTTTTGGTTGGGAAACGAACAAAGAACCTCCTATGCTAAAGATAACCATAAAGTTGGTCCACCTAAATGGCAATTCACCTTTGCTTTTTCAAATGGTGTTCAAATTTCAAGGTGTATTTCTTCCTTGGGCCCACTTGAGGTAACAAAATTGTAAGGGAATAACTTAGGAATGGGGAATTTTCAAAATAAATACCCACTTGAAACCTAGCCAAATTAGAGGTTCTATTTTGTGGATGTTATGATCAAAGGGCATTACTTGGTGTAAAGATTGGCCATGTTTTCTTTATGAAAACACCTAGAAGATGTAATATGGAACAGATGTAAAAACAACAAGATGTAAGGTTGGCAACAAAAATATTTTGACACTTTTCATTTTTCTAGTGTAAGAACCATTTCAAATATGTCCTTAATACATAGATATGGATATATAGACCAATTAATTTAATGCTTCTCATTTCTATGTTAGAAACATATGTCCATTTTTGAGTACTTTGGTAGGACAATTTTTACTTGCACAATTCAAAATTGCTAGTTTGGTCCAATGTTAGGGATGTCACTTTGAATTCACATACTACCTTACTACCTTAGCAAATTCAACAATGGGTTTGTTGACTAATTGCAATGAAAATTTTGGGTTAGAATTTTATGACAAAATCAAAAAAACACTTTGAAGTAAATCATGACATACATGATTTGGAGTTAAAAGTGATTGTGACATTATTGTATACTTCTTATCAAACTCATTGTAAAGTATCATTAACTTTTCACCATTTATGACAATAACCTCTTACATTCCATCACAAATATCTTAAGAAAAAACCTACTTAAGGATTGTCGAACAAGAACCACTACGAGAATTAGAAGACTTAAACAACATCTTGCATCGTGGAATGTGAATAAGAACCAAAAGAAAAAAAAACCTAGTCATTTATCCTTCCCAAATATTGTTCTCTTAGATGATTAAAATTGACTTGGTTGAAAGTGTTATTTTAATGAATCTTTGGCATTGCAATTAGAATCACAATTTAATGTTATTTTCATCCCAAAATTGTTCTTAAAGCAAAATGTTGCCCCTAAAGCCTATGCAATGGAAAAGGTATACAAAACTAAATGTCACATCTTAATAATCATTATGACAAACCATATTTTAAGTATTCATAAAAACATGGGCTAGTTGAGAGCTTTGCATGGTTGATGAGAATTTGATTTTGTCTTATAATTGTGTACCTTTTCGTTGGATTTGAATTATGTAAACCATTTATGATAACTTGATACATGTGGTTGCTTTTTAGTACTTGGAAATAATGGGTCAAGCATGTAGCCTTGCAAATCCCAAATGCATGAAAAGCTTGTCTCATGTTTGGCTTGTCAAATGCCTAATGACACCACCAAAGTTTTGGCACTGCTTAGAGAATTTTAATGATTTTGTCTTTCATTCTCTTTTGTGCATTTGAGTGCAAATCCTTCCAATTTTCATGTTGACTATGGTCTTGTCCAATATACGCACCCAACTTGATGATTGTCAATGATCCATGTGACAAACAAATCCCCAACTAATCATGTTGAATAAAAATTACATATGATTTGTAAACACATGTAAAAGGATGTTGGAAATAGACAAATCACAATGCTTCATGTGTGAAACATGTACTACGCATGTTGTTTGAATGACTACCAAAGCCAAAGGCGTTCAATGTTATCAATATAACCAAAGCATCTCCAAAGCCCACTTGTTTTTGTTGGCCTCAGATCATCAATTTGATCATGTGATAACCCTTGGGAAAGACAACTATCAATTTGCATCATCTTTTGCAAAGCACCCAAATTCCAATAGGGTATGAAAAATATTGGCTTTCTATAGTGACACTTTGAATGGCAATGTAAGACCCCAAATCTTGATGATTTGAAGATGGTTGATGCTTAAAACCATGCTCTCATTATTTCATCATGTCATGGCAACCTCATAATCACCTTCAACTCCCTGCAACATATGGGACATTGGATCACACATTAATGACACCTTCAATCTAACATCTGTACACTGTTGCAAATATTTTTTCACCTAAGTATGGTTCTTTTTTCATAGTCCTAGCACTAAGATGAATGATAACAACAAATGTGCCATTCCTAGGAACATGTCATGGAATTGGGTTGGCCTTGGACCTTTCCATGTGACTCATTTGTTTTTTTCCCATTGCATGATTTGGCTAGTTTCTTCCATTTATCATTACATACATCTTCATGTTCTACATGGATATTAGGGCACATATTAGGTGCCCTACAAATACACCAAGAAAATTTTCCATGTGCATAAAAATTGACTTGTTCTTACCCCATGAATATTATGCATGTTCCAAATGTAGAATGTCATGTTGTAGGTAAGGGACCAAAACATTGATAGAATGTGATGAAATGATATTGCAAATCCTTTCAATTTGTATTGATTATTATTATTATACTTTTTTGTGAGTATATTTTGAATTTTTTCATTAATGCAATAAGAAAAATTTAATGTCTAAAGCATAAAAAAGTATTCCAACTTTTTCAAAAGATGTTTATTGTCGTTTTTTAAGAGTGAAATACATGTTGGTATGTCGATTGGCCAACAATCATTTTGATTACACGATCAATTTTTTTTTAAATTTATTATTTTGATCCAATCAAGTTACACCTTCCATGTGAATTAGTATGATTGTGGATACACGACAATGGTTTTCATGCTTATTCATGATGGTTTTTGGACTTGTATATAATATATACTACATAGTTTGTTTTTTGTCTAAGGAAAGTAAGCAATAACCTTGGTAGTGGTTTTTTTGTTAGTGAATTTTCACCAAATTTCAACCTGAAAAATATGATTTCGACCTAAATAAGAGGATTTGTTTCATGTGAAAAATGACCCAAAATGTCTAGAATTTTGATTTTGATTTTGATTTTTGTACCATCAAATATTTATGATAAATTTTAGGATGTAGTAAAAAATATACAAGGATCATTTTTTTAAAATTCCATATAAGGTATGTAGCCAAATTTGAGTAAATTATTTTTTGAATGTTCACCATTTTGGCTACATTAAAAAATCCTTAGAAACAACCCAAACATTGCATGAATTAATGATAGGAAAAATCATTTCTAAACCCTAAGACCTATGAAATTTCACATGAATTTGAACCTATTGAAAATATAAGCACACCCAGCCTTAACAAACTTAAAACATTTAAAAATCTCCATGGCTTTTGCACATGGCAATTAACTTTTTGATTACAAAGTTTATGACCACTTTGGTAGTGTAAATCATTTCTTTTACCCAACCTAGGGAAGTATATACTTTAACATGAGGAAATTCAAACATCACAAGCTCACATGAACCTTACATGTGAATACATTGTTAAATAAGATATGTAGCATGTTCTAGATTGGTCATTCCACTCCATCTCTGATAACCTATTGAATGT
>Ga0209611_10004588_pt1 | contig 23534 bp, 27 predicted proteins | sample S1TSphgellanicum_3_FD_187693 | JGI IMG/M metagenome (GOLD analysis project Ga0209611, IMG submission 187693) | Host-associated microbial communities from peat moss isolated from Minnesota, USA - S1T2_Fc - Sphagnum magellanicum MG (SPAdes) (version 2) | ecosystem: Host-associated > Plants > Peat... | reverse complement strand
CTTATGACAGATTCACTTGGGCCACGCCAATGAAAGCCCATGTGCATACAATGGCTAGAGCTCAAATGAAATCATTGGATGCATTTGACAGCAAATGGGTAGAAAGTACCTAACCTATGACTTGCTGGGACTAATCCACATTAGTAGATTCATTCACCATTTGATCCACTCTTGTGGGTCGTAGGAACCCCTACCCACATACAATAACCCATATCACTTGCCTTCTTGACCAACATGTAAGTTCAAATCTGTTATCAGAACTTGAAAAGAACTCAAGACATAGAGGGTCTGAGAAAGAAAAGGACCCAAGATTTGCGATGTAAAGAGCATCTGATGAAAATGTGCTGACCTGCAGTTGATTCTCTCCAACTCTGGAAGTTTTGACCTGTTCGATACTGGCCTCCACAAATGGTATAAGTTTTTCAAGGCTTGCCAATTTCACTACTGCTGCTCATCACTCCACATTTTATCTCATGTCCATGCTTATTATTTTTTTCTCAGTGTATATTCTCAGACTTGGAGATGGAGGAACCCCAACCTTCTTTTCCTGAGAACAACAGTGTGCTTCCATTCTCAATTCCTTTGAAGCCATGTATGCATATCTATGAGAACAGACAAAGCAGGTACAATCCATCATCTGTACAAAGTTAACCTCCCAGGCAGGGCAGGGCAGGGTAGAGTGGTGAAGCGTGGGCACCATACAGCACCTTTCAAATGAGTTGTCTCCTTTAAACACCCCAAAAACATGGAGTCATCCATGGATTTGAAGATATTTTCCTTTGAAGATGGAGAACATGAATATGAACAACTTTAGTACTGTTTTCGCCGTGGTCTCTTGCTGAGCTCCAAATACTTGCCGCCCATGAGCTGTAAAACTCCCTCCCACAGTCCTGAAGTTGAAGTTGATGTGACCAAGTCAGAACTACAAGCTGCCACACACCATAGTCCTGCAGCAATCTCCTTCTTCAACTGATCAGTGCCCCAGCCAGAATAGCCAAAAAAGAATCGAAAGCCCTGTGGGAGAGAACGGTTTCCCCTCTTTGCAAACTCTGCCACAGGCTCCAAGCCCTCAGATGTTCCACAATATACCCCTGGAATCACTTCTTGGTACCCCTGTATGCCACTAGTACCATGCAGCAGAAGGAACACCTCTGTATCCATTGGACCTCCAAGATGTGCCTGAGGCCCAAACCTTCCATTTCAGTTGCACAATGACAGAGAGAACTGTGCAGAAAGCTGATACATTGATATCGACAACCTAAAGAACATGAACACTGAAGAGATGCCACATGCTCCTAAGTTCAGAGTTCAAAGCAAGCAGGATTCAGCAGTGTGAAAATAATAAAAAATCACAACTACCTTGGAAGTCTTAGAGCCATTGGACTTCCACACCCTTGAAGCAAATATGGAAAAAAACCCATGTGTGTGTATGTGCCAAAGGGCATCCCAATGATGTATCACTGCTCTATGGAAGCTACATGGTGTGCCAGAGGGCCAGAAGAAAAGTTATACCTGACAGTTGCCAAAATGTTTGACCAAAGCCCGGTCTTTTGGTTTGATATCCTTGATGCGCCGCAATAGGGGTCTGTTCAGAATCAACCCATATGGACCCTCTCTGGGATTACTTGAGCCTGGGCTCAGGAGCAATATCACAGTTCTTTCAAAGTTCTGTTGCCCATCCAGTTTCTCAGTTGCTATGAGCACACACCCTGCTTCTGGTGCCAGGATTGGATGTGCCCATCGCTTTGCTGCAGGCATCATAGAACCCTCAGGACCAATGCTTTTATTTCCAGGCTTCTCTGTCTGAACAAGTTGTGCACGAAATGCACGCCAATCCATTTCCACCGGACTACCACCATTCTGCTCATGTCCATGAAAAGTACAAGTTGTAAGGTGACGTATTAACACTCCATCACTGAGTCATGAAATACTTCACATTTTCAAAGGAAGCTGGAACTGCATATACAATATCCACAACCAGTAGTACCTAGGACAGGCCTACCATGGGGAAGATACTCTTATACGCAACTTCTACCAGATAAAACTTAGGATCACAAAGACCAAAGTGCTGGCATTCAAATGTGCAGCATCAAGCCCTTGCATTTGTAGAAGATGCAAACATCTGACACAAACTTGGTATCTAAGCTCGACAAATGTACATAATGAATTGTAAGTATGAAATTGAAAACACCAGTAGCAACTGAAGCTTGGAACTTGAACTATCTAAACTCCCACCCTGCCTCCAATCAGCAGTTTAGGGTTATGCAAAAAGAGTCCTGCATGTATGAATCTGTGACTGTTTGAACTACACTCAAAGAAATACTAGACTGGTGACTTCTTCTAAATGGAGCTAAATGCCTGGGAAACCATAAGAAAATGACCCATCACTGACCAACACAAGACTAAAGATTCTGGCACAGTAATCTGCACCAATTATCTGATACAGAAAGTGGTGGTGACAGTATGGTGAAAAGATGTACTCGGAACTGTGAGTCAGCAGTCCTCTCAGAGGGTGGTGTTTGCTCAGGTACAGATTTTGGATCTTCTTCATCAGGTGCTGCTTTGCCAGCACTGCCCTGCCCAGAGGCTGTACATACATGCCCTGCACACAAAAGATACAAAATTAAACATCTGCTTTGCATACCTATTACTATCAGGTATTTGTTAGGTTTAGTGGAAGAGAAGAACAAATAATTTGAAGTGTAACAAAAACTGATGTCAAAATGGTGATGTGCAAAGTAGCAACCTTTTTACACCCTCGTGTGCAAAAAGTACGTTTTGCAGCTAACTATTCCTGCCAAGAACCCTTCCTCTGGCAGAGATGTCCATGCTCCAATCCTAGGGATTGAAGTCAAAATTGGGAAAAAAAGAGAGAAGAAAGGCTCTCATCAGAAGACATGCCCTTGTCTAATTCCTCTTGTCTCCAAAATTGACCTGTAGATATGAATCACAACCATAATTGGGCACACAATGCAGGGCTCCAAAGGTGCTCCATTTCATAAGAAAACATGCTGTCATGAGATGAATCGATTTGCAGCAAAGGTTTCTTCCTTTGGGGAGTGGATACATACCCTACAATTTCCCGACAAATGCATGCCACCATAGATAGTTCTTGAAGATTTGTAACACTAGGTCAACACAGCACCTTTGTCACCACCAGAAACAAGGAGATTCTTTCATAAAGAAAATGCAGCCGCAATTTCAGACAAAAATATTCTTAACCGTGTGCACAAGAATTGTAATAGCAGCAACAACAACATGCGACCTACTTTCAGACCCTATCTACAACGACTATCATCATTCCATACACTTGGATCATCTTCCGCAAGATCCACAGAAATTTCTGAAGGTGAAGCCGCAAACCGACTGATCGATGACATTGAATATAGTAGACGCTTCTGCCTTGTCGAGTGTTTCAGAGAAATTTGGCACCGCTTTTCCAAATGTCCTCAGCAAAGAGATCAAGAAAGAGAAGTGCACAAAGACCAAAAGAGGGAAACAACAAAAACTGCTTTGATGATAGAGCTCTAAAGGCTGTCTCATTGAAGAGGGAGGGAGTGAGGGAGGGAAGAAGCAGCAGGACACGCAAAATGACAAAATAGCGAAACGAAATAAGGGAGCGACCGGGGGAGAGGAGAGAGAGAGTTAGGGAGAGGAGGAGAAACAGACAGACAGAAAGAAAGAAAAGACGTACTCCAAAGGTGCAGTGGTTGTTCTTTGATCCTGAACGACTGCAAGGCGGATATCCGTTTGCCAGCATCTGAAAGTGCGCCCCGAGGTCCATCGGAAGAAAGACGAGAACTGCTCCACGGTTTATCGACGGATTGATGTGCGAATGCATCGGAAGAAACACGACAACTGCTCCATGGTTTATCGACGGATTGATGTGCCGCAAAACCGAGCGGCACGGCGCAGTGCTGCTGTTGTTGTTGTTGTTGTTGTTGTTGTTGCTGCTGCTGCTGTCTTCTTTTGAGGCGGCGGTTGTTGTGCGCAGCAGCAGCAGCAGGAGCGATAGGATGAGACAGAAGAGAGTCCTGGCAGGGCGATTTCAGCAGCGGCGGCATTGCAGCCGCGTGCAGAAGCAAATCCACCATCGCTGCGACGGAGGAGGAGGAGGAAGAAGAGGAGAACTGGTGTACAAACAAAGCAAAGGCGAAGGAAGGCAATAGGCCGGCAAGCAGCAGCACTGGCGGTACCTAACGCTCTCATTGGCGGCCACTGCCGGACATACGCGCTTACTGGTCGACACCTCGGGACATACGCTCTCATTGGTCGACACCTCGGGACGTCCGCTCTCATTGGTCGGCGCTGGAGGTGCGAATCTCCCGTATTCCCATATTCTGGGGCGCCTCGAGAAAGCAACCGTTCGTTCATCTACGCCACATCGGACGGTCCGCATGCTCCCAAGTGCCGTGCCGGGGGGGGGGGGTAAGGGGGGTGGGTCGGGGGAACACCAAAACAACCCCCCACCCGGCAGCCCCAATATTCCCGGGGAATATTCTCTGCGTGATCCTCCTTCCCAACTCCTGGATTGGGACAAACTACAGTTTCCATCCAATGGATTGAATATTTTAAATACCCTGTTTTCAACGGATGAGATTTCTTTCCAAGCTCAAGTCAGCTCTGGCCAATATATATAATTTTAATAATAATAATAATAATAATATTTATTATTATTATTATTATTATTATATTTCTCTTGGGTGTGGTGCCTTAGATAAATAGAAAAATAGAATAGTGATACACCAATTAGTTTAATTTTTAATTTTAAAATTAGAAATATTTTTTTATTAAATTTGAGGGGTAGATTTTTTTTTTAAAGTGTAAAATGGTACCAATAAAAATAAGTTATCAATCACATGAGATTCAAGGATGAATTGGATTAAAAGAAAAGCAAGTATGTAATGTATTATTACATTTATTCTTGTAAATTTTAATTTTTCATGGTACCTAAATATATTCAATTGAATTACATATAGTTTACATACCTGGGTACATCATCTTGTTTTTCAACTACCTAGGCTTAGTTGAGCAGCAAGGTTTTAGGGTTGCCCTAAACCCTAAACCTAATAATTTAATCAACTTTGTTTTGGGTCAGTTTGTTCCAATAGTAAACTTGTGCTAATGATTTTCAATTCAACATTATATGCTAAATAATGAAGCTATTTGTGCTTGAGAGACTTCATCCAGATTTTTTTGCCATGGCAAGCACATATTTCTTCATAATTTTCATCAATTCCTTAAAAAGTAATTAATTAGTGCCTAATGACACTTAACTACCACAATTTAGAAGATTTAGCAATCTCAACTTCCATTTTTGTACACTAGACGAATTTAATAACCCATTTTTGAGTCCGAGCAATATGATATCCATCACTTTAACAAAGCCTTCTAGGATTTTTGTCACACCAATGGATTTATACTTGCAAACTTTTGACCTTGTTCATTTGGTAGTATGTAGTAGGCCCAACATCCATACATTGCCCCAAATCCTTTTGTCTCACCCATCCCCAAAGTTACATTACATCCCAATGAAATTCAATTCATTCTTATCTCAATCAAACTCTTGAATCCAATTATCATGGCCAAACCTAATTGGATGCAAGCCTTATTTGTTTTAACAAGATATCAAGTGTCTTGGCTATTGTCACCACACATTTCATGTGGAGGTGTATGACTTCCTTGGTGCCCAACTTGAAATCATATCATGCATATTGTGTTATTGGTCACATTTAATGCATGTTATGTATTGGCTCCAAAAATATTAACAATTGTAAATAGACACAAATCCAAATCCATCTTTTGGAGTTGTATTTGATGTATTACGTGTTTTCCAAGCATCCAATGTTTGTTTCAATGTCAAAAAGCATATGGTCATATCAAGTGATTTCTTTGAAGTAACATGTCAATTATAGACATTTGTCTCACAAATGTGACAATACAATGGCAATCATGCATGAAGAGTTTGCAAATTTACCACCCAAGAGCATCATCACGGGGCAATATGATGGAATTGAATCATTGTGCTTAAGACTTGGTTACAAAACTTGACTCCAATACATGGGATTAAAAGAAACCTCCCAAACAACCCATACTTAGTAACACATCTAGTCAAATCACATCATGGTCTTAAAAGAATTGGTGTTCATGAAGTAATTTGTTAAGTTAAGCATTGTTAGAGGGAGTGTTGCTTCTTCAATAGTATAAGTTTACATTTAAAGCAATTCATCATCATTTGAAACATTTGCAACTAAAATTTGTGCAACTCAACAATTCATTAATGATCATATCTTAAATTTGGATAGGGTGGATTTGGAGGTCAAAGGATGGTCATGTCACAAACATGTATTCTTATCACAAAATCCAAAAAGGATTCCAAGACCAATGTTCAAAGGATTTTTGGGAGCTTTTCAAAATTTTGTGATGTTCGCAAACCAATCAATCTATTCTTGTTGGTTGCATGCTAGCAATTGGAGATATCCAACAAAATGTGAAAGAAAATGTGCAATGAAAATCTAAGGCCACTCATGTGACCCACTAGTGAGTGCAACTACATTGGGCCTCATCATTCATAATAGATTTGGACAAATCTTACACCATCTAATTTTGCTGTACATTAAATCATTACAAAATGTGAAAGACCTAAAGAGATAAGTTAATATAGCATTTAAAACCCAAGTTGATGTGTAGAAATCATGGCATGGATGGCCAAGTCGACGATTTGATATCTTCACAATTGGATTGTTGTTCTGCAGCTGAAAACACACTTACATGCTTTCTGCTTATGCATCCTATTGCATGACCCTGGATTTTATGGATCTGCTGGCATTGATACTTATCAACGTCCCTTCCATTGGCCTCACAACAGAGAAATATTTCTCAGCTTGTGCCTGTGACCAAAAAAAAAAAACTTACTAAATTAAAAATCCAATACATAACGAAAACAGATTGAAAGATGTAATTGGGTTGCGTGCATTTTTTTCTGATTATATAAATCTCTGAAGTCTTGCAATATGGCATGTTCATATCCTTCCTATTCTCATTGATGACATTTGAAGATTGCTGTATCGTACAATCTTCAGCCAATATATATGTTCATTGCTCAAAGTGCATCAAGACATATGAAATCACTCCATCCCATGCTACTTCAATCCAAAATTGTTTCTAGAAATACCCACATTACTATTCTGGAAAGATTGGACATGCTTTAATGCTTATCAAAGTTGAGATCGAGACAAGTTCTCACTTTTCCTTGCTCCGAAGTTCCTATTCGGGGATCAGTACCTCCTTCTTGAAAGAACCCTTTAAGTCCTTTACTCACCTGTATAAATATCATCTCATTGTTGTGCACCCATTGATGATCTGATATGTGATGAGCAAACCAGTGTGTGCCTTACAGTGGGCACAACTTGTAACAATAGATCATCAACACATGGTGAGTGATGTGTAGGTCGAAAATGAGAGCAGATTTCCTTAGTGCTCTAGCACTAGAACATAATAATAAGCATGGTTAATTATCAGAGTGCAAATTATGAAAGAAACACATTTATAGTTCTTCAAAGACTCTTATATATGCAAGGATCAAGGTCATCATATAATGTCATGGATTTGTGTAGAGGAGGTAGATGCATACGGTAATAATTTCACCGAGAAATGGTTGTTTCACAATGGGCTTGCGGACCTTCATCTTGGCACGCTCCTTTTGGCAAATCATGTTAGTGTAGCCACTTGTTGTGCGGTAGTTGCTATTGTAGGTTTGGTCCAAATTCTTCATAAAACCATCTGTTATGTTTGACTCCACCTGCTCTTCGTAAGGAACAATGAAATCATCAAAAAAACCAATTTTACACCAACAATAACAAGGTTCAAACTAATTTTTTTGTAGCCTTGCCAAAAGCATTTTTTGAAATCTACCACATGACAAGCTCCAACAACCATCAATTGTTTGTTGCTTCTTTGTTGCTTGCTTTTATGAAAGGCCAAACCGAAGAAGAAATGGAAAAAAAAAAAATTTGCACCTGCGGCTTAAAACCACCATAGCCAACATCTTTGCCACCCCATAAGTCTCTTGAGTACTGGTCCAAATCATACAACAACATCCGGTCCTTTTCTGTGGGTCTTGGCAACCCAATGTCATTTGCTGCAGATGATTCATTGAGTGATAAATAGCCTCCATAGCCAGCAAGGTGCTTCCCCCGTTGCAACTCTTCTTTCCAAATACGTTCCTCGATGTTTCTTACCTAATCAAACAATTTTTTTTTTAAAAAAAAAACATGGAACATAAAAAATGGATATGTTGATAACATCGAATTACCATATTTTCTTGTCGTTTGCATGAAGGAATTAAAATGAAATTCCCAAACATCCCAAACATCCAAGTTATTCCTTTTAGTTTTAGAAGCGAATTATGTTGCACCATATCAAAATATGTCACTTGTAAAATTCTAATTTTGTTTGAAATATTGTAGTGTAGAGGTGCAACTATTGTGTGTAGGTACTTGGTGGTCAACAAACCTTCCGACAAAGCATCTCCATTATGAGAGTAGTAGAATGGTATATTGGAAATGAAATTGTTCAAAGGTAAGCTCCCAACTTTTGGATTCAAAGGATCACCTCCACCATGACCACCACCACCAAGAAGGCAAAATCCAGAATAGCATGGAAAGGTGGGGTTGAGGTTAGGGAGGCTTGAGCAGTTATAGCATGAGATTCAACTGAAAGGGTAAATTGCAATGCCATCTGAAACTGGTGAAGCCTCTGGGATCAGCTGAAAATACTTCATCAAACTGGGATTGATTGTTCCACCACTAGTGCTTGGCCACCTACTTGCAACCCCATATATGATTGATACAATTCCAACCACTTGGTCTACTTTGGGTTGCTTGCAAAATTGGGTTCACAAATGAGATGGCAACATTGAGAATGAATGTTCCATACATTTTTGAAGAGCTTACTAGGATTGAATGGAAAACATATGGTGATTGGGAGCACAATTGGGAATTAAAATATCATTAATTGATGAACTTATCATAATCATCATCATCTTGGAAATTAACCTCTTTGGGAGCATCAAAATCAGGGAGATAGATTTGTGGGAACACCATTTGGGGACAATATTAAATTGATTGGAACAACTTTTAGTTGTGGTTGGGAGCTTTTGAAAAATTGTGAAGGTTGAAAAATGGCTTCATTTTATTTTTTAATGGTGTCCTGACTATGGGCATTAGTGCAAAAACCAATTTTTGGATTTGGTTTGCATTAGAGCCTCAAAATCTAATTAGGAATTTGATTTTTTGGATTTCAACTTCATATTATGGACAATAAAGTTATCTGTAAAGTCACCCTCTCTTTCACCTCCTTATCCCCTCTTTCAGTGGTATTTGCAACATAAGGAAATTTTATTAAATCTCAATATGAAATGCTGAAACTCAATATTTAATGCACAAGGTTCTAGAGTTATTTTAGTACTTGTACAGGTAGGAGCAGTGAAAATATGTGTAGCAGCAGTGGAAGCGCTCAGGAAAAAGGAAAGAGAGGAATATGAAACTCAGTTTACCACCAAAATTGGTGGAAAAGCTAGTTTGGGTCCCAGTTATGCATATTTGATGCCCTATTATGCCGAAACTGGCTGTTCTCGGCCTCTAATGACTTGACTTTACAGGCAACTTTAATAGCATGTGGATTTATAGAGAAAATTTTGGGAACTAAAAAATTGGGCATTTATTACAGGAACTAAGTAATTGGACACCATTTGTGCGCAAGAAGGATTGTTCACAAGAGATGATTGCAATTTTTTTAAATAAGAACAATTTGATTGAAAGATAGGGACCACCAACTTAATCATGTACAATGATCTTCGAGTTGTTCCATTTGCCAAAATGCTTGGTTTCCTCTTTTGTTAGTCTGATTCTTGCAAAATTGCACCATCAAACTACCACCCTTTCCAGTCAGTGAGCTATTACATTCTCAGATATAAAATTGCAACATGAAGCTTCAAGCTCAAAAGCAGCAAGTATACAGACACCAGTGAGTCCTTCCCTTTCTTGGTATAACAATGGAAGGGCTCAAAGTACTTGATCAAATTATAGTATTGTAAATCTTCAAGTATGTTGGATGTTGAACCATCCTACATTGGGTTGGAGTTTCTGAAAAGGGCATGACTTATAGATTGCAGATCTCATGCATGGCGAGACTTGTAAACCACAAAAAGTCCTCAATGATGCCGAATGGTGTTGGCATATTATGAAGCAAGCAATCAGCTCGTGGTTGGCTACTCGACACAATATGATGATGAAGAGTCTTCTTTTCGTCATATCATGGACATGTTGCACCATCTCCTGAGTGCGTCATGCACTCACACCCTTCTACAACTGCATCTGCCATGCTTAGAGAGAGCAAGCATCCATTTGTGATGATTTTAACCATTTGTTTTCAACTTTTTTTAATTTCCGTATAGCTTATGTGCAAATATAGAACTCAGAAGAGAAACTACACAAGTGTAATACAAATATGATTCCTTGCAACTACATGCAAACAGATTTTGTGATCACTAACATTTGAGCTATCCCATGTGGGTTCAGGGTTTAGACTAAAGCTTCAAAGCAATATAACCTCACGAAAAAATTCTAGAAAGGTAGAAACCAAGTGCCAAATTGCAAAAACATATTCAATGTACATTGTAATCACTACTATGGGAGTTGAACCCTAGTCTCAAATGAGACTTTGCCCATGTGCAATAGTAGTGTGCCTACACCCATAACCCACCTCAACCCCAAACCACATCAAGCAAAAGACTCCATCTTCAAACAACTAGCCAAAGAGCATCACCAAGAATTAAACTAAATCCCAAGCTCTACTTAACATTCCACTTCCACAAGACTCCACTAGCTACACTTCACAATTGCCAAGCACACTTGCATGGACCTTTCAAGACATGTCTCTCATGCAATGTGAAAATAATGACTTGCTTGTGCAATGTGTAAATTCAACAAAAAAAAGGACAATATTACACTTATTATCCATGCTTAAATCACAACGTTAGTTGAAACTTGGTACATAAACAAAATTGCCCCATCAAAAAGGGGAATGGGTGTGGCAAATGAAAATGAATTGCCTCATATAATAGGCCATCTACATTTAAGCATCAAAACAATATCATGCTTTTCATATTCCTCCATTGGGTGATGACCTTTTCAACAAGGAATTTTCAATCATGTAAAATATTTGTACATAAAAATGAATGCACATATCCAAATGGTAAATCAAGTAGTTCCTCAACTTATTTTTCATGACCGCCACTACTAAGAAAGAACATCCATCTTCCATAATTTCAAAGACTTGTAAACATATAGTTTCAACGAGCTTTATGAATTCCAAAAACTTGTACTCAAGGATGGAAGGAGAAATAATCTTGGCCCACATTCAAATGATAGTATTCATAATATAATCCTCCTTCATGATTGGTTCATTGTTTGTAGTTATTGTCATATTAAAGAAAGAATGTTCCAAATTCAAAACATGGCCATCCATGAGAAATTTCACAAAGACCCCCTTTCCTTTCCCACCTTGCAATGCTTAGATTAGGCAACTTTGATGATAGTCCAATGCTAATGGAAAACATTTGCAGCATCATTGGGGTCAACTTAAAAATTATGGTAGATCACACATAATGTTAAGCTTATGGCACCACTACAAATCATGGGTCTAATTCACTAGACAGTTTCAATTAGGCACCCATAAAGAAGGATTAATTGATTCCATAATAAATTGCATTTCACCTTTCCTATTTTCTAATCACTATGTAGTGAACCTAATTGATATTATACACATGTGTATGTATATATATGTATTATATATAAGGACATAAATATATAGTTTCAACTTGGTAATGTGATATCCAAAACCTTAATACAATTTATATTATTAATTAACATAAATGGTTGGAATGTGAAAACTAAATTATTTATGTTTTATGTTAGCCATATATTATTTTGCATAAATAAAATGAAAGATTTCAAAGTCATCAAAAATATGTATTTTTCAAATTAGTCATCAAATTATTTTCTTTATGAAAAAATGTGTTTGGAATTGGTATTAAACAATGACATTCAAATATCTTTTTCTTCAAATGATTTGAAATTTGATATGTTTGTTTATTATACATGTGTAGACTTTTGAAAAAAATTCAAAAAAAGGTTTTCATTTATTTCATTTGAACAAAGTATGAAAAAGAACATACATTTCAAAGTTTGATATTTAGCAAAATTTGGTGTGATTTTTATATAGTCAATGTTTGAATCTTTATATTACAAAATTAAATGGTAGTTGGTTTGGCAAAGACAATGGATTGTCTACTTGGAATCAAGTGTTCAAACCTAAATCTCAACAACAATTATATGTTGATTGTATATGTTGATTGATTGTATAAAAGTGTGTAAATACATATAAAAATTAAAATATGTATTAAACACAAAATATTTTTAAATTATAAACATAATATAACATAAAAATAAATAAAAACTAGAATGATAACTAAAAATGATTATAAATATAAACTAACATGACCAAAAATTATATTTACAAATCTCAAAACATGACAAAAACATTGGTGAATCAAGTGTGTTTTTAGCAACTTATTGTTGATGGCTGAAAAAATGAGTGATTTGATTGCACAATAGGCACCCTAATTAACTAGAAACCCTAGGGAATTATTTAGTGAATTAGGTTTTGATTTGTTGTAGTGTGGTTTGGAAATTTTCCCTCCAATTCATGAACTAGAAACTTGGCAAAGTTTTCACAACATTTTTTCCCATGAATAGGGAAATTTAACTTCAACACAAGTTTAACATCCCTTACTATAAGAGCACATTAGTTCACATGATACATAAAATAAAAAAACCTCAATAACAAAATAATCAATTTCCTCACCATTTAGGTTTGCACACTAGTTCAAATTTGACATATTGTTATTAGTGAATGTTTCAAGAAAATTCATTTCATCAAATGCAGGGTTATAAAATTTATTGTAAGGATAACTATAGAGTCAATATTTCTTTAGTTAGCAAATCTTCAATGTATCAATAAAATCATACACGAACACATCACAAGATCAAGGTATGCACACAATCCAAAAGTGGTAGAATGACATGCCAATCCATAATTTTCTCTAAGCTGCACAAGAGAATCAAATTTCACTAGAAATATTATTTTTTGGAACATTATCATGCATCTTTGCAACCAAAGGTCAATATTGCTCCATAACACGTTTCACAAAAAACAACATGTTGATCCATCTTGTTTTCATATTTTCAACAATTTGTTTCTTTTCTTTATGAATACATCACACAACCTCTAAAACTCAACATATTTTTAGGTGAATGGGAAAAAACCCATACAGATCTAGAAGGAAGGCCTTTAATTAAGTGACCAAATTCAATCTTGATAAGACCAACACATTTGTGTTGATTTGATGAACAAGTCCCATTAAAAACAAAACCACATTCTCCTTCATTTGTGTGGTCACATTGATTTTTACACCTTGAAACATGTTGATGCCATCACAACCCATTGAAATGAGTTTTGTTGAACTTGTTTTTTAGCATTAAAATGTTCAATTGAAACAATAGGAATCGAGAGAATTAACATCAAATTTTTGGTTGATTAAAACCCCAAAAACCAATACAAAGGGGAAAAGAAGGGTATTTTTCACTTAAAATCACCTAAAAATGATAGAGATTGTTTTCAAGAAAAGGGTTGCCACATTTATGTTTATTAGCTACAATTTTTTAAAAGTTCTTGGAAATAATGTCACCAACCTAGTGAAACATGTTTGAATCTACCTCAGGATGCTCATCACCTTGGTTCCATCAAGAAATTGAAAAAAAAATTAATGACAAAAACATCATATGAAAAGTGTTTTTAGTTGTCCTTTACACACTAATGTGTTCTCCACACAAACCAAAAGTGAAATTTGTTTCCAATCTTAAATAATGTACATGTCCATAGATATTCAAGATGTGTTGTTTATTGTAATGATCTCATTGACACCAATAATTAAGAGTAGTAACATTTTAGGTGAATTCAAACACAAATTCATTCATGAATTTGATTATATGGGTGCAAGTACGTAAATAGGAGTCAACGAGATTACTTTACAAAAGGACTATGAGTCCTTTTTAGTTTTTTTTTCATTTTTTCATATGAATTTTTTTTTTAATGAAATCTTTTGCAACTTGTTATTAAAAATACATATAGTTGCCCCAATAGATACATGTTTTGTGTTAATCATTGTTGAATAAATATGAATTTTTCAAAGTGTAAATTTTGCTAGATTTTGTGTTTCATCTTGAAAATTTAAAAATTTGAAAAATGCTTTGAATTTTTGAATTTTTAAAATTCCATATCTTTTAATTGTGAGTGTTTTTTGAATCTGGGTAGTAGGTTACTATCATCTAATTTTTTTATCATCAAAATTATGTTATTACAATAGTCCTTTACCTAGTCCTTTATAAAATTAACCACAATCTAATACAACACCTATTCAAGTTCAAACATCTTTTTGTGAAACCAAAACCCAAAATTTAATTTGATGAATTTTTAATTTGAATTTCTCAACATTCATATTAGTCATTTAACACAACTTGGAATGATTAACATAAATTTAAAATGTTAAGAAAAAAACAAATGTAAAAAAGTTCACAATTTTCACCTCTATCCGACATGATTTTTTTGTTCCTATCTCTATGCTTCCACCCATACCCCAATCTACATAATCATTCCAATGTCTTTTAAAGGTGTGTTTGACCTTAAGTGCATTAAAGAGATTTAAAAAACTTTGGACATTTGTCATTACATAACCTTTAAACATCAAATGGTAGAGAGTCCAAATTCTTTGAAAAGCACCAAAAATATGTCATAACATCACCCTTTTTTCATTCTTTTATTAGATTTGTTTCATTATACACATCAACACAAAATGAATGACATTGATGGTTTTAAAGTGTGGTGGTTAAAAATATTGACTTGAAAAATATTTAACACATTTTGATTTTTTGATAATGATGGAGATCAAAAGATAAGACTCAAATAAGGATTGCCTCCATTTCATTTTAAATGATACACCTTAAATTTTTTTGACATTAAACCAATGCCAATTGGACATACTAAGTAAAAAAAAAGAAATTATGTCCTAAACCTAGAATACAAGGATGTTTTAAAGTTAATGTAGATCCATTCATTGCATGCATGTTGGTAGTTTTTATTGACATATAAGGAACATACCTTAACCTTTAAACTAACAACTTTGGCTTTGTGATGGCTTGCATGCTTTCTCAAATTAATTGAATTTAAAAATAAGGAACTTTTCCTTGCCTTTTGCTTCCAAGTCAATTGCATAATGTACTTGGTGCACATGATTACCTTTGCTGTTGACCACATATTTTGTTCAGGGAAGATGTGCATCCTTTTTTCTTAAAAATGTTGCACACCTTTGTGATCTTGTTTTTTTTGTCTTCACTATTTGGCTTGAATTTATAAGCTCTTTTAAATCCTTTGGATGCATAGTGATAGATTGAGAAACACCCATCTTTAGATCAACTTGAGCTTCAACATAAAAAACAAGAAAGATGAGCCTAAATTTGAATTTTTTCATTATCAAATAAAGGAGGAAGTACCATAAAAAAAATAGAAAAACTATATGTTGGCCCCACAAAATGCACATTACTCATTGGCGATCATTGGTCACATGATGCACACAACTTGAAAGGAATAAAAAATCAATACATAAGAGGAAAAACATGCTTTCACCTTTGGAGAGTTTGGAGATTAAATCTTAATCACTTAATGTAGGAGAGAGTCTCTAATTTGCACATTCATGTCTTTTGTTCAATGTCTAACTCATGATTGTTCAAGCACAAGCTCTTGGAATCAATGTCACCTTGAAAGCTTTGAACAACGATTTGTTTGCCAAACCAACATCAACTTTCACCATCAAAGCGTCACCCTTTTTTTACCAAAAAATAAAATTGCACAAACTTGCTCTACAAATCTATATAGCCAAAAAGACCCATCATTACAAAGATCCATAGCAACATTTGCACAATGACTACACAAAAGAACATGAAGTTGTGGCATTGGCAACTATTTCATGTGAAATAGAGTTGTTGGGGAGATGAAAAACTCGTCTCAATTGTGAGCAAGAGTGGTGATGGTATGTGTGACAAGCCGGGTGACGCCACAATGTTAGTGTTCAAAGCCCTAGCTTTTGATGAAAAATTAAAAAAAAATAAAAATAAAATTTCAAGCGTACAAATCATAGGGTCAAATCTGAAATCACTTTTTTTGAGATTTTTAGGACATCTTTCCATTATGCTCTTGTGATCACAAATTCTACGATCACATTTACGATCATATCTATCTATGATCACAACAACTTTCCATGAATTTTTGCCAAGTATTGTGCTCATTGTCACCTCATGAGTCACAACTATATTAGTCAATCATTGACCAAATACAAGAGTTGTGAGTCAAACTATAACTCATCACAAAGTGACAATCGTCTTTTTTTTCCACAAGAACATGTTCCCAAAGTTCTCGATACATTGATTACTACATATTTGCAACGCAGTTGCAATTCTTCTTCAATAGAAAACACCACCAATCTACTAAAGAGCAAGAAACAAGGACCATAGGTCAATGACTTTCTATTCAGTTGCTATCATCACAACACATTATGATCACAACTCAGATCACGACTTTCCATCATATGCTTTTGTAGCTAGGTGTGTTGACAATCATCTCACAACTCTTCTAGCTAGGTGTGTTGACAATCATCTCACAACTCTTCTAGCTAGGTGTGTTGACAATCACCTCACAACTCTACCGACAGATTGCAAGAGCTGTGAGAGTTGTGAATCAAATTTGTGATTCATCATGAAGTGACATCTGTCCTTTTCTTCATTTAAGAACTTGTGTGTCCAGAGTTCCTACCTTGATTGATTGACTTACATATTTTCAACTCACTTGCAGCTCTCCAATGGAAAGCAAGTGACTGTCCATGCAACAGCAACAAACAAGGCCCTACATCAATGACTTTCCATTAGGTGGCTGCTGCTGCAGAGTGTGTGTTGTTAACTGGGATCACAGCAACTTAATGGATGGAAAGAGACCCTTTTAGACACAAAGAAAATGCTGCTAGGGTGATCCCTCCAGACTTCCACAACTGTGTGCAGACTCCAGAGTCCAGAGGTAAGGCATCTGGGCTTGCGTATTGCACCTGTACTGTGAGAACTAGGATTCAGAAAAAGACCTGCAACCCACCATCATCATTAACATAGTAGTAAACTTACTGCCAGTGAAACTTGAGGCACCAGAAATTCAAAGCAAATGGTAGTATATGCAAAAAGCTCAGCATACTTGACAAACAAGTTGACAATTGCTTTTTAACTGCTTGTACAAGTTACGTGTTTAAATCTTTCAGCAATATTTGTATTACTTTCCCATATCCAATCTCTACTTTGGGTGCTCTTCCACTGTGTGGAAGTGCTGCTGCACCAACAGCCCAAAATTGCGCAAAGTCTACTGAAAACTCAGAAAACAGGTCTTTTGTACTCTTTTCAATTTCACAACAGAGAAAGTGAAAGAAAAGTGGAGCATGCAGAAGCAAAGAATGTGATCCTTGTTTTTAGCTGATCAATAGAGTGAATGGGTTACAGTCAAAGAACCCATTCTTCACTGTCTTTTATTGCTGCCAGAGCCAGTCATGTACGGGTGATGGTGGGAGGAGGAATCTGATCATTGTCAAAGCCCAAATCCATCACATAGTGCTCCACTATCTTGACTTGTCACCTGCATCTGCCTTGACCTCATCCTGTTTCCGAGCAAAATGTTCTCAGAGAGCAACATAATAAAAATTTCCTCCATTGCTCCTTCTCTTTTTACCTTCATAGCAATGATCCTTGCATTTCTGGCACAGGAGACAGCTACTTTCTTGGAACCTGTGGTGGTACCAGGGGATCAATTACTGGCATTTTAATTGCAAATGCAGCAAATGAAGCATGCATTGGGGAGGGATTGACATTCAAAGGAAACAAAGCATCATCATCAGTACTAGAGCTGCATGCATCATGGACGAAGGAGGGAGAAGAAGTACACAAAAATGAAAATGCTTTTACAGGCTGGTACCAAAGGTGGCCAGCCTTGTACAATAATGTTCTTCTGTGAACTGTGAATTTCTGCTTCCCCTCTCCACATAATTCCAGTGCTTTAAGGTTTGAACTATAATCACACACACACAAAAATCCAGTTATGCATCTCCTGTCCAGTTCATCTCCTTTCTAGCAAAAGCTTAAATGTAGAACCTCCATTCACATAGCTTGGTGGTGCAAGGTTGATGATGATGACGATGATGACGATGATCCTCACTCAGCAGATTGCTGGCAAATAGTTTTGTCCCTTATCCCCCAACTTTTGTGTAGATCAGCAAAAAACACCAATGGGGTCAGCACTGACACTACTGGTTCTTAGATCAACCCCACTGCACTACTTGTTCTTAGATCAGACGAAATGGATAACCAAGCACCCATTTCCCTGCATCTGCTTTTTCTGGGCCTGGACTGCCAGTCACTGGAGCAATACACAACAACTCAAAAAACATTTCTGAGGCTTGGAGTTCCTCAGCCATGGCCAATGATCCTCTACTCAACTAAGAAACTACATCTCGTCCATTTCCACAGCTCTCCCAACTGCAGCAACATGTGCCTACAGAGCGAATTACATGATAAAATTATCGCTCCACTTCACCTGCCAGATGAGGTGATGTTTCCAATGTGTTCCAAATCAACTGTGTATATAACATCTTAGTGCAGGCCATCAGAGCTTGCATTACCACTGGAACTCTGGAGGATGGTGTTTGTAAAGAGCCCCTGGAGCATAGCATTTTGACTGTAACTTGACGCTGGTGGTGATGTATCATGATTATTGTTGGAAATTCCACCAGCACCCAACTGCAATCCCATGCCTCCAGCACTACTCATACGACCCATTTCTGACCCTTTCTCTGAACCTCTTCTGGAGCCTCCTACATGTGAAGCAAAATGAGTGCCAGTTGCTGAGCCCGACATAAACCCAGCAGCTCTAGAGTTGTTTCCATGAGCACTGAATTCAGCATCCAGTGGAGCATTACCCTCCTCCATCTCGACATCCATGGGTGTAGCGGGAGTGTGGCCTGCAAACAAACTGACATGTCCAAACAGCTTGTCCTTCCTTGAGAAAGTGGTCCCACATGAACACTGCCATTTATCACGACCACAGTGCTTCTCATGTGTTTTCAAATCTGCAACAACGGAAAACTTCTTCAAATTGCACTTGGTGCATGTCAGAATTTTGGGACAATGACTACGGCGGTAGTGATTCTTCACACACAGCATTGTTTTCAGAGGGAGGAACTTGCGGTGCTTCTTGTTTCGCTTGCAACCCATGTAAGGACAAGAGTAGCGCCTGGGACGAACGACAGACGGAAGTTGAGAATTAGAAGCCTTCTCAGGTTTTGCAAGGGCAGCTGGAGTCTTGTACTCATCACCATGGCCACGCATGTGCATTCTCAAGTTGGCATCCCTCTTGAACCCCTTGCCACAAATCTCACAAAAGTGTGTGTGCTCTGCCAGAATCTCCACAGCATCCATCTCCACCAAATCAAAGGAGCCTGGGGGTAGGTTTTCAACGACTCCATCATCTTCATCTGCACCAAAAGAAGCATCATGCTCTTCTGGCCTTGCAGTACTCATCCCTCTAGATTCATGATGAGCCCCAACAGCATTATTACCGACCAATGAGCTGCCTGCTGCAGAACTGGACATGCCATGACTGCCTACTTGGATTCCTCCACTTCTTTCAACACCATGTCCGTTGCTATGAGGCTTTTCAAGCAGATTTTCCTTCTGGACTCGGAGCATCCCTTTTGATGATTCATCTTTGGCCACATGCTGTTGGCCTGCTAGTTCCTTATGCCATGCAACTTCGGAACCTGCACTTCCTCCTCCATTCCCAAACCCATGACCATCATTCCCAAGTCCACTTTCTCCTCCTCCTCCTACTCCTCCAGTACCACCAAAACCACTTCTCTCCAACCCATCTGGGCTTAAGAAGCTGTTCCCAAATAGTTTGTTGCCAAGCAAGTCCCCCAAGGAGGTCCCAAGACTTGTTCCTAGCGGACTGTCAAGTCCAGTTTGTTGAAAAAAGTTCAAGTTCTGGTTGTTGGTTCCTGCACCCAGAAGCTGGCTCAGCTCCAAATTGGGTACCTTATTAGAGTGCTGAACTGCTGCTGCTGGTGGAACATGCTGTGGAAGCATACTGTTGGCTGCTGCCACAAGCTCAGCCAATATACTTGACACAGCAGCAGATGCTGCTTGCTGCTGTGCAATGACCACAGAAGCATTTGACTGACCATGCACTGATTGTGTCAAGAGAGGCACCAAGGCCTGCAACTGCTGCACTTTCTGCTGGAGCATTGCAAGGCCATTCATAAGCACTTGCATTGACATGCCACCCCCAAGTAAGTGGTTGGTAGTATTGTCTTGCAGACTGCCTTGCTTTGCTGCTGCCATCTGCCCACTGAACTGCTGCTGCTGTTGACCAAAGCTTTGCCCAACATTTGGTGGTTGCTGTGGGTTTTGAAACATTCCTAGCACCTTTGGTTCCCTTTGATGTGGCTGTGATTGTTGGTGGTTGTGCTGTGAGCATAGATATAAAGCAACTAGTAAATCAAACTAAAGCATCTGTTTGAACATTGCTGAGGGGGGGGGAAAAAAAACAGATGTCAAATTACTATGTGCAAACTAGACAGAAAACCATAGTCAACATCTATCTCCATGCAATTCAATCATGTCTCCTAGAGGCAGTTCTTTTGGCATTTGCTACCTGTGAGTTTCCACTGAGGGGAAACTGGAGAAATGCAGCATTTGAAGACTGATGATGACTTTGTTGTCGCTGTGGGGATGTGAATTTCTTCATCTGTTGACCAAGAAGAGAGAACGCCACCAAGTTGGGAGTCCCGCTGCCACTCAAAGGTGATTCCTGAAGAGGACTAGAAAGTGGCAGTCTGGAATCTGACTGACTACCACCACCCTTTATCATATCTCTCTATTTCTTGTCTTTCAACCCCCCCTTTCTTTCACCTCTCTACTTGTCAATGAGCACACTTGAGATGGTTTAACTGTCTTCTGTCAGCTGACTGCAAAGATTCAACACAAAGGAAGCCCAACAAAAATGTGCAAGAAGGAAGGAGATTCTTCCTTCCTTCCTTACTCCTCTCAGCTTGCCTTAAGGCACCCAATTCAATATTTTTCTTGGAGGAGCTTGCTTCACCATAACAGCAGCACCTTGATCTCATACAAACTTGCCTCTGCATTCAAGCAAATGAGCAAAAGACAAGATGTGAGGTATATGGATGGATTCACAGAACTTCCAAGGAGATGATCAGCTACAAATTGCAACCTAAACTGCGTGAGTGTTTTTTTTCTCACAGAGAGAGAGAGAAAGAGAGAGAGAGAGAGAGAGAGAGAGAGAGAGAGAAGAAAAAATCACAGTTCAACAGCCAGAAAAAATTGTTTAGCTATTATCAGTCGATGAGTCTCTCTGTCTGTTCGCAAGTAGAAACGGAGCCTTCCTCCTGCTTGCTTGCTTATAAACTTCCACTCTTTTAAGTCTCAAAAAACAAGAGAGAGAGCCAGTCTTCCAGATACTGAAGCAAAAAAAAAAGGATCTCTAACTCGATCTGCTGCTGCTCCATACACAAACCCAAAACACCAAAACGGACTGACCACGCCATAAATAAAATGGCAGCAGCCTCCTCTCCTTCCTCTATATCACAAAAATATTAATAATTTTAAAAACAACGTACCTTTCTCTAACGCTCTCAGAATCATCCTCCTGTCACCATCGCCTCCATTTCCGAAGCTCAAAATTCTCCAGCCCGGTTTACTGTAGCCACCAGGGTTTGGGATGGGATCGCAGACTTGTTGTTGTTGTTTGTTGACTTGCTTGTTGCTACACACCCCATCACACCAGATTCATAACAAAGGAGTTCCGTCAATGAGAGAGAGAGAGAGAGAGAGAGAGAGAGAGAGAGCCACTCGTCATCCCCTACAACAACAACATCTTCTTCTTGTTCTTCTTCCGGAACTCCTTTCTTCTTCGATTGATTGCCGGCTGCTGCCCGTGCGCGCAAGCGTTGTTGCGCAATCGAAGCTCGCGTGCGCGTTGAAGCTCAAGAGAGCTTCTTCTTCTTTCTGCTTTTTCTTTTTGAAACTGGCGAATTCTTTTTTCTCACGGACACTTGCAAAGCTCCTTCCTTCCCTGCTCATCGTCTTCTTCACCCTCATCACCCCCATCTTTTACCCATCTTTTCCGCCATCTTTTTCCCTCCGTCTTTTTCTCATTTTCTTCTTTACCCTCATCACCCCCATCTTTTCCGCCATCTTTTTCCCTCCGTCTTTTTCTCATTTTCTTCTTTACCCTCATCACCCATCTTTTCCACCATCTTTTTCCCTCCGTCTTTTTCTCATTTTCTTCTTTACCCCCATCACCCATCTTTTCTACCATCTTTTATTTCATTTGTCTTTTTCTCATCTTCTTCTTCACCTTCATCACCCATCTTCTTCTTCACCTTCATCACCCATCTTCTTTTTTTTTTCCTTTGTCTTTTTCTCATCTTCTTCTTCAGCTTCATCACCCATCTTTTCCACCATCTCAATCACCATCTTTTTCTCTTATTCTTCTTCTTCACCCTCAACACCCATCTTTTGTTTTCCCCATCTTTTTCTCATCTTCTTCTTCATCATCCTCATCACCCACATGTGACCCCTTTTTTTCCCCCCTTTTACTAATTTTCTCATCTTTTACTCATCCCGTCATCTTTTCAGCTCTTCTGCCGGCACATGATCTCACTGTTGTTGTCCCGTGGAACGTGCTACACACGGTCCACTATCTTTTACACATCTTTTTCCTGGCCTTTTGGCCATCTTTTTATCCCCTCCCCCATCTTTTTAGTCCTTTTGCTCGTACATGATCTCCTGTTGTCCGGTGGAACGTGGTACACACGCGCCAACCACAAGCTTCCATCCACGTGGACGATTACGCACATGATTAGCATGACATTCCGCGACAGCTTCAAGCCTAAAAAGCGCTCTCTCTATTTATAGGCCATTTGCGTATTATAGCCCCTGGCCTGTAGTGGCAGATTACGCGGAATAATTGACAAGCGGCCAGGACGGCGTTATTTTTGGGAATCGAACCTTTGCCCATTCTGACTCGGCCTTGGGGGGGGGGTGGGGGGGGGTGATGTTACACAAGTGGTGATCACCCATAAGAATATGTATGTAGCCAAATTTGGCAATATTCAAATAGGAAAAATCTTGCACACCCTTAAATTTTATGGCTAGTTGTGGAGATTTTTGGCAAATTTTTTTGCAATTTTTTTAATTTAAAAAAAACAAAAAAAATTGGTTTACCCTTTTATCAAAGTGATTTCATTTAGTTTT
>Ga0209611_10004587_pt1 | contig 23541 bp, 20 predicted proteins | sample S1TSphgellanicum_3_FD_187693 | JGI IMG/M metagenome (GOLD analysis project Ga0209611, IMG submission 187693) | Host-associated microbial communities from peat moss isolated from Minnesota, USA - S1T2_Fc - Sphagnum magellanicum MG (SPAdes) (version 2) | ecosystem: Host-associated > Plants > Peat... | reverse complement strand
GAGCTAAGTGCCCGCCCTTCTTCTTGACCGGCGCCATCGCCGCAACCCGAAGAACTGTGACACGGCTACGAGAAACGGAGCCTGGTATCAAAGAGATTGTCCGATCACGCCCCTGTTTTAGGGTTTGTAGAATTAGGGTTAGGATTAGGCTGCGAGCAAGAACGGCCGCCGTCGTAGGTACCTACGTGCAGACTCCAAATCAATGTCGTGCCCGGACCTGTATTTATTTATTTACTAGTTTGAACCCCGTGCCTAATGCACAGGTTTGTGTGCATTTGACGGCACATATTACAAAATTACAATTACAAACTACATTTCCAAAACCTCTTTATATACGACATTCCGCATGTATCTATCGGGACCCAGGCTGTTGAAAATCTTGGTCCCTGGTCTAAAGTGGGCCTTATTGTCAAGGAATTAAATTGTTTTTGATAACCCAAACTCTTCACCTAAATTCTTGAATAGACCCAAAAAAAAAAAAAAAAAAAAAAGAAACTTTACATGTTGTCGCAGTTGTATTGGGTACACCAAGAGAAAGATGGAACATTTAAGAAAGTTTAATTTGGGAAAGACAATGGACAAAATGAGATGAAATATAGGAAAATTAAATATTGGATGATATGCGGGCCAAACAAAATGGAAATTCTAAAACATATGACTCTAACCACGACAACGGATGAAATGAGAACATAGAAAGTAAAAGAATTTGAAAACTTGGAAAGAGGGTGGATGAAATGAAGGAAAAAAAGTCATGACCCAAGAGAATTGAAATCCTTGACAAATAAAGGCTAAAATGAAGGCTAGTAAGTGTAAATCCAAGAAATAGAATTCCAAGAAAATAGATGAAATGCACCTTGAGAAAAGGCTTTTGTTGCTGCAGAAGCACCACCAATTGCTTCTGCACTTGTTTTTCGTTTTTCTTCCTTCCTACCTCTTGCACTTTCTCTCTCTTTTTCTCTTTCTCTCCTTCCTATGCATACCATCCTGTTTCTAGACGATCTTCGCACTCAGAATCGGCAGTGCGAAAAGAGCATACCGAAGGTTAATGGGAGAATAAAAACAGAACATTAACGCACATTTCGTAAATACGCAAATCCGAAATACAGATACAAACCGAACTACGTAGCCATTCAACGTCAAGGTCGTCCTGCACCTACCACTCTCTTACCAACTAGTTAATTATTATTTACCGTCCTCATCTTCACGCCTAGAGAAACACAGGGCCTGGGTGGTTGCAGCTGCAATTATTATAAGCCCAAGTGCTTCACTTTTACTGCCATACAACTATTGTTCCATTCCCTTCAAGAGCGCGCCTGCTCTTTTGCTACACCTTTTCCTCCCTCCCTAAGAAGCTAAATTGTTAGCATGTGCAAGTTTCGTTATATTTAGCTATTGTTCGTTTGGATTAAGGGGAAGCTTCATGACGTCCTCGCTATATTTAGCTACTGTCCGTAGCTACTGTCCATTTGAATTCAGGGGAAGCTTCATTCTTCCTTTACTATATGTAATTGGCTTTGCCCAAGGGAAGAGGCTACGCTTTGCGCAGGATTTGGATTTGGGGATAAAATTTTGAGCGATTCATTGGCCAATGTGGAGATGACAAGTGTTCATAGATTGAAAAATTTCACATGGATGTAATTTTTCATGTTTGGGTGGATGTAACCCTAAGTACATTAGGTTTTTGATGAACCCTAAAATAGTGGCAGGAGCAACGCAACCACTACCCTTTTATCATAGCTTCAATGGTTGTGAGAAGTGACATGCTTTGATAATCTTTTTTTGAGTTTTGGTGGATTTTTTGTTTTTTTTTTGTCACCAAACTGCTAAAGGACTTTCCTTAAACTCCTTCACATGTATACCAACTTTTTGTGAATGAAAACAGTGGTGGTGGTGATGCACCTTTGCTTAGGTGGGAATTTAGATTTGTGTACATGCATGTTTTTTGGTATAGGAGTGGATTATTCCTTCTTTTTGTTACAAAAGAAAAGTGAAGAAGAAGAACAAAAAAAAAAAAGATGAAGGGAGTGATGGATGTAGTGAAGTTTAAGCAATTAGTTGAGCATCCATGGGAATGTAGGAAAATGCGAAAGTTGGAAGAATGTCTCTGTCTTTTAGTACTCACCTAAGCAAGCCACCATAACCTCGTCACTTGCTGATTTGCTATTCCTAAGTCTCTCAAAACTCCAAACAAAATGGAGTTTCCTTCTTTTGTTGAGATCCAAGGAACATTTCTTGATGATGGGCCAAAAGTTGAACAACAACAACCGTGCAAACAAACATCAAAAGCTTGAAACCATTCTTTGGTACCTTTCCTAAAAGCTTGACATGTTGGGTCATCATCATGGACATCTCATTACTATTTTCACTAGAGTGATTCTTTAATTGTTGTTATTGTTGGGGAAAAACTTCTTCTTGTATGGGCAATTGCACACTCAAGTGGACCAAAAATGGTAGATGAGGAAGTCCTTAATTTTCCTTTCGCAGGGTTTTTAATTTGAACTCTCATTTCCCACCTACCAATGTGGCTTGTTTGTAGGTGTTGATTAGTTTTGAATTACGTGTGTGATGTAGGTTGTGCATGCGCTAGCCACAAGCGTGGGGTTTGTAGTTTGAATCGTGTAAGCTTCTAGCACTGAGGTTGTGCATGCACGTCTATCCAAGTTTATTTCAAGCATATGTGATTAATCATGTTGCTTTATTTTGTAGGGCAAATTATTGTTGTACACAATGTCAAGTATTATGCCATCTACTAGTGGGCACGATGATTGGAACAAGAAGGTAAATAAAGAAAGTGGGAGCTCTAGTTTTAATTTTAGTGGGAAGGGTTGTGCAACACCATTATACATTGAGGTTCCTCCATTGTTTTGTTGTAATGGAAGTTCTTCTTTTACAATAAAAGAATTTGCAAAGAAATATGACTCGTGTTCCATTAGTTTGAATCCCAAGCATGTTAGGATACCAAAGGTTTGTACAAAAGATATTAAAAAGTGTTTTGGCCCTATTGTGAATAAAAACAAGTATCATTACACTAAATGTTCAAATTTGGAATTAATTGCAACAATTGAAAAGCTCTAAATGATTATGCATCAAAAACTTCATGTTCTTACTTCGAGGACCATATCTTTTGGGATGCCTAGAAACATTATTTGTGAGCAAAAAGGGATGAAATTAAATTGGGCGATGTATGTTAAATGGACTAATGTCGAACACTTTCAATAAATGAGAGCGAAAGGTTCAATTTGTGAAGATGGGTTTGAAGATTTTTTTTTATGAAGGTGAACATTTTGAGTATAATGAAGCACATGCATAAGAAATAAGTGAATAGGGCTTAATAGTTTCAAAGACCCTGCAAACATACTTGTTGTTTTCACAAAAATAATTCACCAATGTTAAGCAAGCTTTGGTTGTTGAAAAGAAAGGTAAAGAGGACATGGTTTTAGCTGATGTTTGAGCTCACTCCCAAATGGAGGATGGAAGAACCAATTGGTTCAAGGTTAGGTTAAACTTGATGCAATGTTTTTTAAATTAAAACGAGAACAAGCTATTATAGTCAACCCTATTGATTCTTCAAGTGAGTGCGTTGAGAGTTTGAATAGATAAATAAGTTCTCAAAGAGGCATAGTAGAATATTTGAAATCTTTTGTTGATGAAGGTAATGCAAAATATGAAAAAATTCATAAGGAAACTAAGAATGTGCACAACAACCTTACTACACTAAAAGAATGAATTGTCATTTATAGGTGACACAAGAATGATGTTCAAAATTTAATAGGGAAAATTATAAGGGGAGTAGGTTCTCGTAGAGGTTTGCAACCACAACCTTTGTTGCTTCTTAAAGATGTTGATCCTATTTCGAGAACATGTGTTACATTAGAGAACTGTGCATTCTATGGATTAAGGTTTGCTCATGTTTGAGGTGTTCAATTTGTATCTTGCAAACATGTTTATCATGATTGGTGTGTTGTGTATCACTTTGGAACTTCTAGTAAATGTATTCAGCAAGGATGCAAGGAGGAGATGCATGAAGCATGATGGCGATTTGTGGGCTTGAAAAAGCCATCTTCTTTGGTTTCCATTGAAGATGGAGGTACTGACACCGTCAAGTTGTTGGCACAACGATTTTGAGCACATCATGGAAGTGCAATTCTTTTAGTTTCTTTCATTCAATGAAAGTTTAAATTGTATTATTATGCATAGCTTGCATTCTCGATTCACAAGACCTTGTTGTGTTAGTTAATGGAGTCCTTGAAATAAATTTGGAAGTTTTCTTCTTATATAGATTGTGGTCTTGAAGTCCTTAATGTCCATTATAAGTTTTATGGATGCTTTTGACAATCTCCTAGTATTTCGTCAAGCCATGATAAAAGTAGATAATGTTCATGGCAACTATGAGTAAGGGTGATTACTAACAATAAAAATATTTCCATTGTCCATTTTTTTGTATGATTTCATAAGTAGTCAATATAATTGTCTATGCTTCTCTAAGCTTTCATTGCATAGTTTGGTCATTGTCTTTTACTTACATATAATTCCACAAGTTGTGAATGAAGGTCCTTGGATATTGTATGGACTCCTGTAATCTTCCACAATAGTCCATTAGAGAGTCCTTTCATTGTCCTTTCTAAGTACATGACTCCACAAGTAGTGAACAAAGGTCCCTGGATACTATATGGACTCTTCTAATCTTCCACAATAGTCCATTAGATAATCCTTTCATTGTCCCTTTTTGTGTACATGACTCCATAGGCAATGAACAAAGATCAAGAACAAGGTATTATGGACTTTTAGGTCTACATAGGAGTCCATTGTAATACACATTATCCATGTACAAACTACACATGTGAATGTTTTGGTTGAACCAAGGAGTCCAAAAGTAGTGAATTTTGTACATGTGCACATATATTTGTATATAGTGATGGAGTCATTTAATTGTTGGTGAAACTTTAATGTTTGATAGTAAGGATTTCAAATGATGTTGGATTAACTATGTAGAGCTCCACCTACCAATGCACTCATCAATTTATAACGATGCAGCTAGTTGCTTAGTTGGTCCAACTTCTTGGGCACTTCTTACACATTTCAAGGAAGATACCCCAAGCCCAAGTGTGGGTAGCTTTCATGTAAAAGATCAACATAAACACTTGGGTGTTACTAATGGTACTGACAAGTCCTAACAACAAGAAAGGTAATGACTAGTTGGTTGTTGAGGGGGTCATAAGGCATGTTATAGAGGTATTGGACAAGATTGTGAAGAAGGATGTGAAGAAAGGATTGTTGCTTGGGAATTATGATGGTGTAAAAGTGGAGGAATATAATGTGGCAAATTCTGATACAAATGAAGATTTTATGCTACCTTCAAATCACCAATATGTTGGTGAACTTATTAGTGACATGTTGTAAGCCAACAACTTGGGGCAATTACGAAATGTGGAAGGAATTGTCACCTAGAAATTTGCAGGACAAAATTGCAAGTCTGATTCTCCTAGGAAACAAAAGCATAAGAAGGTTCCCATAAATGAACATGTGTTTTCTGCAAAAACAACTAGATTTGCTACTCATGTCAGTTGCACATGTGGGTCTAAAAAACAAAAAAAATAGCTTATATGGTTTTTCATGCTCCTTGGAGGTTTGAATGCAATTACAGAAAGGGTTCATTTACATCTTTGGACTACTTGATTTGTACAAGTAGTGCCACTATTTGTAAAACATCATATTTGAAGTAATTTTCAGAGTTGATGAACCAATTTTGTTGGTTTTGTTTTTCTTTTATTGAATGTGCATAGATGTCCAAAGGTGTTAAAAAGTTTACATTCTCATTCTTTGGAGTTACTTCTAGTATAATTACTTTTATAGATTATAATTTGGATTAAATGATCTTTGGAACTAAATATTTGACCAATTTGTTGCATATAGATTTGTTGTCTTGAATTGTTTTTTTACAAGTCCAATATAAGTACATTTGACAACCCAACATGTGAATAATGGCAACCAATTGCAAAGATATGTCAAATCCCAACATAATTTATTTGTCATAATTTTGTAAAATGAATGTGGTTTTGAGGTTTTTATCATTTTTGTTGTTGTAGGTGTTCGAGTTCATATTGAAAGTAAAATTGTCATAGTTGTCAACTATTAGTTTTAACTTTTTTTCACAAGAGTGAGGAATTCGTTTTTCCCTATGCTTGGAGAAATAGGCGGATCATTTCAATTTGAGTTGGGTGCATACATAAGTGCAAAGATGAAAGGAGGGTTGTAAAGCTTGTGAAGATGATTCATTTTGTAGTATAAGCTACACGCAATGACACTGAAAGGTTTGTCAAAAAATGAAGTTTCAATTACCTGTTGCACCAAAGTAGGGAAAAGGTATCAACAAGGCATAGATTTAGCTTGTGATTTGGTCAGTAATGTGTTGAAGAACACCTTAACATATTTTCCAACCTATAAGTGCTTGATAATTACATGCCACTCTTTTGAAAGCGAGGTGTGGGTAGGAGCTATTTAATTACACCTTCACTTGATGACCAACTTAATGGGAATTTGTTTATAGGTGAACAAAATATAAGTGCAATTTCCAATTTATGTGTGGTAACATCTAATGAAAAGCAAATGATGGACATACCCTTTTTATTTATGGAGGGTATTTTGTTGGTTGTTGGTTCTTAAATATTAATGTACTACTATTTTGCTATTTTTTGGGTGTTTTTTCCCTCACTTGTTTCCTTTCTCTTTTGAATTTTTTTGGGATATTGGTCAAGATGGATTGTACAAATTGAGTGGAGAGGCTAGGGATTAAGTATCATGCTTGTTGCCATCATCCTCATGGGATTCTATAGAGTTTTTACAACCTCTAGCTCCAGATAATGGGGCTAATGCTATTCGAAAATAGCTTGTTGTAATAGTTCCAACTACCAATGGTGGAACCCGTCGAAAACATCACCACCCATGGACTCTTCATGAAGTCATGACGTTGGTTGAGGGTGTAGCACATTGTGGTGGGGGAAAGTGGACTAATATAGAAAGTTGGCTTTTTCTTCTATTGGTTATAAGACAATTATTGATTTGAAGGTAGATTTTTTTCCTAGGAGACTTACTTTTCTCCACTATTCTTTTTTTTAGTGTTTTCTTTACTATACTTTCTCTTTTAAAGTTTGTTGTTATGGTGACTTGACATGTGGTTTGAAATATGTCTACCTTGTTATCAAATTAGTTCACAAATGATAATCAAGTTGACTTAATCCATATGGATGGAAAGTTCTCATTTCCAACGGAGATCTATACTTTGATGTCTTTTCATAGATTGTTTTGGTTTTTTTCAATCTATTAGAACATCATTCTTTGGTAGGACTGATTAGATGATGGTTTTTTTTACCATATTTGGTTTAAGTCTTAACAGATGGGTTGGGAATGATCCTAATAGGGAGGAAGGAAAAAGCAGTTCATTGTAGTTATTCTAGCTACCATTTTAACCCGAATTTGTGATTTATCGGCCCTTCAACACTAAATGCCCATAGGTGTAAATGCTACAAGGAGTACAAGTCACAGCAGGAGAAGTGTACATAGAAAATAACTAAATCATTGTGTTATGGTAAATGGATTCCACCATCCAAATTCATAAAGTTTTATAATAATTTCAGCTTACTTGTCATCAACTTTAGCTTGGTTAGTATCATGATTTGTTGTTCTTTTAACTTGGGGTTGCTTTCATTTCTCTCATTGCAAATTCCCCATTGTTCTTCATATTACTGGACTATATGTTATGCTTCCAGAAACTTGCTACCGAATGATTTTGCTCTTGCCATTAAACCATGCAAAGGAACTGAAACCCATTAAAAGATTGGTATATTCCTCATTATAGGGGATATTCATTCTAGCAAGTATAATTTTAAAGGGAATATGAAGGCAAAAAATTGTAAAGTCACATCATGAGGTGGTGAAAAGTTTGTTGTGAACTCTCTTTGCTTTGTGTATGATCCCATGCTTTACATTGAGAAGGGTGTCCTTGGCTTTGTATTCTTTAGACTACAAGTATTGAAATTGAATTTTGCAAAAATAGTGAAGTGAAGAAAGAAGTGTTGCTTCTTTATGTATTAAAGATGATGGATTGACATGGTAGCGTAAAGGTCTATGGGAGTTTGTAGCCCATCTATTTATACAAGAATAGAAATGTGCCAAAGGATTTTGTTATGATTGTATTCCTTTTGTTTCAACATTGTACACATGAGTTTTGAATTTATTTCTTCTACAAGTGAATGTTTTTTTTATAACGTATAAGTGCATTCAGAAGTAATATAATATCAACCCTGAATGAAAAATTGAGCTCCCATGAACATGTACAAATGAAGGTTCATTAATCAACATCCTTGCATAAGGAAACAACTTTGTGTAAATCTAGTATCAAAGAAAAACAACACACAATCACATTAGCTTAGCTTGGACCTTTGATTTCATGTAGTTTTCAAATTTTTGACTCAATCTATGTTCATGCAATTCTTAAATGCTTTAGAGTCTTCTTTTACCAACCATGACAACATTCCCCTTAATACATTGTTTAGGGACTATCCATTCCTGAGATGAATACATTGAATAGGCAATTAGGTGTAACATTGACAAAAATGCAAATGTCAGGGCTACCTGACATTTTGTTGATTGTGACAAATGACTTGATGAATTAATTTAGTATTTTTCACCATTTTTGTTCGATGAGAAAAGAATTTCTCTTTGGCCAAAAGAAGATTACTATGATCCTCAAAGGTCACATTGTATAATTAGACCTTCTATAAGATCCACTTGCTATTACAATCCCACAGTTATACTTCTTAGCAGGACTTCAAAAAGAAAAGGACAATTCAAAACTCCATAATTGATATTCACCATTAACCATTAACTATGGGCATTTGTCTCACAATGTATTCAAGTATTATCCTTTTTGAGTCTACATTGGAGGGGATTTATGGAAGGACCTTGTTCCAAGCTTCCACCATACAACTTTCCAATTTGGCCTGGGGAACACCAATTCCCTTGAACACATCTAAGATTGCCTTTTGTTACTCATCTATGTTTGTTGCACTATTGTCAATCACATGCTACAAAGATTCAAGCATCAAGCCTTCTCAAATAGGATCATTCTTCTCCACCCTTTCCCCTGCATGCTTGTCTTGGAACATTTACATGTAATTTGTGAACTCACTAAATTTTTTATATACATTTTAAAACCTTAATAAATATATTCTTGTACTAGTAGAACAAATAAACCATTTTCATCAAGAACTAATAATGAATGTTACATGTATTGGGAGATCAAAAATGAAACTGATAATATCATTCAATAGCACTTTTTGTTGCATGCCCTTGTTGCATTGCTATTATCTATGTGGGTACATATTTTTAAACGGCCAGTGAGCCTACCTTGAAGGAAGCACAACATTGCACACACGTGGATCAAGGGTTGCAAATAGTCAGTAATAATTTTTAAACCAATATTATCATGAGTTTCCTACATAAAACACTAGAGTTAGATGGAGATCTCACCTGTTGGTCCTCATGGTTGCTTTGCAAGATTGTGATGCAGCTTAGATGGCATATTTGATTTCAAGCTACTAGAAGCTAACACTCATGATGTACCTTCCATTTTAAAAATTTGTAATTTGCATTATAAATTGAAGAACTTGACCTTATTACAAACCAACACAATAACAAATCACATCAATTACATTCTGAAATATTTCTTTAAGTTGCTCTCTTCAACAACCTTCATACTTATTCTCATTAACATTTGATAATTCACCTAAATGACCATGAATATAAAAAGGATTAACAACTTAGAAATGCAAATGTTCCATGACCACCCCGATCAAAGTATGGACTAAAAACCCACTAGGCCTTAGACCATTTGTGTCTTGATTGAAACTTCAAGAGGAATTGAACTTCAATTCTCCACATAGGAGATGTGTTCTTTGCATCAAAGTTATCCACATTTCACACAAGTTAGTGTACAATATTCAAGTTGTTAACAAAATTGGCAAGGTAATAAAATGAACAACCATGAATTAATCCTCATCATATAGGGCAGCAATAATAGATCAAACTACAATAGTTGCATCATTTGGTAGTTCAAATAATGCATCATTACCAAAAACATGATAATATTTTGGTGGCACCAAAAACTTCACAGCCTTCACCAAGTGTGAATATAAATAACCCACATTAGAAAATTTCAACAAAACATAAGATGAATCAGAATTTCCCCATTTTTTATGGTATTTTCCTACAACAACTTCATCTCCTTCATAGTACTTTGTACCCCACTTACATGTCAATGGATGAATCAATGTGTGAAATTGCTTGGTGCAACACACAAACAAAAAATCTTACCCTTCACTATTTCCTTCTTCTACATTTACAGCAAAGTTATCACCAACCTCCAAGCTTCTTGCAAGTTCATCACCATTAACACCATATTGCCATTCCCCATCCATGCATTATACATAGATTCTTTAACAAATGTAGTGTCTATAGGTTGAAGGTACCTCAAGATCCAATCTTTGGTCCACTTTACATTTGGACCTTCAGTCCACCTATTGTTAATACAAAAAACACATAAACATGATAGTGGTTTGACAACAAGTTGTGTTAAGACATGTTTATTAGTGGCAAAAATACAATGGATCTTCATAGTGCCTTCCATCGTATCACATGCAAATGTGCTAGACCTACAATCAATCTATTCAAACACAAGATGCCAGAACACCCAATGTAATGGCTTCTTCTTACAAAGATTTTGGATGGTCAAATAGGTTAGCATGGAGGAAATTAACATTTTCAACATTTTGTAATTTTGTGCCATGTGCATTCAATTGCTTGTGTCAAATGAATCATTTGATGATAACTCCTACCCCATCATGGGGTCCCTTACCATGTCCATTCTTGAAAAAACTCCACATCATCTTACACCCACTTGTCATGTTGGGATACCTAGATACAAAATACAAAGGTTTTGAAGACTTAAATTGATTAGCGCACCCATTAGACCACACATAATGCCATCTTGGGGAAAGTCCATCTAAAATGTACCTCCAATGCAGGCCAAAACAATTCAAAATCATGCTTGTGATCATCCAAAATGTAAAAATGATATTTAGTCAAAATTTTGGAATCCTCATCATATGCATCAAAATTAGGGTTAGATTGATATGTGATATGAACCAAAATACTGATTTGGTATGAATGCCAATGCATGCTCTGAACTTCATTTTGCATTTACAAACTATAGTTTTTTACAAAATCCACCATAGAAACTATGCAATCTTGTGGAAATGATTTCATACATGTCTTAAAATGTTTGTCTTGCCATCTAACAACAAAATTATGTCTTACAAAATGTTGTAGCTTAGGTTTAAAATATTGTATGAACTCATCTGATGAGGTTCTTTTGTAGATTAGGGTTAATTTCTTGAGAGGTTTCCTTGTTTTTTATTTAATCTCTTCAAGAGCATAATGTTTCCATTGTATTAGTTGATCATCTATGCCATCTAGCTCTTTTGAACAAAAAAACAACTTTCACACACCAGGAGTTATGTGATCTTCATATAAACATTCTTTCTTATACCATTCATCAAACTCACTTTTTAGACAAACAATGGATTCCCACAAAGATGTGCTACCTTTATAAAAGACTTTGAAAGGTGCACATACCTCATGTTCATGGTGAGTACAAACCTTTTCAAAATTGCCTTGTCCACACATGTTGTTCAAACCCAATTTGAGTTCATCCAACACCACATGGTAAATACAACAAATACTTTGATCCTACATTGGTTTCACAAATAAAGGTTTTAAAAGCTCAAATGTTCATTACCCAATGCAAACTCCTACATTAATTGTTTTGAACTTCAAGAAAAATTTAGTCTGCATAAACAATAATAAAAAATTAATGTTTAAGATCAATGGAAATGTATTGAAACACAAGATGGACAGTGGTAGGGGGTACTAATGGAAATTAAATGTAAGAAAACTAGACATTTAAAAAACTCATAAGTACCATGTCTAGTAGTAATTGTAGTCTATTAATGACTGGTTTTGACAACTTAAAAACTTATGGTAGACTTGAGGTTCACCAAGATGGACTACAAATGGATAGTGGTTGTCCACCCAAATGGATAGTGGTAGGATCAAATGGATAGTGGAAGGACCCCAAATGGACAATGGCAAGATTCAAATGGATTGTAGCACGGCCCAAATGGATTGTGGTAGGACCAGTATGAAATATGGCAGTACCCAGGACAGTAGCATGACCCAAATGGATTATGGCAGGACCATGTATGGATTATGGCAGTACCTAAATGGATAGTAGCAGGACCCAAATGGAATGTGGCAAGACCATGTATAGACTATGGTAGTACTTAAATGGACAGTAGCAAGACCTAAATGGATTGTGACAGGACATGTATGGATTGTGGTAGTACCTAAATGGACAATGGCAGGACCATGTATGGACTATGGCAATACCTAAATGGATAGTAGCAGGACCCAAATGGAATGTGGTAGGACCATGTATGGACTATGGCAATACCTAAATGGATAGTAGTAAGACCCATATGGACTGTGGCAGGACATGTATGGAATGTGGCAGTACCTAAATGGACAGTAGTAGGACCCAAATGTATTGTGGCAAGACCATGTATGCACTATGGCAATACCTAAATGGAGAGTAACAAGACCCAAATGGATTGTGGTAGGACCATGTATGGACTATGGTAATATTTAAATGGATAGTAATAAGACCTAAATGGGCTATGGCAAGACCATGTATGGACTATGGTAGACCCTAAATGGATAGTAGCAGGACCCAAATGGATTGTGGTAGCCCCCAAATCGACTATGGTAGGATTCGGGTGGACAATGGCAGGACCTAAATGGAAACTAGATGTATGAAAGCCCCAAATTAAGGACTCCTAGTAGTCAACTAATGGTTGTTTCTCACAACTAAAGGAAATATGGTGGATAAAGAACCAATCTATGGATTAGAATAAAATAATTATGGAACCATATGGACATTGTTAGTTCAAACCTTAACTAAAATGAAAGATTGTCATCATATGCATCTAACATCAAAAGAATTTAAATCCATTCAACTATTGATTATTATGCATTCTAATTACTATGAAAGACTTGCTATTGATAACATATTAACTACTAAGGAAATTGGTCTAGACAACTAAGCTTTTGTAATTCAAATCTTATTTTAGAAACTTACACAAAGGCTTTACATTCTAATCCATAAAAACTTCACATTACAAAAAAAACAACTTTATAGAAGTGGGCACATAAGACTTCAAGGTAGGAACATTGAAAATTGAATTATACACACAAATTTGGAAATAAAATTTTCCAAGAAGGTGAGCCTTCATCACCTATGTTTCCATGAAAAAGTGCATAGGTTTTTCATCATACACCATTGGTTCCAATCGTTTACACGTAACATCATTTTTATTCGAATTCACTTATGTTTTTGAAGTCCACCATTCTAGTACTACCTTTTTCAATAATTTAGGCAACCCATAAGTCCTTTTTTTTTAACATATTAAGACCAAAGTGCAAACCCACTATCATCCATCACCTTGCACCTTGAAATAGCAGCAAGAACATTTCTATGATGGATGCTAAAAGCTTTTGCAACATCTCACATTGAAAACGAACTATGAATGCTAATAACAACAGTTAAGATTACATGTTTTGTTGCAAATTGAACACTACTGGTAGAGTTTCAATTCTCATTTAGTGCCTTCATCACCCCTATAAGAATTTCCTGTTGAGCAATGGCAACCTTTATGGGCAAAATATGATCAAGGAGAAACTCACGAACCTTGGCATGAGAGATGGTTTTGTCTAGCACAAGCTTTTTATTCTTAAGTCTTAGACAAACCATCAATGTTGACAAGATGAACTTTGTAATATTCATTGCATATTGTCATTGCTCATGCTTTTCCATAACCTGCTTGGGTAAGGCAAGTGTTTTCTCTACCTCGATTCATTACACTATAACCTATTTATGTTAAACTTGACAACAACATTACCATTCACTTTGGGTTGTTCAACTCCTAACAAGGTCTCTGGCAATTTCTCTTAATTGTTCGGCTTTTCCGAGCTTTCAAATGTTACTTCTCTTATCGACATTTTTTGAAAACCCATATCATCTTTTAGGTAAATCTATCGAAATCACTAAAAATCTGCACATGACCAAATACAAAATCAAACGCATAGAAAAGCTTGATGTAGACAAAAAAACATAACTAAAGCATTACAGAGAATACATCACCTTTGGGCTTATAGTTTGAAATCATTGCATAGGTTGCCTAGATGCTTTTTAATGCATTTTACAATTTTGCAAGGTGTTCGTCATATTGTATCCACCAACCACTGATGTAAACATAAACCTTCATTTCTCAAGGGAAGAACCTTATACATATTGTCTAGTTGTTGAAAACAATTGAACTCAAACTAGGAGAATATGCAATCATCCACGAATAATTGTTCTTCATAAGGAATTGTAAACAATAACACATCTCCCCATTCTGGACAATCGATACAATACCATGGCAAAGGTTTGATAATGAATGCAATTTTGCATTAAACTATTGTCCAAACTTAGTGCAGCAAATGAAAAAAGTGGTGGAAGGTCACATTGACCCTCATAAAACTCCTCCAAGTTGTCTTCTAACCAAACTAACATGTTTGCTTGGAATAGATGGAATAACAAAAATTGCAAAAAATAACGAAGATGGTTGCCAAAATTGTAAACAACAAAAATAACCATAGAAAAATGTTCATTGCAAAATTGAGAAAGCCAATAATTTTTCTTGAACACAGTTTGCAAGGTTTAAGTCAAAGGTAAAAAACAATCCGAGAAATGCAAGATTTGTAAACACAAGTTTGGTAACTCAAAGCTCAACGAACACAAACAACCAACAACATAGAAGAAACAACACTTGATTTTCAGACCTTCGACACTGCACCAAAGAGATTAGGGTGAAACTTGGTTGTTTGAAAGTTGAAGGCCACGAGAGTTGGAAACCTTGAACTTACCTTTTCTATATCATGACACATCTTTAATATGTCATCAAATGGCGGACCCTATAAACCAAAAAGTCTTATTTTTGCAAATGTGATAGGTGGCAAATGTTATGTAATCTATTTAACTCCTTGTTAAGAAAACATGTTGTCCCAAATTTTTTATTCTAGTAAATGATGAACTTTATAAATAGTTGGTAATCTTGCATACATTTGATAGATGGATTATATAAGTTCTTATGGAAACCTTCATTTTAGCATTACAATAACATCATAATTATAATAGAATTTTTTTTTACACTTCCCACATGTAGATTGTATAATAAAAGTCCATAACATTCCTTATGGATAATGACTTGGTCATTTGAGTAATTTGAAAAGTCCATCTTGTAATGAAATGATGGGATTTTCTTATCAACTTTTTACATTTGATTTTACAAGTAGTCTAAATTAGTTAAATGAGTCCCTTTAAGATTTTACATCAATATCCAAATTCATATAACACTAAACCTAGACTTACCCCCACAAAAATTGCCCCTATGACGCAGAAAAGTGGACTGTTTAATGTGCAATCACTAGTATGCCAATACCCAAGTTCATAGAAGGGGCAAAGTCTTGTGATAGGATAGGCATGACAACAAGGGTTTGTGTTCTATGGTTGTTTTTCTTCAAACCCTAGACACTCAAGATGTTCATCTCTTCTCTCCCAACTTCAAAGCTTGGTTCCATCCCCCTATTGTTCACAACATCTTTCCAGGTAAACAACCATAATTGGTTGCATGAGATATGGTCTTCAACATGTCTAAGTGCTTGTGTTGCTCTTCTTTTCAATGTTTTATACTTCATGTACTTCTTAGGGCTAATGTTGCATAATCCATCAACGTCGTGCTAGCAACTATTGTTTCAACATTAAAATGTCATGCTTGTGTTGCTCTTTTTCTCCATATGTGATTGTAAATTCTTTGACATACCTTAGAGGGCTTCTATAGAGCCTCATAGATTTCAATGAAAAAGCTTTCTTCTAGTTTATGTTTCGAACCTTCAGGTGTGTGCATTTTTTGTTCTTGATCAACAATTATGTGTAAAACCCATTGATCCGAATTTTTTTTTTCCACCTTGTGTGATTCTACCTAATTCTATCTAGTTCTATTTGTCTTCCCAAGTGGGATAAAAAATAACATATTTGGTCCCACCTACTTGTACTATACCCAAGTTCAATAAAAAGTGTTTGCCTAGGAAATAATTTCTAGGGCTTTTTACAGGGGAACACTATTATTGTTTTGAAATCCTAACTTTAATGCCTAGGCTTTTAGCTTGCGCATTGTAATGGGAGTGCTCCAAGTAGATCTTCTTAGCGTTCTTTGCATTGAATCTGCACTGGAACTTAGTCAAGACATGCTCGTTGGTTCAACAAAATGGTTTTGGCCCAACATTTTGCACAATTTGTTGAGGTTAGTAAAAGGCACAACAATTCTTAACACCTACTAGAGAAGATTATATCAAATATGAACTAATTGTTGCTCTCTATTTTGAATTGGCCCAAGTGATTTACTATTAATAGTCTCCCAACTATTTGTAGTCTTAGTTTTAGTTTTATGGGTGGGGTTGGAAATAAATAAATAACTAAGCTTGGATGTGAGAAATATTTTTGCAGGGTCAAATATTGAGCACCACTGGAGATGCTAAGATATCATTGAATTTCAGACACAATTTTGTTGTGCAATTATTAAAACTATACAAGTGGGTTTTTTTACTAAATCATAATTTTTTCTCTTGTGGCACACATTTTTGCAGCTATTATCAGAATCACTTAATGTTATACAAAACCTAGAATGGACTTAGACTTGGGAATGCTTTCAATATGTAGTATGATTTGTATGTGGGAGACCATTAGCATTTTGCAATGCTACGTAGGTGGTGGGTGTAAGCTTTTCACCATTTACAAATTTTTTTGGTCATGTAACTTTCGTGTGTTGTCAAAGTCTAAAGTTGCTTAACAAAATGAATAAGATAAATTTATGAAGTTGCCTTTGTTGTAATGAGTCCTAAACCCTAAATCAACCTTTTTTTTTCCTCTTTGGTTTTATGATCTGTCTACAAGATAGTGATGGGTGTGTTGTTGCCTCTTTTTTTTCTTTTTCTTTTTCTGTAATTAGCATGTTGGGTTACTAACTAATAGATGGAAAAACACCCTATTAGATGTTTGGGAATGCTACTGTAAAAAATAGATGATAAACATTATGTGCAACAAAAGATTGCTTCAATGTATAAGCATGCCAACATTAGAAATGAGACAAATCGACTTGGTCTTGCTAAGGGCATGGGCCTAATATTTCAACTCTGTTCACACCCTAAACCTTAAACTCTAAACCATTTTTGACTTTAGTAAAAGATTACACATTTTCCCTTTTGACTTAACATTAATAGGTCCAATGGCCATATAGTTCATTTCCATGTATGGATTTGAAGGACAAGTGGTGAAGTAGAATTCAATTGATGACAAAAGTTGTACCTTCAAGTAGTTGTTGCACATCTTGACATTGTTCTAGAAAAGTTAAGAAAAGTATTGGAAAGCTAAAGCCAGAAAGGACTTTGTAGGTATGTGGGCTCCAAGTACTACATAGTCAATTGTTCTTAATTACTAGTAGTGGTATTTAAAATGCTAGTTATCGATGACCTGTTAGCAACTTGTGGCTAAAATTGTAGAAACCCTAAAACCCTAAACTGCTTTGTTGTTGGCTAAAGAATTTGTTGACAAATAAATCTATGTTTGGTAGATTGTTGGTAGTAATTTTTGCACAAGGTAACACAATGGAGGTAGATGATGTGTGTGTTGGCTTAACCTTGATGTATGGTTATGTAACATAATATGCACCCTCAACAACAATAGAAACTTGGATTAAAACACTTATGGTGAGAATTTTTATTCCACATATTGCTTTTTATTGTTTCTCATATGTAGTTGCAATAACGATGTATCTGATCATCATCTTTTCAAAAACTCGTCTATCTACAATTTCGAGAGGAAATTTTCTTCTTTAGTTTTAGATGTGTAGGTAATATAAGTCAAAAGATAATGAAGAAGAGGCAATTCATTATTGGGTGTTTGCCAAAACATTACAATCAAGATGCTAACTCCCTTTCCTTATAATTTGATTGTTGCATGCAGAACACAAACATGCTGAATAGACTTTTGAATGTGAGATTTGTAGTAGATAAATAGGCTATTATTATTGTTATTAACCTATTAGGTTTGAATCTACCTCATGCATTAAATCTTTTCAATTATTATGTTTTAACGTTTCACTTATTTTGAACCTAAACCCTAAACCCTTTCATTTTATTTTTTATGGGAAAGATGTTGAGTCAATTATTATCTATGAAATTTTTCTTGGGTGTGATCAAGTTTTAATATGTATTGAGTTAAATGTTATTGTGATAAGATCTAAGAGCTAATATACAAAGACTAGATCAAGGCATAGCTTTTGTATAGTTGGACTATATGGCATGGTTTATGAACATAGGTTGAAAGTATGACCAATGTTGGGGCAGTTCTTGACTTTTATGAAAAACCTCTGGTTCCAATTCTGAAAAATAAATTAAGGTGGTTCTAGTTTCAAGTTTAATTCTTTTGAGAAAATTCTAGTTCGGGTTTCGGTTCTAGCTTTAAATCAAACCCAATTTTAGTTTAGTTCTAGGTAACTTAAACCAAAATTGGCAGTTAACTATTGGTTAACCTCGGTTAATCTCCAATTCTAGTCCCTTTTTAATTTTAAAAAAAGAATTCAAAAATATCATATCCAATTTTCATAAAACTAGGAATTAGGTTTGGAACCAAAATTGATGTCATGTGACCTTCAAAGTGCTGTGGAATTCTTCACAAACTCATAGGTATGACATAGGACCATGTCATAATGTCCTTTCATACTATACTTTAGAAAATGGATATTGATTTACAAATTTTTTTTTATTCTATGGTATTTTGTTAGGCCAAGCAGTGATCAGAGTTGTAGCTAATGAAGCATGTTTCCCCTTAAAGAAGGGCTTAAAGAAGTGGGATACTATGTTGGATTACACAATGGCTCTCATGGTTGATGAAGGTGCATAATTTGTCTTAAAAACTTCCAAATCTTTGGATTATGAGGTATTACACACCAAGGTAAGGAAGGACTCAACATTTGTAAAGATGCCTTGAATGTTGACAAATAATGTTTCGAAAGTTATCTATTTTATTTTTGTTTGAAGTTGAATGGAAAAATATTTGTAACACATTTTTATGCCCTCCCATTGTAATTTGCTGTCAAACCGAAATGTTCAAGTTTTGCTTCTTGAACTCTCAACCCTAAACTAGTAAAATCTAGTTGTGTAGGAATTAGTTGTGAATGCATGCACCACATGGTTTTAGTTGAGCCAAGGTTGACCACATCAACAAGAGACCGTGTCTCGCAAGTACGATACTTTTGGAAACCATGTCATGGTTGAAATGTGATTGTTTGTTTTAGAGACAGAACTAGTTTGTATTGCTAGGTCCTGATCTTTCTATGTGTTATGTATTTAGGGTTTAGGGTTTCACATAATTGATCTGGCAAAATGTGAAGTGTGCCTAATTAAATGTTTCATGTTACAAGTTACAAAATTGGTTTATAAACCACCACCCACTATGAACATTTTTGGTGCTTGGTAGGCTACTCTCAAGGTTTCACTTTGCCTCCTAAATCACTTGGACTCACCAATTTATTGATGTCAAATTTCATTACATTCCTGATTGCAATTCCATTGACCAAGTACACAATTGAATCCTTTGACCTTTCGCAGGAAGTATGGGGGGCATAATATCAAGAAATACGGAGTGTATCAAAGTTTCCAGGTTTAGTTAGTTCATGAATGCGATTTTAATAGGAACCCAATAATGGTATTCATGAAAATTAATGTCAAAATTCAATATTTGTGTGTTCAAAATGTGCTCATTATGTTGGGGTTGAGACTTGGGTAAAGGTGGCAATAAGAATAGACAACAAGTTGGCACAAACAACTTAAACCCTAAAACCTTTAACCTTGGGTTTTTTTCCCCCTATGGGATGATGACAATGGAGAAGATGGAAAGAACAAGGTTAACCAGCTTTAGCATATGTTGAAGAACCTTGATCAATATGTATATTCAGTAATGGAATATTAGAAGTTGAAGGCTTGCTATATAATGTTAACATTGCTAAGACAATTTCGAACCCTTTGTAGTACAAGCATTTGCCCTTTCAATTTCATTGGAAACTATGTGCACCTTCACCCCATTGTAGAATGTGGTCAGAACAACTCAATAGGTAACCCATTGTTTTAATGATCAAGAGTTGATGAATTAATTGGGTAATCTAACTGTCCATGGAATTTTGATCATCTAGCTTTGATTTTTCATCACTTCATATTTGTTTTTAGGTGTTGCTACAGGTTTTGATACAATATTTCAAAAAACAAAGAAAAATTTGGTAACGATTGTAACAACAACGGCCAACCAACTCTACTACACAACAATTGTAGTAGCTTCAATAAAGAAAACATAGCAACAATTCCAATAACATTCTAGATCCAACAATAACTCTAAGCAACAAAAAAAATAAAATGACAACTTTAATTAATAGCACAATAGGAATAATTATTAAACTTATAACCTATACCTTCTAAACCTTAAACCCTATACCTCTTGGATTTAAAACATTAATATGCCTTAGAAGTTGAATAGTTAGATTTGTGTAATTGTAAAAAATTGTTGTTTAACTGTCACTTTGCAAACACACATCTACACATAACTCCTATTTAGCTTGTAGCTCTTCTTAGGTCATTTGTTGTTATTTTTTTTTCTTCTCTCAATTTGTGTGCACATTCTTTAAGTAATCCACTTGCAAGTTGTCTTTGTTGCATATTACATTGTTTAGACTTGCTTTACATTTTTATTTACTAACATGGCAAGTGTTAACAAAAGAAGAAATTATTCGGTTGTTGTCATCAATAATTTGGACTCAACAATTAAAGATGTAGCTTTTGATTATTTTGTTTTGAATAGATATGGGAATTATGACAAGACCGCTCCTTACAATTATTTCCATGCATATGTGACAGATATTCATGGTGTATGTACTATTATTGTTACAATTGGAGTTTCCCATATCAATTTTCACAAAGACAAGTTCACAAAAAGGAATCATTTGAGAATTGAGAATTTCACTTTCTAAACAAGGGCAAAATTTGAAAGGGGAGATCTTGATCTTCCTTTGCGGTTGATAGCTTCAATCAAGCTATTAATTTTGGATAAGCTTGATTACAATTTGCATTTTTTTCATGTGGACACTATTGCATTTTTCAACAAAAGGATTCACGACAAGTGGGCGATGGCATCAATTATTGTTGTTGTTATATGTTTCCAAGGAGAAGTAGATGGTTGTTTTGAGTTCATTTTAGCGGATGGAGATTCCCCGAAAGATGTCCAAACAGTTTGTATTCAAACTTTTTGACATTGTATATCTTGTATTTTGTTTTCTTTTTCTTTGCCATATAAAATCTTGAATCTCCATGCATTTTGCAACGTGTGCAGATAAGTTTCCAGACCATGTTTCATAAGGAGTTTGATTTTTTGACTCAACAATTCCACATTGGAGCTCCCATGTTAATTTTGGTCAAAAACATGTGTGCAACATCAATAGGTGTAGTTCAGTACTAAACAAATCCAACAATGATTTTTGCATTAGTTGTCAACAAAAACATAATTGTGCGATTGACTGTTGCACAAATTTTACAATAGGTTTGGTGTTCAACATGTCATAACAAAGGTATGGAAATAACGTTATTTATAATAAAAAATTGTACTTGTGTGCAAATTTATCATGTAGATCTAAAAATCGATGAAAATTGTAGGTGTTGCTATTAAACTTGTGGTGATAAACTAACATTGCACATTTTTTGGTGAAATGTAGGTGGCTGGATATTTGTTTATCCTTAAACCAACATTGCCTTCATTTAAATGGGTTTGTGGAATGTGTCGTGTGGCTGAAATATCAAAGCAAGATGACGATGTCTTTTGCTAGAATAGTTGTAAAGTAGCCAACCCCAAATGAACTATAAATGTCAAATGACAATCAATAGAATTAACAATTGAAAAAACACTATGTCAAAATGGGTCACAGATGACCTCAATAGGTAGCATAATGTGATAAATATATATAAATAATAAAACCAACTAATTGCCCACCCATGTCTAAAGTCCATAAGGTTCTTCATGAACATGTTCATTTTAGAATTGGAATGTTACCAAAAAAAAAAACGAGCAAGAAGAAATTTCCAACCTTTGGGTTCAATTTGTATGGTTAACAACCCATAAGTTCCTTTTTCCCTATTACACACCTAGAAACAACAACCAACATACAATTTGTTTTTTAAAAAAACATAAAATGAATAAACAATGAGATCAAAAAATCAATGGATCTTGAAAATAATTCAAAACCTTTGAACTCAAAAAAACTTTTGTCCTACATAAGCTTGTTGTTTCCATCAGTCAAATGTTAGAATTAAAGTCATTCATGCATTTAAGGTTCAAGGCTATAACACACCCAACACAAACATCATTGTGCTTCTTTTTAACAATCAAGATGAGGTGATTCAAAATTTTCAATCCCCAACCTAGAAATTTGTAAAAACATTAACTAGATTGACAATGTTTTCTAATATCAATTTGTGAGGCCACAATGCCAAGAATTTCATGATGAAGAATAAAAGGACAAGTGTAAATGCAATAAAATATCCAACAAATTTATCGTCTTAAAGTTGAATGCATGTAAATTGAAAATAACAACAAAATTCATCATAAAATTATTATACATTGATGTTTTTGCATAAATGATCAAGAACAAAATAAGACCACTATTGTGCATATTTTCAAATTTCACATTGCAAAAGTAGGTTGAAATTAGATTTTTCAAAATGTAAATAGCTTTTACAATTTATTTTTTATGGAGTTCACTTTTGCAAAGTATGAGTGAAATAGGTGAATTTCCAAATTGAAAGTAAAACAAAATTTTAATTCAAACTTCAAACATGTTATCATCTTTACATTTTAACCAAATATATACATATTCAATTGATTTTTTTTGTTAAAATATCACTATTCACCTATTTAGTTTTCAACTTAATTGGATTTTTTTTAAATTTATTTTTTAGGTTCATTTAGTTTTAGATTCTCATTAACACAAGTCCACATTTTTTCTATTGTGTTTTCACCCATTTTGACATTACTTTCATGTTCCTATATGCATAATACCTAATAAACTTTTTGTGCATAATTTATCATCCTTTCACTTGAACAGATGCAAAAATTTGCATTATATGTTATGACCACCAAACCAAAGGGGTTTCAATTTCTATAGCCCACACAAATAGTTGTAAGAAAAACTTTAAGTCATTCAATAAAGTAAATATGATTGTGTCATCATC
>Ga0209611_10004586_pt1 | contig 23544 bp, 17 predicted proteins | sample S1TSphgellanicum_3_FD_187693 | JGI IMG/M metagenome (GOLD analysis project Ga0209611, IMG submission 187693) | Host-associated microbial communities from peat moss isolated from Minnesota, USA - S1T2_Fc - Sphagnum magellanicum MG (SPAdes) (version 2) | ecosystem: Host-associated > Plants > Peat... | reverse complement strand
ATTAATGGTGTTTATTTTCAAACCCTTTCATTGTTTTAAGTTAAATTGTTCAATTAAATTTTTAAAATTATTTTTTAGAAAATGTGTAAATTTTGATTTAAGTTGCATGGAATTTTGAAGGATTGATTTGTGATTGATGTAATTTCTTTCACTATAAATCATTGCCAAATGTACACCCATTATCACACAATATAAGTGGAGGAGATGGCCAAAGTTTATTGCCAAGCTCACGGTTTTAACGATGATGGACATTTTTATACAAATTGATGTGGATTACTATTTTTTATATTTTCGATTTTCCATGAGTTTTTTTTGCATTTTTTAATGTAATGTTTTAGAGGCCATATTAAACAATTATTTGGAATCACCTTGTTTTCTGATGCAATATTTTAATGCTTTAACCCTAATATACATGCTTAAAATAATGAACCCATAATACCTCCATAAAGACCAAAAATTCATTAATACCAAAGATGCAATACCCATTCTTTTGCTTTGTTTGCTATTAGGTAAGTATATTATATGCAATACTTGCATATCATTGGCAAAACACATAGTAAATTTTTCCTCTTCAATTACAATACTTACATGGGGCTCAAAGCACAAATTGGATTTTTTTCCCTTTTTTGTAATACCCGCATGGGGGCTCAAAACCCACATTTAACTTTTCCTCCTTAGTTGTAGTACCCACATGGGGCCTCAAAACAAACATTGGTTTTTTTCTCCGCTTTTGCAATATCCACATAATGGTCGTATAAACCTATATGTGCTCCACATATTCAAACATTTTAATATGGTGGATGCAACTATTGCATTCTTGAATGGGGATTCATTTAAGGGGGTTTCGACCAATAGACAACTTTTTCAACAAGCCCTATGTGCAAGTATTACCTATCTTTTAAAAACATTTATGGGGTTTAGGTAGAAGGTTTAGATTTAAGGTTAGGCTTAAAACTTTAGGATTTAAAGTTAGGTTTTAGGTTTTGGGGTTTTCATTTAGGTTTTAGGTTTTATGGTTTACAATTTGGGGTTTATGTAGAGGGTTTAGATTTAAAGTTAGGTTTTAGGATTTAAGGTTAGGTTTTAAGTTTTACGGTTTTTTAGGTTTTAAATTTAGGTTTTAGAGTTTACAATTTGGGGTTTAGGTAAAAGGTTTAAATTTAAGGTTAGGCTTTAGGTTTAGGTTTTAAGGTTTATAGTTTGGGGTTTAGGTAGAAGGTTTACATTTAAGGTCAGGCTTTAGGTTTTAGGGTTTTCATTTAGGTTAAAGGTTTAATTTTTAGGGTTTACAATTTGGGGTTTAAATCAAAGGTTTAAATTTAAGGTTAAGTTTTAGGCTTAAAGGTTTCCCTTTAGGCTTTAAGTTTAAGTTTTGAAGTTTAAAATTTGGGTTTAAAGGTAAAAGATTTAGGTTTAAGGTTTTAATTTTACGGTTTTGGTTTCAAGATTTTGGGTTTAAATTTTCAATTTTAAAGTTAGGATTGAGGCTTTAAAATTAGGTTTTAATGTTAAAAAATTGCCACTATGACTTCCAAAATTGTCCACTATGGTAAGCTTTTACCCTCTTACAATGTACTTATGTATCTAGCTAATGCTAAAATTTATTGTGATTTGTGTGTGAATGTTTAAAATTATTTGGGCTACGAAAAACATCCTTATATTCCTTTGTGCATGGCATGTATTCAAGGCACAATGCTTATGTACAATGGAGAAGATCAAAGATGTTGAAGTCCAAAGAAGAATCATTTGTGACCGACATGATGTGATGTATATGTCCATCAAACCCAAGGAAAACATTGAAACTTTCAAAGAATGAGGGAGAATGAAAGTCTTACAAAGTTTTGAACAACATGTCTTAATGACTATTGGATACTTTACTTTTGGACCTATATTGTCGATTTGGTATGTGTTCATTTTCAAATTTAGTCTTTGAAAACATGTTTGTTTGATCATAGTTTCATAATTTTACGTCCCCTTAAATGGGTATGATCATGTTCTATTAATTAGAACATTGATTTAATTAATATTGTATTGTGCATTGTGTTTTAAAGTTATGCATGATTGGCCTCCAACGCATGCCACATTCCAACCAAGATACACAAACGAGCATTGAGTCTTACCATGGTGCCTTAAAATGTTGGCTTTCATTTGAAAATAAAAGTCTTAGAGGACATTGAATTGATTGGTTGGTTTGGAGATTAACAACAACAATTGTATAACATTACATGCACACATTTGAAATGAACAAAAAGGAGTTCGTAAAAAACAAAGTTGTGGAATGTCTTGTGAAAACGAGTGTGGAAAAGGCAACATTAATCCCTCTCATGCATGTATCCCAACCATCGTTTGAAACAAATGGTTATTGGATCGTTAGGAATCAATATCTTGTTAATATGACATAAAAAATGAAATACCCATTTATAGAATGTTTAGGTTGCACATGTGAATGGGCATTGCAAAGGAATTTTTGCTAGCACCAAATTGTTATTATTTTCATAGTCACAAATGTTACCCAAAAGGATGTCATTGATTATTGTGGAACATGATTTGGATCTAATTGTAAAGGTTTAACAACCAAGTTTGCGAACCCCAAATATATTCCGAATGATTCAAATTCCAAAAATGATGGTGAAGCTTATGGTGACGAAAGGGTCATACTCTTTCAACATTGGTTTGATCGTAACCATGGAAGAGGTTGTGCTTCCTACAAAAGAAGATAAGGCTTTTGATGAACTTGAAAGTTCAAATGTTCCTTTGGAGGGAACACTAGCTCATTTGCATCACACAATGTAGGAGATTACTAGAGAATGCACACAAGGAGGGGTTGCATTTTGTGACCATGCCACCTTAATCATGAAAGTTTTGGCATGAAAAATCTAGAACATTCATTTCACAAAAGCGAATGAATCATTACATTTGGTAAGGTTGTTACATCGTGTGGATGATGGTTTAAGGTATTCGATTCATAGGTTGAAGGATTGGCATGAAACAATGTTCACACATACAAATGTTTGAAACAAAAGATCTCATGAATCAATATTAATTTTAACATCCAAAAGGCATCATATTCATGTAAACAATGTTTGTTCATTTTATACCAAAGGTTTATAGTATTATTGTGTATCAAATGTTAACAATATTATTTTGTGCTTCACAATCCATTGGTTATGCCTTGGCATATGTTTTATGTTAGCATGAATCCCACAATGTCAAACAAAAATCTAGCTAATGGAGAATATCCAAATGTGAGCTCATTGTGGTTCAAATATAATCAACATGACACCACCGACAATACCCAAGAATTAAAGCATGGTAGATAAAGGGAAGGTCTTCAATGAAAATGTAAGTATTGTTATTGGAATAAATTTCCAATGTGCTTTAAGAACACTATATGCATGTATTGCAATCAATTCATAAGGTTGGTTAGGTCCTATGATGGAGGTATTATAGTTGGGGCATTTTTTTCCGGTATGTATTAAGAAGACTATATGTAGATATTGTTATTGGAACCAATTTCTAATGTGGTTTAAAAAGGCCTCTACATAGGTTTTGTTAATACCATAATGCACCTAATGTCTAGTGTGAATTAAGGAGGCCCATATGCAAGTATTCCATTTCAAGGGTGTCATTTAGTTTAAACCAAAGGTTATGTGGCTTTGACACGTTATAAAAATAATGATAATATGGTACTGATAATATAACATTATTAAGTAAAAATTGTTATACATCAAATAACTATTAGCAACAAAAATAATGATGATATATTATAATATATAATTATTAAATATTATTAAATATTATATATTGTGCTAGTATATTTTTATACACCTACATGGCTATATAGCCTAGATAACACTAGTTAATTTATAAATATCTTACATATTAACTACAAATATTAACAATAATATTTATAATAATGAAATTTTATTAAAATTATTAATTTTAAAATTTAAATAATGATAAATATTTTAATGATTATCCATTAATAGTTTCCCCCTTTTTTATTATCATAATAGTTTAATAAATTATTAGTGAAAAGAATACTTGTAATAGTATCATTATTTATTATTATTCATTATAATTAGTCAAACATAGTTGCTAACAATATTATTTTAATATCATTTTAATACAAATCAGTATTAACAAATGGATAAATATCAGAATAATAATAATGTTATTCTATTAAATCAATACATGTGAAATTTAGTATTAATAAGAGAATTATTAATGATCATTAAAATCTATTTTTTAGTGGAATTAATAATTTGAGTAAAATAATAATGTCTTAGTAAAAATAAGAAATATCTTTTTTAATGAAATATTAATAAATGTAATGGTGTTAATATTTATTAGTCAATATTATTCAGTGCAATTATTATCAATATTAATTTAATAGTAATCAATAACTTAATATTTTATTATGTTTAGAGATTACAAGTAATACAAGATTTGAAAGGGCATATGTAGGTAATTGGAACACAAACAATTAGCTGACTATTTCCCAAAATTGCATTGTACATGTATTGTTCATTTTGTTAAAATGGACCTATTTCCATATTTTGATTATTAGAAAAGTAAAAGAAAAAATATATATATGAGAAAAATTGAAAGGTATTATAAATTATTATGCATTACCCATTCATATAGGTGTAAGCAAAAAACACTATGCAATACCCACATTCATGAAACAAAAAAATTAATATATATGTAAGTAAGGAGAATATAATAATAATAATAATAAATGTTTATTTTGTTATTTTTCATCTAATGAATGATTGACACATGTCACTGCTTATTTTATGCAACTTAGGTTGGTAAGCCAGCTAGCCTAGGCTAGCTAAATGACACATGGGTTGCAATTATGATGACTTGAACCCCTCACCTCTTTGAAAAAAATTCAAGTCTTTCATTATTGCACCATTGGTCAACATAAATGACATAAATTGTCATCTTTTGATTATGAATAGTTTTTTAATTACCCTATTGAAATTGTCTAGTGTAGATATGTTACTACAATGTAAATTTTAATTTTAAGTAGTTTATGATTATGTATAATTTTAAGGATTACAAATAATTAAAAACATAATCATTACATGTTTTAGATTATTTGTAAACCCCAAAATTTCACCCTAAAGCCTAAATGTAAAGCATAAACCCTAAAATGTAAAACTTAAAACATAAACCTACAACTTAACATTAATCCCACTTTAAAGCTTAAAGCTTAACCCTAAATTTAAAACTAAAACCTAACCCTGAGTCAAGTATTGTTGCATTGTATTGAAATCTATTTGAGAAACTTGGCAAAAGTGAGATGAAAAATTGAAACCTACATTCTAATCTTTCAAACCCCAAAAAAAATTACCAAAAGGATAAATGTTCAATTCAAGGTGGACTTTACAAGGGTGGTACATCTAATGTCAAAGTCCAAACTACCCCAAAAAAATAATCATTATGGACTTTTTTCTTGTAGTGTAGTTGGAAACTAAGTTTATAATTTTTTACTACCACACATTGAAGTACCATAACACTGAAGATGAAAAAATCAAGCAAAAAAAAATCTCTAAAAAATTTTAAGATTTAAAATTCAAATTCGTAAATTCCATTTCAAGATATAAATTGATTTTTTCAAGGCCCATATTTTTAGAGGTTTAATTTATTTTTTTAATGGTGGTATGAACTTGGAAATGGAAAAATGTGTGAACTTCAACATCATTTAAATGTTTTTTTTGAAAAATCACTAGATTTGGACTAAAAAAATGGACTTTCATCTGCCTTTTTTGGGTGAGCAAAGTGTGCGTTTATCCAAGATTTTTGGGAATGAAAAAGATCTCACACAAGGAAAGCTTTTGATCTTCATTGAACATAATTATGAAAAAAAAGGTAAGGTAGGATTCATATTCATTGTAGTGCTTACAAGTCTTGAGGGGCATCATCGATAATGAAACATCTTGGTTTCCAATTAAGTAAGATTAACAACATTTTTGCTTTCAATGGTTTGAGCCATTTAATCAAATCATCCACAATTTGACTTGTAATGATCTGTGCTAAAGGCATTCCAAGTGATGAACATCAGAGCCCATCAAGGTGAACAAATGATATTTCACATCATTTGTATTAAATGTGACATCCATGGAAATTGCTCCATTATGGCCATATGCAAGCATGGATTAACATTGCATTGGTGTTAATTGGATGCCTAAAGTGAATCAGACTTGAATGCCATTAATTTTGCCAATTTTTTGAAAACAAAATATGTGTTTTAAATGTTGTAATGCCCTAGACTAAACTAAAATGGTTGGGATTTTATGCAACTACCAACTCATTTTCTTGTACTTCTAATTTGAATATGCAATGTTTTGTTGCATGGCAATGAAGTCATCCCTTGTCATGGCTTCATTGGCATTCACACATTCCCACCAAATTGTTTTGTGGTTCTTGTCATAAATTTGTTTAGCGAAGTGTCCTAAACTCAACTGAGTCCGAATTTGATCTTTCAAAGATTATGAAATTCGGGGTGCATACTGTGACATGCGAGTTGATGACTCGAGATCTCATGTTGGCCATGTGTCGATTTACCATTCATTCAAGTTTGTGTTCAATGGTAAAAACATAGTTCCACCACATCAAGCTATGTGTACAATCTCTTTTGAAAAGTTGGCCAAACATCTTTGTTTGATCGATTTTGCATGGTTTGGATGATTGTGATGATCATCAGGACCATATGCATAATCATACGTAAACATACCTATGGCATATGTATTTGTGAAAGACATTATAAAATCAAAAGAAAATGCATGGAACATCACACTATACCAAACATGGCCAAGGTGGTTCTTTATTGATGGGGTCTATATATCCTTTTGTGGGGGTAAGTTTTTATGCATGTTCCATTCCACTAAGGTTTCCACATAACTTCCCTTCCCTTTTAATTTAACTCACACATATTGCATGTGCTATGTATGTGATCTCGATCAACACTTTGTTGTGTTCCCATGTTTCACCTTGAAAGTCCACACCAAATCTAGATTTGAAAAAAAGGATCCTATTGAGCTTTGGTGTCATGGATGCTAACACCATAAAGTTCATTCACATGAATGTTCATTCATGACTTGTAATTAACTTGTACTTAACTTTTAGTTTAATTTCAATTCACTCTTAATTACCTCTTAATTAGCAATAAGTTCATTTCTAGGTAACTTTTAATTCACTTATAACTATCCTTTAGTTCATTTCTAATTCATTTATAATTAACTCTTAATTAAGTTTTAGTTCATTTCAAGTGAACTTTCAATTATTCATAGTTAAATTTCATTTCACTTCTAGTTCACTTTTAATTAATTCATAGTTCACTATTAATTCCCACATGGATGGACATGGGTGACACATGGATGCACATGGGTTACACATAGGTGAACATGGGCCACATGTAGGTTGAAAGTTTTCTTGAGAATCTTCCTTGAATTAGGTGCCTAATGGGTATAAATAAAAGTAGAATTCCACATTACCTTTAGTTTGTTCAACATTAGTTTTGAATACTTATTTTTGTGATGATCTTATTCTGTTCTTGTTACGTTTTTGTAATGCAGTCCTTTTTCATTCACATCATGCACACATCATGTTTTTGTTTTTGTTTTTCTTATTCCATGACTTGGATTTAAAATTAGGCCTACCTTTGTTCATGTGGTTTGGAAATCTGGTTGTTTAATTTTTTTGTGCTTGTAACATTTGTACTTGAATTGATTATGATTTGGGAATTCAACCCATGTTTATAAAATTGTAAAAATGTGCATTTACAATATCCATTTTCTTCATCAAACCATCATTACTAGTGGAATACACAACTAATCAATACTTGCATAATTAGTACATTATGCATGGAACCTAGGTTGGCAATATTTACATGCCAAATTAATAATAACACTAAAAATAAAAATCTTCCACTTGAAATATCTACATGCCAATTATTTAAATCCACATTGGATGTGGGACCCAACCTTGCAATACTTGCATTCCAAATTAAAACACACATTAGACATGGGACCCATTCTTGTAATACCTATATTGATGATTAATAACTAAATGTAGATTTCTTGAACTATGATCAAACATTTGCTAACTTAATAATCTTTTCCCATAGTTAAGAAAATGTAGGTTATATTCACATGTTGATCCAATACATGAAATAATTGGAATTGCAATTAAATTAAAACCACACATGGATGAAAGAAATGAAGGGGAGGATAAAAAACATACTTTTAATTTTATGGTCAAAGGTGATGACATTCTCCTTGCAAAAATTTCCAACCCTAAATCAAACCATAACTTTTAATTAAAAAAAAAACCCTAAGTATTGTTATAGACTAAAACATGTACCATTTTCAAAAAAGGTTAAACCCTAAGTACAAAACCTTACACATAACTTTGACCATTATATATACAAAAATAAATTTAGATGAACTAGTTATGAATTAAAAATCAAATCTCAAGAAATTAAGAATTTTAAGACGTGAAGGAAAATGTTTATCTCTAACTTTTTAATTGAGTTTCTCCAACTTGAAAGATGTCTCCATTCCCCTTCAAAAGAGAAGGAACGAGTTCATTTGCTCAATATATGGTTCATGATTCTTCCTTCTTAAATTAACTTGACCTTGAATTTAAATAATATCGAAAATGATTTTTTTGCAAAAGTCATAAATGTTTGGGACATCCACCTAACCCTAAAACCTCTTTTGATCCATTTTATCTTATAAATATGTTATAAATATAATTCTTTTTCTTAACCCAAGGCATTAAATTATTTAATTATGTTGTGTACAATATGTAATAAATGGTGGAAAGTGGAGGCTCATGGGGACATTAACGGTATGAAGAGCTCGCAAGTGCAATACCCACATAAGAGGCCTAAATAAGTTTAATTTATTGCTAACTAGTTGAATGTAATACTTGCATTTGAATTATTTTCATCGGTTGTCATTGATGTTATGTAAGTGTTAGGTAGGTAGGTAGGAGGGAGAGAAGGTAGATAAGTAAGAATGACATAACAAGTTTAGTTGGTGTGACAAGTAGGTAGGTAGGTGAAAGGGGGGGAGTTGGTTTTAAATTGGTAGGTAGGGCCAAGAAGGTAGGTGGTATGTAGATGGGCAAGTGATTTTAAAGTTGGGAAGAAAAAAAACAACTAGCAAAAAAAAAAACCAAAGGAAAGGTCAACACCAAAAAGGTCAACAAAGGTCAACACACATTCAACCACTAGATGAGAAATCCCACCCCATCCAGTGGATAGAATTCCCAACTAGTGCGTTGGTGGGTGTTGGTTCATGTTGGCCGCATCTATGTACATAGTACTCACAAAGTACCTTACCTACTTTCCCTCAATACTTATCCAACTTACTTACATAGGTCACCTAGGTAGAAATAAGGGTGAAGTAAAGGCATTGGCATGGAATCTTGGTAATTCAATTGTGGTTCATTCACAACTTAATCATAAGAGGTTTCCAATGGATGGTGGAGTGGTTGCTACTAGATCACATAATTTTGATAAAGATTAAGGACTATGTGGTGGGATTTTGCCATAATGATGGGGTGGGCATTTTGAATAATATTGTAAATCACATGATAAAAGGTTCCAAACCAAAGGTTCCTTAATTGCAAATATGAATGAATGAATAATATATGGTTTTTTGTGTAAGGTAATTGCTTAAGGATTGGCATTCTTGAAGTAAGCACTTGGGTGGAACCAAGGGGCATTTGCTTCAGGAATGTCTATTCCAAGACATTTGAAGGGAACTTTATGTGGCATGAAAACCTATGAGATTTTCTTTCATTTTTTTGCACAATATTTGATAGGTATCACATGAAAAAAAGGAATGAACATTTTGAAAAATGAAATGTCTACAAGAGAAGGTGAAATCATTTTTTGTTTTTGGGAACAATATTATGAGCATTTCAATTTTTGAAGCTTCAATGTGATTAAATGTAATTTAAAACTCAAGGAACCATAGACTTTTATAGTGCCTTGACACAATTGCAAATTATGTTCATTGATTAAAAAAAAAAAAATTTGACTGATGGTAATATTTCAATACAAATGGCTCCTTCTCATTTTCAAATGTAACCATACTTTTTCAAGGGGGGACATTTAGTGTAAAGTTTGGGATTTACATGCGTCAAATGACCATTTTTAGGGGGGTATTAAAGTCACCTTATATTAATTATAATCCATTATTTTATTTTATTACATACTTTATATTATAATTAAATTGATTATTTGAATAAAATGTACCCTATTTTTTTAACTAATTAACTTACAATTTTTACCCAACAACTAATATATTGCACCCTATATTTTTACTAGTGTCCACTTGGGCATACTTTTCAACATAAAAATTTAAGAAAGGGTGGTTTGGATTAAACTTTTAGAATCTTATCCCATTTTCTAGAGGTTTTTCTAATTATGATGTCACCTTGATGATTTATTAATCACAACTTTCAAACATAACTCAATCCTTGATCCTTGCAACTTTTTCTTTTTAAGCTTCATATTTTCTCTAAACATAACTGCAGTTTGACGATTTAAATGTGATGATTGATGACCCAAATGCCTTTCTACTTTAAAAATGTTTGATGTCAATGGCCCCACAACTCCCAAGTCCCATGAGATGTTTAAATTTTTCCTTTACATTGGCATTGCAATTCCCCAAAATTTAGTTTTTGCAATATTGATTAATTAAACATAAAACCCAAACCTTAATATTTCAGAACCTAATTTTTCCTTGTGATTTCAAGAGCATTCTTGACTAAAAGTAGTCACCCAATGGGGCATTATTGACTCCTATTAAAATGTTTGAACCCAAGTCCTCCATGAATTTTTTGTGCCTTGCATTTTCCTTTTTGTAAGGAGTATTATTCCCAATATGATTTGTGATGGCCCCATAAGCACCACCAATTCTCTTTTTGGACTTTTCCCAATGTTGTTTTTAAAATTGGCATCAAGAGTTAATTGTCACTATTCCACCTACCCTAGCATTGGGATGTTTAGACAAGATAAAATTTTTCATAGAAATAATCCATGTTGTTGATTACATGTGATCACACATTTCTTTTTCTTGGTAGCATTGTTGGAATTATGTTATTAAAAAAACATGGTGGCAAATCACATAATGCATGTGGTCTGAGCAATAACAATAAAAAAAAGAAAGGGATAAAAACCTTTTGTGAAGGACTTTTGATTCAAGGTCGGTTGCATTTTCAATGTTTCCCATGCAACATCCATATTAAGGTCTAGGTTGCTTTGGGTTGTAATGCTTTCAAAAGCAAATGGTCCATTTAGTGTTGAAATTGAATTAACTAATAGCTTTGAATCTTTAGTTAACCCCATTGCTAAATCATCAACACCATCATAATCAAAATCTTGCATAAGGTCCTCATCTACATTAAATGTTTCAATGTTTACCATTTGTGCTTTGAACTTCTAGAAAAAACTTAAAATATTTCTAATTACATGCACACAAATGAGAAAGGGAACATGATTTTTGGTTTTAGGAAATCTATTTTGATAACAAACACAAACAAAGTGGCTAATTATGGTTTTAGGTGTAACTTAAAACACTTAAATTTTTTGTAACATTTTGTTGCTCAAAACTATCACCTTTGACAAGATTCAAAATCCTTAAGTAGACAAACAACATTCAAGGATTATGGTTGTGAAAAATTAACTCAAGCATTCTCATGAAGTTCAAAAGTAAAAACTAGAGTTTGATTTTAAAATCACTGATTGAAAATTGTCAAATTTCAACAAGACTCAAGACCTTTGGGGATACAAACAAAGGCACAATTTTAATGTTAGGGTTGTGAGTTGTGAGAAATGATTCTTTATAGACATGGATTTTGAAGGAAAAAATAAAGCAAGCAACTATGAATTTAGGTGCAACTTCAAACACTTACAAAATTTACAACATTTTGGTATTAACAACTATAATCTTCTACAAGGTTCAAGACCCTTGAAGATACAAATAAAGGCACAAACCTAAAATTAAGGTTGTGAGAAATCAACTTAAGCACCCATGAATTTCAAAGGCAAAAACAAGATTTTGGTTTTGAAAACACAAAGATGGCTTTGATTCAAAAACATCAACTAGGTTTTGCATTTCAACTTCAAGGTTATATTGATAAGAACTTTAATAAAACTTCAAAAATAACAAGTAACTTTAGACCTTCATGCACACACATGAATTATGCACCATGAGCTTACAAATTGACAAGAATAGACAAGTGCACACACATTTATAACAAATGAGGGGAATCAAGCCCACTTTTGTGCAAAACTCAATTCAGTTGTTGAATGTAAACAATTGAAAACACTTTCATGGAAAAATCACATCCGCATGCAAATCTTGGCTAATCTCCAACATCTTTGGATTTGTCCTTTTGATCGATGTCCACAATAGGATTCAAGGACCATCACAATGACAACAAATTTTTGGCGGCCCTAAAGCTTTAGATGGTGGTCATTGAAGAATTGAAACACTTGAAGATTCATTAACAAAAAACCATCAATGAAAGTCAAGAGGAAGTAGAAGCAAACTTGTATCAAAAATGAAATGATGGTTTAGGGTTTGAGGCAAAAAGAAAATACCTAAATAGATGAAACTGGTTAGATGAAAAAGATGAGGACAATAGAATGGATGAAGAAATGAATAACTAACTTGTGTGGATTTTAATGGTTCCCATGGTGATATAAGTAGGGCATTACTTTTGTCAAAGTAACACTACCAACAAAAAATATTATACCCTAACAACAAGGTAATTTTGAGTATTGTTTTTGTGGATATTAGGTTGGGTAGATTTTTGCTTGGGTATTATCAAAACTTGGAATCGACAAGTATATTATCTAATACTTGACCCATGCTGATAATTTGGTTGTTTCTTAATAAGGGGCCAACACCAAGTCTTTACATAGTAGCAAAATGGGCATATTAACAATGGATATATATTAATAAAGAAAGAAATACATATGTATTTTTGGTAAAAACTTGTTCATTGCATGTGAGTCCTTGAAATTTCCACATGGTTGTGATGACAACATCTTTGTTTCTTTTGCAGCAAAGTGATGCAACATAATAATTATTAACATATTTAAGGCTATGGGTACAACAAGCTTATCCATTTTGAAAGTTGTAATAGTGTAGTACCTTTTGTACCACCTACATGTAATTTTTTTGGTTGGTTTAACATCTTTCGAGCAACCATTTTTTTCTGATTAAAATTGGTTGCTAATGTGGCTACAAAACTAAAGCCTCAAATAACATAAATGGTTAAATATGTGTGTGGGGTGGAACTAACTTGGAAAATTATTTATTTTAATGTGTGCCAGGATGGCGAGATGTCAACCAGACATATCTATAACATGGCTACAATCAAACTAACAAATGTTCACATAGTGGATTAAATTAAAATACTTGTGATTGAAATATAATGGCGATATGTGTGTTGTTAAGGGATTACATTTGGTTATATTTGTTAAGAACCCAAATGGGTTCTGTTTTTAAAAAAATCAGCTTCAAAGCATTGAAACTTGAGAAGAGCCTCCAAATAAAATTTTAATCCAAGGACAAATTAACAACATTACATTATGTGAATTTTTGGAATTTAATGAATTGGAGTAAGATACACCTACAAAATCAACATTCATGATGATTAGTGGATGCTTGAATTATTTTTAAAGTAGCTTGAAGGGGATTTGAACCACAACCCCCATACGGGTGCTGCCCATTGCAACTCAAGCCTTTCCTATGTGCCCAAGACACATTAGAAAACAAACTTTACAACATTCATCATTTGAATCTACCAGGTGGCATGGACAAAGAGATATTCCATGAGGATACCATGGATTAAACCATAACCTCAATGAAGACCATTTGCAAAAGTAAAATAAAATTGAAGATTCTAAATGTCATTTCTTTGATTGAATTGAAATCCATTTGAAGGATACATGGAAGCTTGGGAATGAGCTCAACATCATACAAAGAATTCAAGTTTTTTAAAGTTGCATTGTTCTTGGATTCGTCTTCATGCATTTTTGACAATTAAAGGCCAATATTTTGCAAAAACTTGTTTTGTTCAAGAAAACATAGAGATCTAACAATTTCTTCTCCTTAATGTTGATTAGCTTAGCAAGTTTTTGAAATTCCAAGAATTTTTTCGGATTGTGAGTAAAGAAAGCATATAGTGTTTATAAGATACCTTTTGGCCAATGCACTAGATCCAACTTCAACAAAGTGACCACTTTCAAATTTGTCTTGTGAACAAAATAGTGGATTCTAATGAGAAAATGAACAATTTTTTCTTTGAACTACAGTGTCACACCAATTTGATGGCCTTGAAACACATTACTCCCAGCATAACCCATGTTGACAAGCTTAGCTCTTAATCCTTCTAATCCTAGGCCACCAAAATCCAAATAATTTTCAACTGATAGAGTGAATATGTTATTAGAAGTGGCGAGGACCCCAATTGTTTCAATTCAAAGGAGGATTGGAATCCTCTTTGAAGCCTAGACAACATAAAAATGGATGGAAAACCATTGAGAATTATCAATTGTTATGACTTTATTTGTAGAAATGCCATGTAAACAACTGATGCAAATGTAGTTTTGGTAACGTTTGGTAACACACTATGCATGATCTTTACCATGCCCCAACCAGATGAATCAATACAATGTTTCTTTCCAACATTCTTCATTTTGAACATCTAGAGTAAGACTTTGAAGCCTTCAAAGCCAATCAATGGATGACTGTGAGCAAGGATGTGATAAAAAGTAGCAAATTGGACATACTTCCATTTCTATTTAGAGGGAATATCACATTAGGGTAGGTCCAAGACATAAGGTCTTTGACTAGTAGTGTATTGCTTTTCATTCTTGGAATGCACAAAATTCTTGTTCATGTAATAAAAACCTGCATCAACATTAGGCATGAGAATTTTGCATTTCTGGCAACCAACATGTTTTAGAAGGCTATCTAGCTTGGGAGTTAACAACTTGTCTTTCTTTTCAACAAATGAGCATATCATGTGCTAATTTGATGAACTTTTCCTTTATCATCAATGACAAACTAAACCCAAGGTAGGTGAATGATCCATACATCTTGAAATTTTCAAGAGTGTTCACAAAGTTTCCTTTTTTGCTTAAAATCTACTTGCATAGATCTTCAACATACATATTAGATAAGATAATGGGTGGGTTGTTATCAAACAGGGGCAGTGAATAAGATGGCCTAGCTCCATCTTGAAATGGCAAAGGGCAAAGAGGCTTGAATTTGAAGTTTTTGGGAATTTGGAGAGGGGCCATGGTGTTTATTGGTGCAACAACTCAACAAAATGATAGTAAGACTTTGATTCCAAAAAGTTTATAAAATTGAGAAGACTTGAAATGCTTAGAGACCAAGCTTTAGTCCTTAGAAATATAAGAAAGTTGCAATAAATAAGAATTCCACAAAGCTTAAAAATTAGATCATATAAGTAGATTTTCAAAATGCTTTGAATATGGAAACTTAAATCCTAACTAAATCCTAATTGTTCATACATAAACAATCAAAGATGGGAAAAAAATCAAATTAGGTAGAAGGAATTGCAAACTTTAAAGATTGAAGAAAATGGTGTAATGAACATGGAATGTTCAAGCATCCACTCAAGAAGCAAATGATGAATGAAGGTTACAAGAGCCCAAGCAGTGAAAGACTACATTGATTGACATTATTTGAGGTGTCAATGGTCATTTGAGCTTCAAAGGCTAGGGTTTAAAGTTCAAGTTTCATTGTGGAGAATTATGTGCACAATTCAACAAATTGTCACTATGCATATGGATTTCATTACTTATAAAATCCCAATGCAAAAAAATGTTGGCAAATTTTGGTTGTGCTAATGTCACAAAATGCTAACAATGTTTATTTTGTTGTTGTTTCAGGGTTGGTGACAAAGCTTGTCACTACAAAACATGATGACAAAAAGTTCTTGTGAGATGGACATGATGATGACGATTATATAGTAGTAGGGATAGATATAATGGTAATAAAATAATTTAGGGTTTTTAAAGGGTGGTAATCTAGCTATTTGGCATAAGTTGTTTAGGTGATTTGACCTTTTTTTAACCTCAATTTTGTAATAAGGCTATTGCAAGGCCTTCACATTTGTCAGTTTTTGGCAATTTTTCGACCCAAAAAAAAAATTGTTTCCAAGTACTACCATTACAATGCTGCATTGTACACTTTTGAAGGTTATGTAGTTCATAGTAAGCTTGTTAATGACAAAATAAATGATTAGTATGATGAGTAGAGTAGCTTGGTGCCAATCACATGGTGTAGCATTTTTATTGCTTGATTCACCTACCTGTGTTGATCAATGTAGATTGCTATCATGGGTGTTGAAACACCCCCAAGCTCCTTGATAGACTCAACTACGAATCCCAAATGAAAATAACGGAAGGATAAGGGGTTGGGGTATGTTCCTTGGTTCGCAAAATTTTAAAGGTAAAAGGGCATGTTGGAGTTCTGGGATGACGACTGAGATGAGTGACAAGTGGGTCAATTATTCACATGGGCCTGCACAAACCAAACAACAAGTTGGTTAATGCATAGTTGGAGCACTTTTGGTGCATGGATGAACCATGGGTAAACACGAACACACAATATTCATCATGGCCCGAACTTGGGGGAAGCCACCACCTTCCCCCTTATAGTATTCTTTGTGCTTGGCCATGGGCCCTGCACCCAAATGTCATTTCGTCTTGGGCTCCCAATTCCCGAAATGGGGACTTTCACAACTTTGGAGGCCCATAATTTTGTGTTCCAACCTTTGATTAAGGTGAGGTCTAAAACAAAGTTGTAGCCTTTGTCAAAAGCTTTCCAAGGATATGTGACACGCCACCTGCATGTAAGGAAATCAAGGCGATTTCTGACTCTTAGTGGTCAGGAGTCAGAGTGTCGAAAATCAAATTGGCAATTTGACATTCGGCCATGCTTTTGGCCATAACTTATGTTTTAAGTATTTAAATGGATGATCAAGCCTATTTTAGACATCTACATTTCAAGAACTTTTAATGGTATAATGAACTTTTCAATCTAATGAATTTTGACCCCTGCAATTGCCCTATGAAAATTTGGGAGTCCATTGGTAGTCCATTGGGAGTCCAACTCCAAAAGTGGGAGCCCATTTGGGAGTGTGTGGGTTCATTCTTTCACACTCTCCTACACTTTCGGGAACATGAAATGTGACTTTTAAGCTTCATTCTTGGCCCGCACCTTTGTGAGCCTTTGTTTTGGTCGTGAGCCCAAGGTTAGGGTTGCGACATGTGTCGTAATGTTCAAATTGTCTAATTTAGCCACATTTAAAGAAGTTAGGAGTTTCACAAAATTTGGACTTTGGAGCATATTTAGTCGTTAAAAAAAAGGTTAGGACTTGTTTCCTAGAAGATATTTAAGCAACCCATCTTGTCGCTCAAGACAAGGCACGATTTTACATGAAGCGAACACCAAAAGATGATTTCATTTTCCTTGCCATAAAGACCTACAGTTGTCTCCATTTTCATTTTGATACCTTTTTGACTTCTTCTGCACATGCTTGTATAAATCGCCATCAACATACCTCTTTAATACCTTTGATGCTTATATCTCATTTAACGAGTGTCGATGGCCTTACAACGTGCGTAAGCCATCATGATTCTTCAACAAGTTACCATGCTTAATCACTATTCTTCATCTCTTCCACACATGCCAGCTAGTGCACCTTCATCATTAGCCGATTTGTGGCAGAGGATGCCCTTTTAACATTACATCTTCCATTTCATTACTACTATTTTGATGGTCTTGGTTTTCGTTTCGTGTGTTTACATTTGCTTCAACATGCCTGGTACTTTCTATGGTTGGATTTCCATCCTTGTTTATATATATACGGGGTTTCACATTTCTTGTCATTTTTCAATTATTCAACAAGTTTTAATTCATGGTAAAAAATAAATAAGCCAACTATAACGCCTAATAAGTTTGTGTTGATTATAATAGTCATAGAAACTTGTCCACACTAGGTATTACACTTGACCATAACATTGTTATTCTCTATTGAAAAGTGATAAGACAAAAGGATTCTCACTTTTGGATATGGTTCCAACTTCCTGACTTCCAACAGAGAATTATTTGTGTTCTCAGTGCACACATAAATAGGTTGAAATTCCATGTGGTCAGATTTTGTAATAAGGATTAAGAAAAAAAATAAAATTTTACCCTTGTATCTTACCTTGTATAGTCAACAAACACCATCATTCCTTTGCCTTATAGACAATTTGTGATCCTCTAATTTTGTTGTACTCCACATGCTGAAGTACTCTTGTCAACTTGTACGTTCTTCATTCATGTACTTCAATAGAAGCAAACCTTCCAAACATCACATGCAAGACATTTGAACAATGTGTCTATCACTTAAGAGATAGAATCCGTACAACTTAGTCCAGAGTCCATATCAAAAGAGCTTTGTCTAGTATTATTTAAAATTGGAAGTGGATGGAATATCGTTGGCATGCATGCAATACAGAGAGAGGGCCAAGAAAGAGCAGCAAATGAAAGACAGGCATTGTCCATTGTCCTTCCTATCCATAAATTCGTGACACAATTTTGTGTCTGGCACCCTTTCTATTCGAAAGTGCCTTATAAAGCATAAGGTTTCTTGTACTTTAAGATGTACCTTACAAATCTCATACGTATTCAAAGTATGCTAGTTTTTGTATGTACTAAAGAAGGGGCAAGCAACTGCCCATTATCAGGGTAAGCAGGCTGGTGCCTGCCACTTATGCTGGGTGCTACCCAGCTTGTCAAGGGCGGCTTACCAACACAATTGGCAAATGTGAACCTGGTTGATCTTTGGCCAATGATTATTATGCACAATGAAATGACTATGTGGGAGCACGTGAATGACACAGAAACAACTTACATGGGAACATCATGTGAAGTATTGTGGGAAACTTATAGAAATGTCACTACAACATGGGATTGTAAAGACCTCCAAGTAAATTTATACTATATTTGGAGGTAACGTTAAAGAGTGCAAATTTAAGTATTTGAGTACTTCCACATCCAAATTCAGTGTTAACATTTGTCTCTCCCTGACCCATAAATAATATTGAATAATATATATTGAAAGAACATTATATGTCACATGTGAGTCAATCACTAGAGTAGACCAATTGCCACTAATCAGTAAAGAAATCCCTAAAATCACCCTGTCTTCACCCTATCTTTGGGCCTCCTTGAACCCCCTAACTAAGGAAGATGTTAAATCGGGCAAAGAAATTAAATGCAGTCAGTACAAGGAGTACTGCTGTGATTTTTTCCCCTAGTCTACCATTCGCCCCGATTGTTTTTACCTGGTGATACCTAAACATGTTTTGGGTCCATGTTATCTGAGTTTGGGACATCTTATGAGTATTAGGGGTATGTAACACGTCACTGCACATGTTTTGTGCTTTTGGAATATACATAACATCAAAGGTTATTAATCCAAAATGTGGCCAGGTATCGTCTAATTGTTTTTTAGTAAATATGAATGGGGCAAAGCGCAGACTGGGGGAAAAAATTGCAGCCATACTTTTGGATCAATTGCATTTAATTTCTTTGCTGGATTTAACATTTTGCAGGGGAAACTCTGTTTATCACAAAAATTGATGGTTTTCTGAATTTCACCCCTGGTGAATGCTAATGTACTTTTTTTTTGCAGGTTTTATTTGGTGAATGTTACATTGTTTATGACCAAACTCTTGGTTTTCCTTATTTTATGAATAACTCTAATGTGTAACCAATTTGTGATGAAACCCTGCCAATCATAAATAAATCAAAGCACTCAAAAAAGCGAGAATACAAAGAACAAAATGATAAGACCCACGTCCAAGAAGGAAAAAGAACCACCTAAGGAGGCGAATCACAAAGGGAACATCAAGTTCCCAAACCCCCTCTTGTTGCAAGAAGCACATCAAATAATGAAAGGGGCAGGATCTTCCAGAAGGCGCAGCCTCGAAGAACCCTCACCTACTGCAAGAGCTCGTCTCAAAATAGAGATCGTCTGTGCGCATTATAACATCACTGACACCCTCTGACTATAAAATGAAAATGAGTGATGTCAGCAAAGAGTAATGAACTATTTGTTCCCATCTTTTGAAACCTTCACTATCCAAGTGCAATTTCCATTTTCACGTCACTGAGCTTTCACCTCACCTAGAATTTGAGAGCACAAATTTTGAGCTTCAGTTTGGGCCAAGTTTAGCACACAGTTTTGTCAGGACTCTCAGGGCTTTTAAAAAGTAAATGCAGAATATCGCATGACCATTAATGCAAATCTGGTCATGACTCATGTCGATACGAGAAAGATGACAAGAAATGTGCTGCACTTAGTGGCTGCAACCATATTTATAGCATTCCTAATATGAGGTACTGGCTACAAGATCAGTGAAAAAGGTGCTCAGCTGGCGATGCCATTTCAATCTCTCCTTAGTTGAATTTAGCAGGTTCACTGTCAGAAAGAAAAGCAACAGAAAAAAAAAGCAACCACAGAGTTCCTAAACCCTTTCCACCAGCAGTTGCTTTTGTCCTTTCTGTCCCATTTGCTTCCCAAATAAAGGTTGACTCCTCGTTATCCCTTTGCACATGGGTACTGCACTAGTGTCCATCCGTGGACAGAGGAGTAACACCAACAACCTCCACACAATGTGAAAACTTCGCCGTCATTTTTATACTATACTTGGGAGGAAAGAATATTATGTTTGCATGATATTTTACTTCTTAAAAATGGAAAACTCTGCTGGGATCTCTAGATTTGTCGCGCACATGAAGGAAGAATTGCAGCACATTGCTGCTCGAGAGGCAGATCTGCCCGTGATCTTCCTCAAAACCTGGCAGGCAAAAAATCTTGAGTTTCCGCTCGGTCGCACATGCGGCATACGTCTGCCTGCCACTGTAGATCCCCTTCTGGCCGGCGCCCACGAACTGCGGCGCTCCGTTTAGCTCTCTGCCCGAGTCTCTCACGAGTCTCACCGTTCGCCTTCCTGCTCACCTGTGCTCACCTGCCTATCCTCCATAGCCATGGGAACATAAGGATTTTGATAGAAACTTGATGGGAACAAAAATAATTTGATGGCCTGCACAAGAGGAATTTGATGGAAATTGCTCAGGAACTTGATGAGACAAAAGGATATTGATGGGTTATTGATAGGAACAAAAGGAATTTGATGGGAATTTGATGGGAACAAAAGGAATTTGATTAAAACTTGATGGGAGCAAAAGGATTTTGATGGGTTATTGCTGGGAACAAGAGGAATTTATGAGAATTGTTTGCGAACTTGATGAGAACAAAAGGATTTTGATGGGATGTTGATGGGAACTATTTGGGAACTTGATGGGAAATCAAGCCCCCACCCCTTCAAAATGATAAGAAACAGCCCTTGGGGACATGTTTGCACCACCCAATTGGCTCACCCCGTCAAAATAATAAGAAACATACTGGGGGGGCATGTTGGTGCCACCCAATTGGCGCTCCTCACAGGCTTTATCCTAAAGTGTGTTTTGTAAGGACAAGCTACTAGGATAGGTGCTTCCCATGTATGCAATTTTAACAAATTGCGTAGAGGGCAGGGAGAGAAAGTTAGACGGAGCAGCTAAAAAGGTGGGCAGACAATGTGTGCGTGTGCACAGTTTATCTGCCTGCCTCCCTTTCTGCCAGTGGATTTCAAGGAGCAGGCAGGCAGAAACCCAAGGTTTTCATAATCATGTGTGCGACCCATCTAGTGTTTGTTACCAATTAAGCATATTTTGTTCTTGCACTTTTGTACATTATAGATGGAGCAGGCATGTGGGTTTTCATAAACAATTGTTGAAATTTTAGTAGTCTACCATAGCCTAGAGTCAGTTTCCACATTGACAAAACCAATGATTATTTATTTTCAAAAAATGAATTGAACTTTTTTTAAAAATTATTATTATTTTCATCATCTACTATAATATTGTGATATGAGTAGTGAAATTATTCAGAGTGTAGTCTATGATAAATACAATTATCTTCAATGTGTCAACTTCCCATTTTCACAAAATTTCATTTCGCTATTTTGAGGATTATTTAATGATGAAACTGACCTTAGGGTAAGGTATTCTCTTGTTGCTCCTCACACGTAACCTCACATGGGATCTTTTGACCCACCAAATGGGATCTTGATTTCGTTTCTAAGGCTCGTAGCATTTTAGGTTTTAGCATGTACAATTCAAGCGATGGTTCCTCTTCATTAAGCTTATTGTTTGAACTTATTTATAAACTAGAAATGTGCATGGTAAAAGTTTCCAATAATTCATTATTGTCACGAATGTATGTGTTTTGATGATGAAAAGTAAAAAAAAATCATCCATCCATACAGCAAAGGTTATGCAATCCATCCTGTCCATAAGGTGCTCGTTGGATATGCTCAATCATATACTCATTCAATCCATTGAGAGAAGGCTTACACGATTGGTAGCTAAGAAAGTGTGGTCAAAACTGAAATTCACGTCTATGGTTATGCATGGTGAAAGGTAAAGGGAGGACCGATCAGAAGGTAGAGAACCTCCGACCACCAGTTTGTTTGTGAGGGAAGCGACACAACGAATCAGGATCTCACTGTTAGGTAGATACCCACCAAAGATAGATAGATAGATAGGGCATCTCACTTGCATGATACTCATTGTCACCACTTTCTTCTGGAAAAAGTGGAAGTATATGCCTTCAGAAACATTTGCATGGTCCATTGGGAAAGGGAAATGGTGCATGTTATTCGGGGTAGTACCTAGAGAAGTCAAATTGTTCAAAGGGGGAGGTCCAAAATAATGCATGAATAAATTTTTGCATGTAATGTTGAAAGGAGAAAGTGGAGCAGAAACTTCAGAAACGTGCAAAGAGGCCCACATTTTCCACCATTTGTGCCAACAAGGTAGGGAATAACCAACTTGACCAATGGCAAAGTCCTGGATTGGGTTCAGATCCTTCTTGGGACAAATGGGTTTCCTTAGTTCCGGATTCTCTTCAGATTGTTCTTGGGACAAATGGGTTTCCTTAGTTCGATTAACATCTATCACGGTACACTCAGAGCTTTGTCACATTACAAGCCTAATAAGCCACCCTTACTTAATCCACTTCAAGTTTGGGATTTGCCTTGGAAGAATTCAAAATACTTATTTAGGTCCTCTCCACTTATTCACCTTTCTGACATTTAACCTTCTAGAAAAAATAGGTCAAGGAGGGCCAAAAGCAAGAAATATTAGTTAGGGACACATTTGAAGTGCCATTCCACTACATTGTCTACATAGAAATCATTTTGAGATCAGATTCTGGCAATATATTTTATTTGGCATCTTGGAGTTTAGGGTTTGATCTTCTCTAAGTGCCATATAAAATAGAATCTGCTACTTTTTGACAGGAAATATAGCTATATAAAATTATGCAAATAGAATCTGCCTCAAAAAGTCTTTATGTGAGGGAAGGTGCAACCCC
>Ga0209611_10004585_pt1 | contig 23547 bp, 18 predicted proteins | sample S1TSphgellanicum_3_FD_187693 | JGI IMG/M metagenome (GOLD analysis project Ga0209611, IMG submission 187693) | Host-associated microbial communities from peat moss isolated from Minnesota, USA - S1T2_Fc - Sphagnum magellanicum MG (SPAdes) (version 2) | ecosystem: Host-associated > Plants > Peat... | reverse complement strand
AAATACAAGTCTTTGATAAAAATGTTATTGGAATCAAAATTAACTTAAGGTTAAATGTTAGTTAAATGTTGATTTTAGTTCAATCTAGTTTTCAAAATCAAAGTTGGAAATACAATTATTTTTTTGAAAATTGGATTCTTGAGTCCATTGATTTGTGAAACTAGAAAACAATAATTCCAACTAGAGGTTCTTTGTGAAAATAATATGTCACCCAACATGGGTTAATACCAATGTTGGGTAGGTAGTTATTTTACCATGATATACCTATAGACAATTATTAATGGAAATAGATAATCCATTTTATTGCTACTTTTTTAATCACCTTCTATGGTTGATGTACATTTCAAATTTCCTTTGTTTGGTGAATACATATTTGAGGTTTTTCATAAAAACCAAAGGAGTTTGAATATTTGTTAGGTGAGTTAAAAAAGGATATTTGTTGGCATCATCTTATTGCATATACCTATGCATTTGTATATTTGTAATTCTTGTGCCATGATGCATTTTATAAGGTTGTAGCGATTGATTAATTTATGGTTTTTCTTTTTTCGCATTTTACTTCTCTTCATTACACTAATTATTTTGAACTCGATTTTACTATCAGAATCATTTAACAACTATTTACCATTATTTACCATTTGAAGGATGGAAAATGGTCTACCTATTTTTAATCCTTTGAAAAATATTGGTTAAGCTACATGGCTTAGTGGTCACATTACTTTTATCTCAAATTCGGTAAGGGTTTCAAATAGACCTTACACCTATGTGAGGCATAATTTCCTTCCCACTCAAAAAAAATAGCAAAAAACATCTTAATGTATACAAAAGGGATTTTATTTACTGGAATTTCTCCTAACAAAATGCAAGGTGCTTTGAAATGCGAAATGTTGGTTGAATGGTTATTTTGTTATATTTACAAAAAATCACATGACAATTGTTAGATGCCTATTGGGTATCATAAGATAATTTTTATACAAAATATTTTTCGACATGTGCTCTACATGAAATAACACCTTGAAAGCAAGGCATTCCTAAACTAAATGACCCTAGATAGCCTGCTTATTTCAAGAACACCTCACTTTTCAAACAATACCTTACATTTTAAGGAATAGATATAATATCCTTCTTCTTTTATGGATATAAGATACCTTTCAAATACACATGAAATTCTTGAAGGGTTTATGGTCAATAAGAAAACAAATAAAACCCATAGATATTTTGTCCTACATACCAAGGTAGAAAAAAGCTTAATTTGTAAAAAAATCATGTTGGTGTTTTGAACAATTCATGTTAGAAATTTTTTTTTTGATGTTAGTCGAAGGTAGCCCAATGAAAACCCAAAACCCTAGGTTTCCAATGCCAATTTTCCTTTTTTAATGTTAGATTCACACATGATGGCAAGTAGTTGGTAATTCAATGTTACAAATGATATCTTTTGTGTGTAATTCATACATGAAATGTTAGCTATCACTAGAACCAATGTGTCATCTTAGCTATGTGGCAAGTGTTGTTAACATAATGTTATGTGGGTGTTAAGGAAAAGGTAAATAAACACCAAAATCTTCCAAATTTGAAGATATTGCATGACAAAATACAATGTTAAGTAACACCCCCCAAAAGGGGGGTTTAACTTAATGTTACATAACTCTAAGTCGTTTTTATACCATTCATGTTCCCTTCCATTCAACCACTCCTGCCGCCCTTCTCCATTAATTACACCTTTTGTTTGCCTACCTCAAAAAAAAAACTTATTAAAAAGCTTTGCCTACCTCAAGGAGAACAACAAGGGAATCCAAGAACAAATGTACAACACACAATTCAATGTTGAAACACAAGACAAGAAAGAAAAGTAAAAAAATAAGACATCAACAATGAAAGAATACATAAACCTACCTTGGCAATGGGGAAAACATAGTGGAAGCCTTTTGGCACAAGAGACATACCATTGCGCAACACTGCACAAAATGATCAAATGTAAGGAGCAAATTACAATAATAGCAAATGGAGAATGCACACAATGAAGACGATTGGAATGTAGGAGCTCTAAATGCAAGAATGTAGGTGTAGTGTCCAACAAGGGTGGGCAACAATGGAGAAAGCGCAACATAACCCTTTTGGTGCAAGAAACACAACATTACGTAACATCACATAAGACCTTCAAGTGTAACGAACAAATTGTGAGAGCAATAGATGGAGAATGCACACAATGAAGACAACTGGAATGTGAGAGCTCCAAACACAAGAGTGTAGTTATGATGTGCAACAAGGGTGAACGGTGGTGGAGAAAACATTTGTGTTTTTTACAAAAGCAAATCGTAGGACCAAAAGAATAGCACATGTGCAAATGACAAAAAGGATTATGCATGTGATATTTTCATGATGAGAAGTGTGAATCATCATGAACAAAGGTATGTTGCCAAAACATCATAACATTACACTTGATGGTAGGTGTGAGAATAGGTGAAAAAGAAAAATACTATTGTCCTTAATGGTAGCCCACCCATTGCCTTCATGGAGTTAAATGCGTGTTAGGAATCCTACTAGTAGAAAACCTAACACCATGTGTGAATCTAGCTTACATGAATTTTGCTTTACATTCTTGTGCTAAGAGGAACAATATGTAATACCTTATTTTAAGGCTAAATTATTATCTTCAACAAGGGAATAACAAAACAAACAAACTTTCAAATCTAGTTTAAAATTGTTGAATATATTTTAATTAATTTGTAAACCATTAAATTTATAATTATGATTTTTTAATAAAATACAAGTGTTTTGTATGGAAATCTTTGACAATCAACAAAAATAAAACCATTTCAAAAATTGTTGATGAGATGCAATTTACGTGCATGCATAACCATATGCCTATAAAAGATTCATAAACTAACAATTGAATAATCTTCATAAATTCATAAATTGATTTATTGGATGGACTTTATAAACCACATGACGTTTTTAAGCATCATGAATCGCATTTTAACTTAATGGATGCCTTGATTCAACCATTGTTTTTTTACATTTCCTTGCATAAGGGTTTATATATACTTTTTAATTTATTTAGTCATTGAATCAAAGTATGTTAGTAGTCAAAAAATTTCACCAAGTTAAAGTTTGGATATAATAAAATTAATTTTTTTGGTACGTGAGTAGAGTTCGGGTACTTTCATATCATATAACCCTTTTGGATTAAAATTTTTGTTTAATTTAAAATGAAAAAATGTTCACATTTTAAAAATTTAAGACAAATATAATAGATAAAATCTTATGTCATATTGCAAAAATAAAAGTGTTTGATGAGCTATAAAATAAACATGCCTATGAAATAAACACTTTTCAAAATTTCAAAATAGATGTTTGCACAACATTGGTTCCCACCTATTTTAAGTGATAAAAAAATATTCCAAGAAATTTATGAAGAAAAAATTGCAAGTTTATTTATATTTTAATGTTATTGTCCAAATCTTAATCAAATAAACATTACTATCTAAAGCTTAGTTGTGAGCATCCAACAAATTCAAAATGAAATAAAAAAATTTGGGTGAAAAAAGATGAAATACAAGTTTTGATTAATCCCTAGGCAAAAAGAATGTGTTTTATTGTAAACCACATAAAAAGAAATTTTACATTCTATCGTATTACCTCATCTAGTTTGGCATTTAGGTGGTGAATGATTATTTTATTTTTCAAAATCAAATTCAATAATAATAATAATAATATATTTTTTTTGGGTGTGATATTATGTTGAAATAAAAATATTTAATAATGATGATTGATTTTTGCATTTAAAAAGTTCATAAAAACCTCATTAAAAAAAGAAGAATAATTACATAATTTCCTTTCTTTATCACAAGTCTTGGTCGCAAGCAACATTTTATACAACATCTTAAATGAATTGCCCTAAATAATAATAGAGTTATTGCTAAGCATAGGAAGGACGGTAAAATATGTATTAATTAAATATTGAGCAATTGAAACAAAGATTAGAATAAACCCTAAATACAACAACCTACACACTAAGCCAAGTTTGCAAAATTTCAACATTGAAATTGGTAATTATTTTTTCTAAACTTTAGACATTTTGAGGACATAATTTAAAAAAGATTTGACATTTTCGAAAATAAAATAATTATTGTTGAACCTTGAAAAGGTATTATGGGATTCTTGAAATATTAAAAAAACCATGGATACACCCTTGCTATGAATTCTACCCTTTAAAATTTGGGCTTAACCACCCTTGGAAATAAATAAATAAATAAATAAATAAATAAGTAAATATCAAATTATTTTTCCTGAAAATTTAAGAAATAGGTTCTAATACTAATAAGCAAAAAAAATCCTTAAATCCTAATAACAATGTAAAAGAATTCAAATTGTACAATTGAAAAATGGATTAGGAATTAATTATGATCATTAAATATTAAAAACATTTAAATTTTATATGTTTAAAAACATTTCTCAAAAAAGTAAATATTAAATTATTGCACCCTCCATTTGAATTTTGTACCATATCATTTAGAGTGTTTTTTTCTTTTTGAAATTTTTGTAGTTGAAAATTCGGTGATTTTTCAAAAATTAGCAAAATTAGTCAAATTTACATTCGAAAAATTTTCACCCATATTTTGGGTTGAAAAATGACAAAATTTTTGTTTTTTTTTTGTTTTTTGGATTAAAACGAAGTGAAATATTTTTATTTATTATCAACAGAAAATAATTGAAAATTCTCAGAATTAGGAAATATTGATTCCAAAAAAATAGGTACTAAAGTCTGAGAATAAGGGGTTTTTTTAAAAGAGTCGAAAATAAGGAATTTTCGAAAAAGAGAATTTTTGAAAAATAAAAGGTTAACGAGAACGGGGAACTACTACTCGTTCCCAAGTTCCCAACATAGGTAACTTCTTCTTCTTCTTCTTCTTCTTCTTCTCACTAACAAAGCTCCTAATTCACTAACTCATGTACTAGGCTAATCAACACTTACTAATTAATCCCGGGTCGCTAATTAAACCGGATTAAACCAAGCCAAGCCGGCAGCTTCCTGCGCGGTCTTCGCGATCTTCAGTGAACTTTGAGCTCTTGTGTGTCTGCGCTGTGTTGTCTCTCTCTCTGGCGGATTTCGCTTCGGATCGCAGAGATCGATCGCTTTGGATCAAGGCCGCTGTGAACATAGCAGAGCAGAAGCTAGTCTTGCCATTACTGGCAGATTTTGTTTTTGGTCGGGATCGCTATTGCCGTGGTTTTGGAGAAGCTCCGTACTGATACAGAAAATCTTGTCGGTACCGGAAGCCAGGGTTTGCTGCCGTGGAGTGAGGAGGCAGGAGGAACTAAGGTTATCGGGACCAGGTACGAAAGAAGAACAACGAAGAACGAAGCTTATCGATTCCAGTGGAGAAAGAAGAAGAAGAAGAAGAAGAAAGCAGCACCAAGCTCATCGAGACCAGGGACGAAGGAAGAAGAAAAAACGGAGGGGAAGGACGAGGGAATCACAGGCTGGCTGGCTGTGTTGGGGACTTGTGCAGGCTGTTCTCGCGTGCTTTCAAAGGAGGCAAGGTACGTCTCGGTCTCTTTTGACTCTTTTTTTGCTTCAGAAACTCTTCGGGGAAAAAAGCTAGGCTTTGTATTAGCAGCCGCTGCTGTGATCATCAGCACTCGCACAACTGCGCGTCTATTGCATGATCTATTGAGCCTTCGCCGGTTCAAATTCATAGACTGGAAAGAGTTTGTAGGAACTGGAAGAGAGAGAAAGGATTGCAGTCTTCTGCCGTTTGTTTGATATATTCTGGGGGGCAGCAGCAGCAATAGGTCTCCATGTCTCTGAGAAGCTTATTTTACCGAGAGAGAGAGAACATGAAAATCAAGCTTTTTGGCAGCATCAGTCTCTTCAGGAGTATTTCTGCTCTGTGTGAAATCCGGGTTCAGGAACATTGATGTGGAGTTTTTCTCTGCAATCCTAAATAGTCTTTCTGCATGTACCAGCATCTTCTTTTAGGGTCTTTAGGGCACATCCAGCAGAAAGAAGATGCTGGTACACATGGCAAAATTGCAGGTTATCAAGTCTTTTAGGGTTGATGACAATGATCCATGATGTTAGACTGACTCCTGTGAACATTATTAGGATCTGTCTCAGATGGCTCCAGACTTGCAAGCACCAGAGGTTGGGGGAGGACAGGGCCATCAGAACCATCACATTGTGCATGGCTACTCCTTGGTGAAAGGGAAATCTAGACATGCTATGGAAGACTACTATGTTGCCGAATTTAGGACAGTCAAAGACCATGAAATGGGACTCTTTGCAGTGTATGATGGTCATCTTGGGCACAGTGTGGCTCACTATCTACAGCAAAATCTGTTTGACAACATTCTGAGTGAGGTATAAAGCTGTGATATGAATTTCTTTCAGAAGTTGTTGTATCACGTATCCTAGTTGTACTTGACTCATCATTGCGAGGAGCCTGTCACAATGATGTTGTAATAGGTATCAGACCTGCATTTGAAGGTGCTGTGTGTGGTTGTACTTGCCTGACGTTCTGGTAGGAATCGGGAATGTCTACAGTTAAAAAAACATTTTTGCTCCATTGACAGGGTAATGCACACAGCAAAATGGGTTCTCAAGTGTATATGATATGCTGAGGGTTGGAAACATGTGTTGGCAGGCTTCATTTTGGACAGACCCCACTAAAGCTATTGAACAGGCTTACCTTACCACGGATGCAACTATTCTGGACAATGCCCCCAATTTGGGACCTGGTGGCTCAACAGCAGTAACAGCAATCCTCATTGATGGCAAGGACTTGCTGGTGGCGAATGTTGGAGATTCCAGGGCTGTTCTTTCCAAGGGTGGGGTTGCTGATCAGCTTTCAATTGATCACGATCCTGGTCAGCCCGCGGAGAGGGGCAGAATAGAAAATAGGGGAGGTTTTGTCTCCAATATACCAGGTAGTGTCACATCTTGATTCCTCTTACTGAATTGGGTGAGTGTATGTATTACCAACCAGACTTCTTAAGGCATTGACAGAAAATGAGTGAAATGATTTGTTGCCTGACGAAAACTGGGTATGAAATTTTTTCAAAACTTTTGTTGGCTAGTTTTTATAGTCTCCTGCAATGTGCCACTTCCATCAATGAACAACTCAACCCTTCTTCAAAGCCAAAGATGTGACGATTCAGTGTTGAGTTGCGCAATGACTCTGTTTATGGGAGCTCTAGTGTGTTATCAGCCTGTTATACCTGATGTTGGGGCATAACATTTATCTTCAGGGTGTTAATCATGAGGTTCAAGCAAATGTGCAATGGACAACTGTGTTGAGGCTGTAGCTAAAGTTCAACTCTAGCCTACAACTAGAAGTCAGCCACAGTTACCTGAACCCTGCTGTCAACTAGCAGCATACCAAGATTTGTGTTGTAGCAGTGCAGTGAAGCCAGGTTGATACAGTGGATACCATCTGAACTCTGTAGTCAAGTACCTGGGGCTGGAAAGAGCCTTGAGATGATTAACCTCTAAGATAACACAGCTGCAACCATATAGAGCCCACCTTCTGAAAGGAGGTAGTATCCTCCATGTAGGGATGAGGCTCTCAGTTGCATAAGCTCTGGCTAGCATCATTCTTTTCCTTTATGGTGATTTTGATTTGTTTTGCTGGTGTGTGTGATCCATGTATGTGATTTCATGCTTGTAACATGGATGTTTCTGCAAATGCAAGCTGTAGGGACACTGAACCCAGCCCCCTCTGTGTTATGTTACAGGTGATGTCCCAAGAGTTGATGGACAACTTGCAGTGGCTCGGGCATTTGGTGACAAAAGTTTGAAGGCTCATTTGAGTGCGCAACCTGATATCAAAAGAGTTGAGATTGATGACGGAACAGATTTCCTCATTTTGGCAAGTGATGGCCTCTGGAAGGTTGATACCTTTGCTGAAGCCAAAACTAAACATCTCTGTCAGTTGTTTGAGGACAGTAACTTAGACATTTTATAGGGCATGAGACTGTGAGAAGTTTTTTTCCTTGTAGAAAGAGTTTTGTCTGTGCTCATGTAATTGGATCTGATATTCTAAGGTGCTGGCTGTCAACAGGTAATGCAAAATCAGGAGGCTGTTGACCTGGTACTGAAGTTCCAGGATCCAGTGGCTGCAGCTCAGCAGCTTTCAACTGAAGCAGTCAATCGCAAAAGCAAGGATGACATCTCATGCATTGTAGTTCGATTCAGATGATTGAAAAGGACTTGGGCAAATTTGAAATTGTCTGTGCCATAGGTGGTTTAGCATTTTTTAATTTGCAATTAAATCAGTACAGACCAGTACCCCAGTCTGATTCCATCATAAAACATTGTTACTAAAGAATAGAGGAGACCTATTCTAATTTGCATGTTGCAGGGTTGAGCCTTATAACAGCTTTGTGGAGGATGTTTGTGCAGTTATCTGGTTAGAAAATCAGCAACAACTGCTTGGAGAACAACCATATGTTTCTAAAGAGAACTGAACCATGAATGTTGAAGTTTCCAAGTGTTTTAGTTCTGTTTTAGTTCTTGTTTTTCTCTTTTTCTGTTGGGGATGACTTTTTTTCTTTACAAAACTTGATATTGCTGTTGTAATTTACTCTTGCTGACTGAAATTTCAATGATGCTGTTCCATGAAATTCCAGGGACCATTTTCTGAACATAAAGTTTTCAGAACTGATTCTCTTTTTTGTAATTTTGCAGAAAAAGAGGGACAAAGTCAATCATTTGCTGAAGCCATCTGAAGTTTCCTCCATATGACTACTTCCACTGTTCCTCAATAGTTTGAGATTTTAATCTTTTGATGTTGTATGTTTTCATCCTGTTTTCTTGATTGGTTGACTGGATGTGATTTTGATTATTCGCATTCACAAACTAACTGAATACTCAAGCACCAAGTTAGATACTGGTTATATTGTATACACTATACACTAGAAGTGAATTGCAGAGTGCTTAATCTTCATGAAATTATCTTGACAGGCGCTTTTTGGGTGAAGTGAATCTACTTACATTTGTAAAGCACAACCATTCAGCAAATTCACTGCTAAAGAGAGATCACATTAACATGTTTAACTTGATAGTTTGTTGCTTTGTGATCTGATGAAGTTGGTTGTGCAGGTGCCATGAATCAATCATTCATGAAGATGATGATGATGGTGTCTGATACTTTGTGTGAGGGACAGTGAGATCTTGACTTCACTCATTCTTGTTGTATATATAAATATTTTTCTCAAGTCTTCAAATGGACAGAACAGTTTTACCTTTAAAGTGTTGTGAAGTTTTTTCTGAAATCTCATATGTGGGTGGATATATCTCACATGAAAACCAATTGTTGTTACTGATGTGGAGTTCTCAGAAAAGAAAGCATCAGCACTCATTGAGTTGCTCAGAAAATCATGAAGCATTCCTGTCTTTGTAGTGCATATTGTAAAGGGCTTGTGTCCATGATTGCATGCAGAAAGTGCTTGGCTGATCAGTATACAAAATTGTCATAGACTAGGATTTGATAGAGAAGGAAAACCAGGTTTCTAATGTACATGTGCACTACTAGAGATGTGCAGGAATTTTGCTTGCAGCACTAGTGCAAAAGTTAGCGGAACTTAGGTCTTCGAGATTCTGGTGTTTGGAGCCTTGAGTTATTTGTGCTCAAGCTGGTGGGACTTACAGTTGTTGTTGATTTCACAGGCAAAGAGAGACGCTTCTTGTTTTGGTTGTCTTGTGATGGTGGAGGACGCTGCTTTGGAGTGCTGTGTGAGCGAACTTTTGCCTGGGCAGACTTGGTGGCTGCCATGTAGTGGCATCTCCTTGTTGGGATGTTGCTATCAAGTGTGGAGAGCACAGAACGAGATGTGGTGGATACCTCAGATTGTTGGTCATATCTTCGCAAAGTTTGCCCTTGCTGCTGCTTCTGGACTCGCTGTTTCTGGACTTGTATGATCATAGATGGAGTTGGAGAGGTGCACACACTTCCATTCATGCTATTTCCCTTGCATGTTCGGGGTGCACTACTAGGTGGTGGCTGCAAGGACATCCTGTCCACATAGCTCTCTGGGGATTGGCTTCTCAAGGTCTCGTCATCTTCCTTAGTGAAGAAACCATTCTGGTCCAGCATGCGATTTTCCCAGGGGCGAGCTGCCATCCACCGCTCCAGCCAGCTCCAACCCCAGTGGGGTGCATTGTCAGATTCAATATCCAGGCAGACTCCTGAATTTTCTCCTGTATCTGATCTCCACTGCATTCTTCCAGCAAATCAAGTGCGCTTGTTAAACACTAGCATATATGCCAAGAAGGATCACAAGGAGATTCTTCCACAACAGAAGTAGAATGTACCTTGACTGTATTGCAAATTGCAATGCAGTCTTGAGAGTTCTATGTATTCTTGAGAATTCTATGTACCTGACGTGAACTTGCATAAGCTAAAGCTCTCTCACGTTTGATCACTCCTTCCTGCTTCTGCTGCAGCTTTGCTTGGATGTCTTGTACAGTTCCTGAATTTGCACACCACCCAAGCTGTTCCCTTTCACTTGGTTAGTATCATCTTCACTCAAGTATTTTCCCTGGTTCCAAGCTTGATTGATTCATTTAACCGACAAGAACGGCCATGCTGAGAACAGCTACCGACTCAAGAGCAATTAGAATCAAATCTGTATACTGAAGACAAGATTGTGGACTAAGAGGCCTGTTGTGAACTTAAGCTCTCAAGCTTTTACAGGAGGTTCTTGAGGGAATTGATCACTTTGAGAATGAGGAACCCAAAAAACTGTGGTACCTCGGAATTGCGAAGTTCAGTTTGCAGGGAGGAGTGGTAATGGGCAATTGACTGGCATACAGCTTGACCATGTTGTGACATTCTCACCCTGCGTGCCCTCACTCGAGCTTGCACTCTCACCAACGCCTGCATGCATCGCAAGGTTATTGCTGCCTGCCTCCGCACTGTATGTCCTCTCACCAGTGCTTGCAACCTGACTAGTCCTTTCAGTGCTGTCAAAGCTCTCCTGGCCTGCATAGCAATCCCCATGGTGTTTGTTGTTAGCACACAAACACTAAAATTTCTATCCACACCAGGCAACAGCATGAAACCTCAAAATTAAAAAAAAAGAGTTCAAAGAAAAGGGTGTGCAGACCTACCTTGATGGAGCAATGAGAGAGAGAGAGAGAGAGAGAGAGAGGGAGAGAGTCCTTTTGGAAGAGAATGTTTTTCGAGTTTACCAAGAATCCTCTGAAGTTTGTTTGGATGCAAAGAGCAGATCTGTGAGCAAGGAGCACAGCATGAAAGAGAGGAGTAGGTGTGACAAAAGAAGCTCGCGGAGTTGTGTACTCTGAGCATTGGATCACATCCTCCTCCTCCACTTCCTTATCTCTTTCTTCTCCCTTGCGGACATTATTATTATTTCCAGCAGCAGAGCTCTTCCACAACAACCATCGCTTGAGCTTGTCACCACTGTTTACTGCCTTCTTATGCACTACCAAGGCCTGGCGAAAACAGCACCAAGATAATGACAAAAGAATGAAAGCCATGTCCAGTTTCTCGAATCTCTTGATCCATTCAGAACTTGCTTACCATTTTCTAGGAGTGCAATTGCTCGTACAGAACCAAACTGTCCAGACAAGAAGACTTACATTCTCATCTTTCTCCACACTGCTGCCTGTTTTCACAATCCTTCTCACTGTCGCCAATGTCTTGAAGAACTTGCTTGATGCTCCCATCCCTCACAAAAGCTCTCTCTCTCTCTCTCTCTCTCAGAACTCTTTTTCTCTGGAATCACACAAAAAACTTAAGAAATCTTTCTCTCAGAGAACTGTTTCTCCCTCTTGTCTCACACGAAAAACACTTGAATTCTCTCTGTTTCTCTCCCTTTGTCTCTCTTGCATCACATACACTCTGCACAAATTACAGAAACAAACAGAACCAATTCCATTGTCTCAAGAACTCAAACAGGACAGTTGAAGGTAGATATCTATCTGTGGCCGGCTGGCTGCAAGAATTCTAATTGAACCTTTCCAATGAATCTTCAGCTCTTCCCATCTGATTTCTCTTACACTGTAGAGAGTACTGGAGGTCTCTCAGACTTCCTCTTCATGTTGAGTGTCTCTGTCTGCACACAGCACCTATTACTACTACTACTACTACTACTACTACTACTACTACCACCAGAACAACAACAGACACATGAAAAACACCCAGTTCCTCAAAACTTACAGACTTCCAAGTCTACTGAAAAGAAAGCCCACCAAGAAACACTAACTACAACAATTCCAGAGCTGCTCAAAACAGCTAAAAGAGTAGTACAACATTGAATACAACAACAAGAACAGAAACAAAAACAGCTCTAATACTACTAGAACAGTGGCAACAGCAGGAAATCGAAAGCTGGAACTCAAGTGAAGAACTCTTTGAATCTACAAACTAGGCTCAAATCTCTCTCTCTCTCTCCCAGCTCAATCTCCAAAGCCAGCTGAGCTAAATGACTTGGGGACAAAAACTAGGAATTTTTTTTTTAAGAGATAACAAACATACAATTAAGAAGAAGCTCTTGATTGCAGTGGCGGGAGAGTTATTCAAACCTCCAAAATGCCCCCTCTTGACTAGTACAGTCAGTCTAGACTCTACTCAATTTTTGCAGATCGGCACTAGCCCGCTGCTGTCTAGACTCTACAGAGCACAGTCTACTTCCTGTCAGGTTCTCTCTCTTTCTCTCTCTCTCTCTCTCTCTCTCTCTTTCTCTTTCTCTCTACCTGGTCTTTATGATTATCCCTCCTGCTTTGCTTTTCCACTTCAAACTTCAAGTCCCCCCTCCCACACAAAGAAGGGGGGAGAGAGTACTTAGTACTACTTACTTTGATGATTTCTGACACATTCTGTTGGGTTTGTGAGAATGATCTCTCCCACAGGACAAAATACCCATCATCATCATTCATGATTTTTCATCATAATCGTCCTCATCATCATCATCATCATCTCCTCCTGAGTCCTCCTGCCTCTTCAATCTGCTTCCCAGTGCCTGCCTGCTGCTAAAATCATGCATTAATACAAATTGGCCCAGAGTGAACCAGCAGCACTCACCATTTGCACCATGAAGAAATGGATGGTAAAGTGATGAGGAAACAGTTTTCTGTTAGGGTTCCAGTTCCTTAGCTAACCATGATGGTAGTAGCTCAGTTGCTTTTTTTTCAAACAACTACCTACCAACTAGCAACTAGGTAGGTAATAAAAACCCTAAAAGCAGTCCTTAACCAAACCTACTAGGTTACAAACTATCTACTTACTCACCTAGTAGTAGTCACCTATTTTCCTACCTATTATCTACTTATATGTAGGATCTACTTCTTTACCTTATGGGGTTACCAAGGTGAAACCAGATAATCAACTCAGTTGAGAGGTTCATCCATCCACAACGGAGTCATCGCAGGCATCCAGAGGATGGATGATGGTGTGGTGATGGTGGTGGGTTTAGATCACCAAGTGTAAGAAGGGAGGGCCCTTATGTCTACTCCTTAAGAGTGAGAAGAATCTTACACCTACGTAGGTGGGTGTAAGATCTTCAACCTAACCCAGGTTAGGTTAAGAAGGGAGGGCTCTAATGCCTACTCCTCAAGAGTGAGAAGAATCTTACACCTACTTAGGGTAGGCGTAAGATCCTTAACCGAGGTGTAAGATCCCTTTGGGCTCTTAAAGAGTGGGCCTAATATCCCTCCTCTTTTCTTTTCTTTTCTGTAGGAGGGAAATTCATTCACCGATACACACCGGTACCCTCCAAATACACTTAGGAATTTTCTCTCAATGCTTTTATGTATTATATCGAAGAATAAAAACATTCATATTATGCATTGAAAACAAAAAATCTTTCTCTCCTTTGGGATGGGTGGTATTGTATCTTACTAACCTAGTGGCCTTAGCATACTTAAAGGACTATATTGTTGAATTTTTAAAAAAATTATTCAGATTTAGGGCTTTCCAAGACCCCTTTTTTTGGCCCCCAAAAAAAACAAAGTAAAATTATTTCAGCAAGATTTGCCAAACATGAGTCTAGATACAAAAATATTATACACTTCCAAGGTTACTTACTAGTTTGCCAGAGCCTGGCTGGTTGGTACATGAAATCATAGGTTGTATATTTTCCTTGGAACAAGAGAAGATCATATTACAGTGTGTTTGTTTTTTTCCCCAGTGATTTTTTGTTTTTGAGTTTTTGCCAGAGAAGGAGGGAAAGCTCTGGAGGAGTCTGAGTCCCACCATCTCTGGACATCATCAGAGAGAGCAGTGTTGTTGTTCTGGTAGGCTTTTTCTTGTAAGTTTTTGAAGTACCTAACTTAAGTGTTTTTAAAGTTTTTACAAAACTTGTTCTCTTTTTGTGGTTCTGAGCAGGTTTTTCAAATTCTAATTTCTGAGACCCTCTCTCTGATTTCCATGTCATTCTAAGTCAATTCCAAACTGGGTTGGGTTGGGTTGAGTTGGGTTGGGTTGGGTTGAGTTGGGTTGGGTTGGGTTGCGTTGGGTTGCGTTGGGTTGGGTTGGGTTGGGTGGGGTTGAGTTGGGTTGGGTTGGGTTGAGTTGGGTTGGGTTGGGTTTGGAAACCAAGGTTCAGTTTTGTCATCATCCTTGGTGTTGTATGTGTGTGTTTTTGGTTGTTGACCTGAGTTTAGATCATTCTTGAACTAAAACATTACATTGATTTGAATTTTGATTAGGGATGTATGGATTTGGAAACATTTGTTTAATTGACATCCCATCTTAGGAAGTTATTCAAAACATTAACCTAGCAACAATCATAGTGGTTTGTTTAAAGGCTAAAAAAACTTTGAAAATGTTAAACATGTCAAGTTTTCTATTAATTCTAAGAAAAACCAAAGTTGAAGAGGGTAACATGTTCCATTAATTTGAAAAATAATAATAATTAGAAAGAGGGAAAAATGTTTACCCATTTCAAAGAGAGGATGGTCGGAAGAGGTAAAATAAAATGTCCACCTCGCAAGTCATGTGTTGAGGTGATATTGAACAATTGTAAATGCCACTTCTCACTAAATATTAATGAATTTGATGTCATAAACATTGATAAAAATGTAAACTTGTCCACTTTGATAAAATGTTCTAATGGATATTTCATTTTAAATGTTGATTTCAATATGGTTTTAGTTTTCATTAAAAGGTGTTCACTAAAATAATTTTTAGAAATTTAAGTTGATTTTTTTGGTGTTTATAGATTTGATATAATTAATAAAAATTTGATTAAAATAAATATATTATATTTTTCTTAATTTTGATGAAACACATTATAAAATTGAAAGTACCAAAAAAAAATTATTAAAAGAAATGTCAATAATCTAGTCAAAATTTTCGAATTATAATGAAATTTCATATTATTTTATTTTTAATTTTGATTTTCAATACAAACCAAAAGTTATCATGTTAAATTCAATGTTACCACTTGTTAGAATTATGAACACTATGAAAATTAATCAATATAAATTTTATTAAAGAATGTATGGATATAAAATTTGATTTAATAGTTTAAAATATACCAAGACATGTTGATCCTTACATGTGAAATAAAATGTTGAAATTCAAAACATCTAGAAAACAATTTGCAATTATGATGTGTAGGTCAAAATTAGAACATCAATAATGTATTAATTAATAGACCATCCAACTTAAAATGTAGATGAATGAAAGGTGAAACACAAATGCACTTGCATGTGAATGATGCATTTAAAAATAACACACATAAAAGAATTTCAAGGTTTTCAAGACCTTGATGTGATACATAGTGATACTAGGTTGAAAAACTTGTGATTTACAATTAACAGGTGATTGATTTAACCAAAATATTAATATTTGAGTAATCTAAAATTTGAAATCAAAAGCTAGACTTTGAACATGTTTCAACTACATAAAAAATGGGAATTTTTTATAATTAAAAAAATAATGATAAAATTTTATGGGTTTTAAAGTCTTGTTCATCTCAGTTTTGTGCCCAATTTGCAAACATTGGTTTATTGCCCATGCAAATTAGATCACTTCTTTTTCCTTTTTCCTTTTTTTCTTTCCATTTTCCTTTTGGTAAAACTTCTATAATAACAAGTCATTCATCCTCCTATGCATTTAATTCAATTAATAACACACATTAAGAGAAAAGTTGTAACCTTTACAACATATTCATGAAATGAAGAAAGCGCACATGATTTAATAGATTCATAATAATTTCAAGATCTTTTAATTAATGAATTAAAAAAATTCTTGTTAAAAATAAAATATTTTTCAACTCCATAAAACTATCTATTCCTTATTTATTTATTTATCTTTGAAACAATTACATTTTTTTGAAAAAAATATAATTTGTGTCAAAGATGCCAAGGTACTACATCAATAAATAAACTGTAAATATAAATATGACATCATGTACAATAAATTATGGGCATAAGCATGGTAAAGTAGACAACTAAATCTCCTTGGTAGTTTACTTGACAAGTAAAATGAAAATAACAACAATAATTTTTATATCCTTACTTAGTATCAATATGTTTCATTGAATTAGATGTGTTAAGGATTCTTAAATGATAAATTTATTGTGTAGGGGATACTTTTTACCTACTTTTAAAATTTATTTACTTTTAATCTTTTGGAGTACATTCTTACAAATGTAATAGAGGGCACCAAGGGTATTCTACCATACTTCCATCCATTTTAATGTTATTTTATTGCATTTACATTCACGACATAGGATAAAAATGAAGACACTCACTTTTTTTTGTATACTTTATCGTGCTTATGCCCTTATGGAATAAATAAGATGAATTGTTTCTTCTTGTAGGTCATATTTGCATAAGGGATAAGGATCACAAAATTTAATGAATAAAAAAAATACAAATCATTTGATCTCATCAAGTTATGTTTGTTTTATGCAAAAATTTCACATTCTATCTTATTTTGCAATGTCAATAATAATTTGAAGGGTTTTCATAAGTGGCAAGGATTTAAAATTAATATATTAAAAAACCATTAATTCTTTTATTGTAAGTTTATTAAGATTTATCATCAAGCAATGACATTTGTAGTAATGATAATGTTGGTCATTTGCTCATATAATTATGAATCTTTAAAAAAATTTGAAAATATCACAAATTTAATACATAAATCATTTTTATTCAATGAAAGATTTATGCAAAGATCTGTTTATATATTTATGAAATCAAAATTTAAATTGTCAAACATGCCATTATCCCAATATATTGTTAGTAATTATTTATTTTTTACACAAAAATTTCACAAAGTTATTCTAGTTTATTTATTCATATTATGTAAACAACCTTATAACAATTATGAAATGACATTTTTCATGTATAATAGAGATATTCGTAAAGTCAGAAAAAGACAGCACCAGTACCCTGAGTTTGGTCATACACGGTGAGATTCAAAAAAAACCTGCAAAAAAGTACATTAGCAATCAAGGTGGGGCTGAGACTCAGAAAACCATCAATTTTGATGATGGTTCCTGAGTTTCACCGTCTTTCTTTTTTCCTGAGCAGCCTCCACTGCTGCTACATAGATTTTCACTGCTCCTACCTGTACATCTACCGTAATTCCTTTCGAACCTTGTGCATTAAATGCTGAGATTCAGCATTTCGCATTGAGTTTCAGCATTTTATACTGAGATTTAATAAAATTTCCTTACTCTAAGGATACCACTAAAAGAGGGAGGAGGCCCAAAGACAAGATGACTTTACAAAGATCTCCAATGTCTTGTAAATATTCATATATATATATATATATTCAAATTAGTTAGAAATTTATTTTATAAAATAAAAAAACATCAAATGTGAATTTCAAAGATAATATTATTCACAAATAAGCTTTTCAACCATTATTTGATTATTTTTGAAGTATTAAAATTTCAAATTATTTTATCTTCTGGTTCATCTTATTTAAGTAATTTGACAAATATGTTTAGATTTTTTTTTGCTCTCTTTTGAAAGACGAATACCCATGTTTGTAAAAATATAAATAGGTTGACATCATATGGCTTATGTTCTATAATAATGATATGATACACAAAAATTAATCAAATGATTAAGACAAATAAAATTTTAGTTTAAAAAAACATTGAAAACAATAATACATCTTTTTTTTTGGGTGAACTAACAACTCTTTCAATTGTTTCTTTCCAGAGTCTTTCTTTTTTGATTCTTTGGATGCAAGCAGTGGTATCAAACATTGTTCTTTGATGTTTCGAGGTTTCAAAGAAAACCTTCACATTTAAGTCCAACTATATAAATATAAATAAATAAAATAAATAAATATATATGGTGTTAAGTGTCCTTTAGTTTCAATTCCAGCAAAATTAAAAATAAATTGATGGGGGCCTCAAGAGGTTTAGGGTTCAATTTCCTAAACCTCAAATTAGTGAAAAATTCATACATGTTTTCCAAAATAATTTCAAATCAAAGTCTGGTTCTGAAATTAGTGTTCAGTTACTTATGGTAACCTTGTACTTACTTACACACATCCCAAGATCAGAGATTGTGTACTACCAATATTGGACAACTAACTAAAGAGTGGCAACCTGCCCTTTAAGAAAATTACAAATTAAAAAAAAATGAAAAAAATATTTAAAATAAAATAGAATAAAATAGAATATTTAATTAATTATTAAAAAAAACTTGATCTTATTTAAAAAGAGACTGCAGCACGAATTCAAATTACAATTCCAATTTCCATTGGGAGGCTAAATTTGCAATCAATCAAAGTTCTGCATTTCCTCCCACCCTTCAAGAACTAAGAACTTGGGCCAAGAACCCAAAACTGGCCAACACTGCCCATGCAGTTCAGGTTTCACATTCCCCAAACAACTTGGCCAAAAACCCAAAACTGGCCACTGCCCAACTGCATAGGGCATTGCATATAAAAAGACATTGACCATTGGGCCAATGATTGTGTAGGTCCATACATCCATACCAGCCTCTCTTTTAAAAAATTAAAAATTTAAAAATTTAAAAAAATTTAAAAAGATATAATTATTATTATTTTAACATTTTGGTGATGGAGCACTAGGCTAGTGGCAATCATCCCAAAAATGATTTAGCATTGATGGCAACATGTTATTTGAAAAGCCCTCAATACAGTAGAAAACTGTCTAAACCATAAAAGTGTGATGCTATTGGGAACATATTGGGGAACTCTTTAAGAACTTGATTGGAACATAGTGAGATCATTGGGAATAGTAACAAAACAAAAAACTCACTAAGGCACCTAGGCACAAGCTTATGAGGCTATTACTATACTTAAAGTGCTAGTTTAATTGAAGAGAACTCCTCAAAACAATTCAAGGCTCCCACTCTAACTATCTCATTATCCATTTTTTTCATCCTAGGTAATAGGCACAAGTGCATTTCACATACCTTCCAAATTTGTGTATATTCTCTACACTAATATTATAAGACCATCTCCAATGGTGCTCAGTATGTGACTCCAGACAGTAAAATTTATTGCGAAAAAGTCAAAATGTGCCGGTTTAGCTCAGGACATTGGTTTTTCTGCACCAAATTCATGCAGCTTGCCGTGGCTTGTAAAAGGCGCAACATAGTTGTGCACCTCCAAAAAATAGTGTAATAAATTGGACCTAACTGCAGCTCAGTATTTCTGATTGGTCGATCATACTGATTGGTCCAGGTGGTTTTGCTATTATTAGTCCCCACATATATGCAGTTCCAGTTACAGTTTTATTGGTGGGGTTGTCAAAAGAAAAACAACTAAACTTAGACATTTAATTTTATTATCGAGAGTGACATTCTGAGCACTGGTGGAGATGCTCTAACCTTGTTTGTATATAGGGTTATGTACCATAGTACCATGACAAGTTCAACATTCCAGTGCTAAATAATTATTTAAAATACTGAACATTGTATAATATTCTAAGAGAATTTTTATTTTTTTTCACACGCTTTTGTTCTTTGGAAATTTTCAAAAAAAATTCAGCATCTTAAAAAATAATATAATTAGTGTGGAAGCTCTCAAGGTTCTACACTATTACATAAATCTTCAAGTTTGAACTGTTGTGTTTTTTTTTATGTTGCTGTTTGATTTGTAATTCCGAGGGTTTAGTCTTTCAAGTAAATGCAAGAAACAATTTTTTACATGAAATAATTTGCAAACTTCTCCTTTCAACTCCACCCACCCATGTTTTCTGAAGCTGAAAAAATATTGTCATATTTATTGCCAAACAATAGGATGGTATATACCTGGACGGGAAATGGGGGCAATTGTAACATATGTCAATAATCAAATTCTTATTAAGTAAGTTTTGAACGTGACACCAAAAGAAGTTTAGTATCATAACAAACCTTTCATAAATCATTTGTGTGTATTTGGTTGTGTTTGCTCATGTGTCAAAAGAAACGAGGATAAAGTTGAACTTCAAAGATGTTAAATGCATATTCATTGGCTATAATGAAAATCCTAAAAGATACATATTCTACAAATCTATAAACTAGTATGACCATTAGTTATTATGTCATTTTTTGTAAGTTCGAAGATTTAATTGGGAGAATTTTTTTTTCAAGTTTAAAAATTTGAAAATTAGAAGAAAAATGGTTTTTAATTGAAAGTAAAAAATGGAGGATGAAGGAGTTACTCAAAAAAAGGATCTAAATCAAAAGCTATAGAAAGAAGATGAAAAAATTCTTGACTAGATGAAAGAGAATTCAATATTGGTTGGAGAAAGTCAAAATCTTTCATCCGTCTTTTCTATTAACATGTACAAGCTCTATTATCTTATGGCTTTGGAAAGTGAATATTCATTACCATGGAATAAATGCCATGGGTTATGAATTTCAATTTTTACAAGACAATAAGACTTTGGTGCTTTCTTCTCTTTCACCAAATCACAAACTAATGAGCTACACATGGATCTTGAAAATCAAATATTTAATGTCAATGGTTTTTGGGGCAAAGAAGAAAACTTGTTTGGTAGCCAAAGGGTTTTCACAAGTTGAAGGTATTTATTTCAATGAGACCTTTTCTTTTGTTGCAAAAATGGAACCAAATTCCAACTATGCTTGTAATTGTAACAATTCAAAAGATCTCAAAATGCATCAAATGGATGTTCAAACTAACTTTCTTAATGGAGATCTTTTGGATTATATATATATATCAACCAAAAGGCTTTGTGTTCATTAGTAAGAAAAACACGGTATGTGAACTTATGAAATATTTGTATGGGTTGAAGCAATCTCCTCATGCATGGAACTTATATCTTGTTTAAGGAGTTTGAAAGGAGTTCTATTAACTATCATGTTTATTTTCAAATATTTCAAAGCAATTTCTATGTGATCATAACTTTGTATATTGATGATTTCATTTTGGCATTTAATGACTTGATTTTGTTTGACAGAAACAAAGGACAATGTTTCAAATAAATTTAAAATAATGCATTTAGGTGAAATTTAGCATCACTTTGGGATACAAGTGAATTGCATTGCACAAGACCAAGTGATATATTTCAAAGCCAATGCAAATACATTGAAATTATATCGAAGCATTTTGGTATGGTTGAAAATAAGTCAATGTGGACCACTTTATTACCAATGGCAAACTTTCAAAAGATATGAATCGGCAAAGTGATGAAACTTGGAAACAATATAAGGCCATCTTGTTTCAAAACGTTTTTGGAAATGTCATCATGTATGTAATAGTATGTACAAGATTTGATATTGCTTAAGCAAGGCAATGTGTGTTTTGAGAAGAATGTTGATCACAACCATGGAATTTGACAAAAATATTACGAGCTGATTGCACTTCAAAAGGAATGCCTACCAAAGCCATCACCCCATTATTGGGAGCTATGATATTGCTTATGAAAACACACAAATGTTTGTTCATTGTGATGTAAGCTAGGATAGTAATATTGATGATCGTTCATTCACATTAAGTTACGTCTCTTTATTGGGTAAGGGAGCTGCCATCAATTGAATTAACAAGAAACAAACATGTATTGTTATGTTATCGACATCAACATAGTATACGACAACATTGCAAGCAATGTGACTTTCATATGCACATCAAACCGAGGTGCAAACAACTTGTAAAACAAAACCCAAAACAATGACAAAATGCTATTTAAGAAGCACCCATCACCCACAGATCAAGTCATTCTCATAAACCAACTGGAAAGTGATTTCCAGAGAAATCAAGAACCTGCTATAGGCATCCATGTGATTGAACTTCGAACAAAAATTTGATCTGCAAATGCACAAATATGAGGTCATGTAAACGACAAGCCAACCATATCGTGGGCTGATCTTCAATTACTTGTAAAAATGACAACATAATTGTCATATCTTTGCTTTCGAGAAAACAATGATTTGAAACAGAATTAGAAGTTTTCCATGCTTTATTTTCAATAGGTTCTGATAACCTTTGAGTTCACATCTTATCTGAAAAATTTGGACCTAATTTGTCCAAACTAGATTGCTATATTTGATATCATTTTGATTGAAATTCAGCAACTACATCTTCATCATAACTACAACCAATATCTGTAGCAGTGTTTCCTCCATGATGAGAGTCTTGGGGATCTCAACACCCACAAGACCATTCACTACATTTTTGTTTGTACAACTAATTAATTGGTATTTAAGAGCTTCAGTGACCAGTCTTGGGGACCAGGACCCTTGGGATTTCCGAGCCTTCACTGAACAATAGCAAATTTTTTAAAAATGCAATTCTTGATCATATAAGAGACACACACCTTCAAGCAAAGCTGTTGCTAAAAGGATCTCCATGAAGGTGCCAAAAACCGCATCCAAATTCCAGACCTCCATGAGAAAAATTGTGGTGTCGCTCCAATTCAACAATGTCTGCAAAACTGAAAATGGCAATTGTGTGCCCAGAGAATACTTCTCAGCAAAAGGTGCCTCTAGTATTCAAGATTTAACCTGAATTTGCATAGAATTGTTTGACACTCATTTGATGGGCAGTAACTAACTGGTCACATATCAAGTCCATCTAACAATAAATCTTCATGAGTAACTAGTTGCTGCCTAAAAGATTATTACCAACAATACTTGGACCCTCAACTTGACTAGTGTAACTTCAGGAATGAGGATAATCAAACTGCTGTCAAGCTTATCAGCAAATTTGGAAGTAATGCCAAATCTTCAGCCAATGTGACAGTGAACTGAACACATGCTTGATGGAAGACATCCACTACTCTCTTAAGAATCATGCTGGAAAACATAAGTACATTTGGTAAGGCTGATTCACTAAAGGTCAGACAGGCCTAGTTTGGACTTCCCTGTCTATATGAGCATTGGCAAAGAGAGGACCTGAAAAAATCTCATGCATGAAAAACTGTCTGGAATCAAGACTTGATTGACAAAGCCCTGGGAATGGATCTGAATTTTTCAACAGGCAGAGACTGCTCCAACAACACAGCTGCCTGAAAGCAGTCCGCAGCTTCATTAGGATGACCCTCCGCTTTATGCAGGCAACCCATTTGGAACCATGCAGCCTCATGGGTGGGCTCTGCCTGCAAAGCCTCAGCCAACAAGCTTCTTGCCACAGGTAGTGA
>Ga0209611_10004582_pt1 | contig 23551 bp, 14 predicted proteins | sample S1TSphgellanicum_3_FD_187693 | JGI IMG/M metagenome (GOLD analysis project Ga0209611, IMG submission 187693) | Host-associated microbial communities from peat moss isolated from Minnesota, USA - S1T2_Fc - Sphagnum magellanicum MG (SPAdes) (version 2) | ecosystem: Host-associated > Plants > Peat... | reverse complement strand
GGATTGAACATCAACATACGGCTCCTTCATATTCCATCATGGTGAGTTACGATTATCTTACAATGTCTTTGTATCTTCAAATTGGACACAACACATTAGATCCTTAGTGAATTTCATTACTTACCTTGAACCACCTTACTTGTTAGACAACAACTACATAGTAGTTCCACTTCCAATGTGACTTAAAATGTAAGATTTTTTTTGTAAATTTAGTGTGTAGTCAAAGTTTTGTACATGTGATTAATCAAAAGATGAAATTTGATAGAATGTGCAATTGAAAGAAAAAAATCTAAGATTAATGGTGATTGTAACATTTTTACATGGGATCAGAACACATATATGTTTTAAGAAAAAAATTGGATACTACCAAAACACACATTAAACAACTGATTGAAATAGGGGAAAAAAAACAAAAAGTATGCAATGGATAGTTTTGTAAAAGAATTGAAATTTTAATGATGATGTGTGATTATAACATTTATAGAAATGACCAAAATATTAAAAAATGAGATCAAAATACTTACACATGTGATTGAAACACTCTTAGGGTGATTATTTATATTTAATTAAAATGTACTTTGCAACAATTTTTTTGTATAAGTGACCCAAAAAACGAGGCAAAAATTCATCTATTATGATTTTTTTGTGAATTACATGGGAATTCTAGCAATGTTAGGCAACATGAATCCCAAGTTTTAGGCAAGGATCCCAACTTGAGATCAGATTTTTCTTTAAACATGTCCCAAATCTAATCCCAAGTTTTTTCCTTTACCATGGTTAAAGAATACCTTTTGTCACAAACATTCAAGTTTGGAATACATTCTATAACACAATTTGACAAAATATATGCATTTTATCATGTTCAATTATTACACATGTTTTCATAAAATTCACTTGAAATTTTTTAATGTAGCCTTTTCTAATCAACCATCTTGTTGAAGTTACATTTGATAATGGTAAAAACATAGTTCTAGTAATTTTGACAAATTCATATACTTGTCATTCTTGCTTAACAACCATAATTCTTTGACTCCAACATTGTTAGGAGTGTTCAAGGTTTGGGTCTTTGATGTTCACTAAAAATTTATGGAAATCCATATTTGCATAATGGTAGTAAGTTCAATTTTTTCTTAGATCTAGGACTCCATAATAGTGAACATGTTCTATTTCAATAAACATATTCTATTTCTATTTCTCCTAAATGATTACATGAACCTGTGTTATTTTCACTAATTTTGTGACAAATGAGATTATATTGGTTTTAATTATTGTTTGTTTTGGATTTCATGTCTTTTATAGTATTTTGAAGAAAAAATCATAGTTATTCAATTTTGTCCCACATTTTTTTTTCAATTTGGATATATTAATTAAATTTATTCCATTTGCACATATGGTATTTGATCACAAACTAATAATCAATGGCAACTAAATTGGGTGAGATTAATACTTTGAATATTTGCATTTGTCACATCATGATAGATAATGATGACAAAGGCAAACTCATTTTGTCATGTCAATTTTAACACATCTAGTATCATAATTACCTAAATACTATAATATTACAATCATGAAGGTCCAAGATGCCATTGAAGGTCTTTTTGGTTCAATTTTAGAAAATGGGAACATGATGTTATTGATGATTTTTATACTAATGATAAGGTAGTACAATTATGTATAGAAAATTGAAACTAAAGGCCAATTTAGACGAGGGTCCAAGGTCCAACAAAATGGAGTATTCCTATTGGTCAAGAGCCATAAATTGGATCTAAGGCCTTTAGTTGAGGATCCAAGACTAATTGAAGCCAAATTGAGGTGGCATTTATAGGACACCACTTTGGAAGGAAATTCAATTACTCCAAACCAAAAAATGGAGTTCAAAGGAGAGCTCATGGTTTAGAGAACCAAGATGTAAGCTAGGGTCCAAGGTTGCCTCTTCCATTGTTTTTCACTATTTTCATTGTTTTTCAAGGTTTTTTTTCCCACTTGTTCTTGAAGTTGAGATTGTGTAAGAATGGAAGACATTTCATGGATGGAGGAGGGAAATTGTTGAGTGCACACCCACCATTCCATTTTTGAGCACATTTAGTGTTGGCATGGTTGGTTTTGTAGATCCACATGAGGTTGTTGTTCGAAAGAATGCATTTCTAATTCTTGGAAATGCTCAAAATGATGGTGTTTCAAAAGTGAGTTAGAAATTTTTGGTCACGCATGGTTGAAACACTCATTTTCACAAATGGAAAGATATTTGGATTTACAAGAAATCCTTAAAATGGGTCCTTTTCCCAAAAAGAGAGCAACAAAAAAGAAGGTAGTTGTAGTTACAATGAAAAAAGAAGATGAGGAAGGTGAAAAGGTTGAGAAGGTTGGAGAAAATTGGGTGGATGGTGAAGTTCTACATTTGATTGCACTGCGAAGAGAAATGGAATTTGAATTTACCAAAAATGCAAAAAAAAAAGATAAATTTCAACTTATTGAAACCTTAGAATTTTTTTTAAGATCTGATTTTTTCTTTATTTCATAATTGAAACTTGGATGTAATGATAGAATTTTTGAAAGCAAAATAGGCAAAAAAAACAACAAAAAAATTAGATTCAGATTGGGCCTTTGCCTCTTGCCCTTGCCCCCCTTTCCCCCATTAGAGGTCACCACTTCGGCCACAATGAAATTTGAACCCACATCTCCTTGGGGGGGAGGAGAGGAGTTAACCACAAAGCCAACTTTATTTCAAGTGTTTTGATGTGGTTTGCATTTGTTTTGTTCGTGTAATCAATTTTGATTTTTTTATTTTAAGGATTGTTTTCAACCCATAAATCAAAGTTTTTGATCCCAATTTTTTCTCTTTAGGGGTAGATACATGGGTCAAATTGCACACTCGAATGTTGGTTACACTCCTTGGTTTTTCAAGGATTCTAGAATTACTTGCAAGTAGAAGTTCAATGCAATTTATAAGCAATACAAAGATGACAAAATTGCAAATGGGATTTCAGGTAATGATTGTCATGAATGTCCTTCCTATGATGCATTGAATAGTTGGTGGCACCAAAGTGGAAATGTGAGGAAACATGTGAGTGTTTTTGCAAATGAAATTGATGAAATTGTGGGCAATCCAAAATTTCAAACAGATCTTAATAGTGGTTCTAAGGATGATGTTAGTAAAGAGCCTTTAGATAGATTAATCATTCTAGATGAGGTTACAAAACAAAACAAGAGGCAGAAGATCAATGTCTTTGAACACTTTTCAACCATGGTTGAAAATAACACAACAATGTTATAATAATTTTTAGAAACCAATGCTTTATTCAATAGATGTCTAAATTGGACATTTCATATATAAGATGTAGGTTACATAACATATGAACTTTGAGTCATTCACCACAATCTGACCCAAAATCTAATATATCTAGGAAGGCAAAATTGCCATTTTTTTCAAATGAACTTTAAAGAAGTTTTTTGCTAAAAATTCATGAATTGCCATAACGTCTATCAACATTTTCTTGATCCTTTCTTCTTCTTTTTTCTTATTAAGATTGTTTTCAATGTTTGTCATATCTTCATCTTCACCTTGATGTTCAATGTCATCCATGTCAATCCTATCATCATCCATTGTTCCTATATTTTGTAGCCTCTTCATGTTTGATTGATTCTTCAACCACTTTGAATAAATTAGCTCCTTTGATGTTGCCAAATGTTGAATTTGTTTTTGTTTGTACTTATCTTTGAGCCTCCAAAGTTCAACCCATATCAAAACCATCCAAATTGGCAATGCACACGTTATACAAACATATGCAAATTGTCACCAAGTTTGGCATGTGGCGCAATGGTTCATCTACTTTCTTGAGTAAAATTAAAAACCTTCCTTTCAACATTCCAAAAGCTCTTTCGACTAACATCCTTGTATTTGATTGGATAAAATTCTATTGTGCTTTGTATCTTGGTAGCCCATCTTTCTCACCTTTGAATGTAGAATAGAACCAGGTCACATTGGATAAGCAACATATCTTATCAACTTGTAAGGTAAAAACTTGTTTTCCATCACTTGATTGCTTAACTTTGTTTTTTGGAAAAGAGCCCAATCATGCTACTATTTGCCCACCCATAGTCATAATCCCAAAAGCTGTAATTTGCATCTACAACTCCTTGAATCAATGTGGAGTAGAAATCTTTTTGACAATAATATGATTTGGGATCTACCTTAGGTGTAATAATTGGAACATGATTACCATCTATGGCACCTAGGATGTTAGGAGTTCCATGTAAGCATTCAAAACCAATGGTAATTTCTTTGATTTTGTTTATAGTTAATTTAGGTATTACCAATGGTTTCAAATGGTTTTTAATTGCTACACAAAATTCTCTCACTATAATGAATGTTGTATTTTTTGAATGCCATAGACCTCTTGACACATTTGTAATGAATTTTCATTACCCAATTTTGCAAGAGCCATTATTACTCTAGTTTCCATAGAGATGTTTTTTCTCATGTTTATATTTTTTTGTTCAAGACTTGGAGCTACAACCCTAATCAAAACACGAAATGTGTCAAAGCATTACCTTGTATTTTGTTGAAACATTTTTTCTGAAAAACTCCCAAAAAATTGATTCTTCATTTATCCAACTGCCTTCTCATAACTCCATGGATATGTTCCAAACTTGTAGTGGCATGTCCATAAACTCTAAAAAAAAACAATGCACTCATCATATTCCAATGTTGTGTAATAGTTACTTGTTGCAATGAGACCACTTGTGCAATGACTTGATGGATGGCCGTAGTAAAAACTAGGACCACCAATATCTTGTGGCTATGTTCATCCATTGTGTTTTTGTAGTAGAAAACATAAAAAAATAGAGAGAAAATAAGAAACAAAGAAAAAAACATGAAAAAATGAAGAGATAAAGAGAAATAAAAACATGACAACTTAATCCTCTTACATGTGAATCTCACCTTTTTACTAATTGGACCTTCAAATTGGACCCTATGCCTTACACATGGGTCAAAACACAGTCAAAGGAGCCACAAAGGGCATTAGATGTCAAATTTTGTTACAAAAAACTAGAGATTTTTATTATTTATTATTATTTTCCATTTGAAGCCATGGTAATCATGGCACATTATTCCTTTTTAACACACATGAATGTCAAGAAACTCAAATTAAAAATCCAATTGATCCAATTTTAAGTTTTGGTTTAATTAATAACTTTTGAAAGTGAAAAATTTTGTCAAAAAAAAAGGACATTTCTACAAAGGACTTCCAAAAGACTCATATAATAGAAATAAGTTGATGATAAAAAATATGAGTGATAATAACCTATTAGACACACTAAAAAAAATTCAAAAATTCAAAATGTGGAATTTGAAAATTGAAAATTCAAAGTATGTAACATTTAAAAAATTAAAAATTGAAAACTTCAAGAATGCTTTATCACATATAAATGGAGTATAATGTACATGATGTATCAAACAAAGTTGTAGTTTATATTACAGTAAATTCAACTTTTAAAAGTTATCATTTTTTGGTATGATTTCAAATTATCATGATTTTTCAAGATGAAACATAAAACTTGCAAGGAATCTATACATTTTTACAAATTCATATTTATTCAAAAATGATTAAAAATTTTTTTTTTGGATTTATTGAGGCCATTCTAATCATTTTTCATAACAAGTTGCAAAAAAAATCATTCAAAAAGTCATTCATATAAAAAAGTTATTTTGAGGAAAAAGGACATGCAAAACTAATGTAAACTAATGCTTGTGGCTCCTTTGATCTCATTTTGACACACACACTCATTATACCTTACAAAAAAGTGTTTTTTTAATGTGAAGAAGGGTCCAATTTAAAGCTTCAATTTGCTTCAAATTGGTCCCTGGAATTTTGGACCTCGAACCTTCTTCTGAAGTGGCTTTAAGTTTGCAACACAATCCATCATCATGACAACATAATAAGTATTATTACATTGTATCAATTTTCAAACAAATTTAAACAACAATTTATTACAACATCAACCTTTTGACATTTTTCATGAAGTAAGCTGAAAGCAAAGTTGAGGACTATGAGTTGATAATGTATTTGTCCATAACATGGAAAAAGCTAACATGTGACTTGGACAAACAATATAAAAATGTGGTGTACAAAAAACTCACAAATCTATCAATGGAGTTATTGCAATCAACCCACTGTTTCAATCATGAATCACAAAACAAAACTCAAAATCATAAATTAATACAATTTTAAAAACCTTGTTCTCTACACATTATCAAGTATTTTGCAAACATGGAATTTAGGTGGGCTTGAGGCCCATGAACATGAAAAGTACAATGGCAATATTGACAAATAAGAGGGCTTCATTGATAAAGTTTGGGTGAAAGAGAGACCAAAAAGCTGTTTGTAGGACATAATCAACCTATATGTAAGGTCATCTATGTTAGCCTAAAACTTTAGTTGTTACCTCACCTAATTTTGATGTTGTAGACAATGAAAGATGACAACATATAGCCCAAATGTGTGATTAAGTGGACAATTATACATCCAAAAAATGTTATACCTAAAAGTGAATTAACTTTTTATTGAAAAAGAAAACTGATTATCATGCAATAATGATTTTAAGATGGAAAATAGAAATTGCATAAAATGGGAAATAATAAGAAATGTTGCAAACATTTTAATACACTGGGGACTGGCTGTATTGCATCAAATGTTTGCTGATGGGAAGAAGATTTACATGCTTCACTTGCTCACATTTGAACCTCTAACGCCATTGTGTCTGTGAGCAAGACATTTAAACATAAGTTTGCCCAAAATAGATTGGGCATTTAGGGATGAATCGTATAAAGTTGCATGTGCACTGTGTAATGTTAAGTTTAACGGATCAAAGGATGAGTTTAATTCTCATTATGTTAGCTTAAAAATCTGTGTTCCAGCATTGTGTTGCCAATTTATTGAAGCTAGGTGGGGTATTTTGATTTTGGATGTATCGGCAACTAAAAAGAGCCTAAGGCCCTAGAACTATGTAACTTGTACATAAAGTTCAAAGTAAACATCTAGATAGCAAAACAAGAGGTCATGAGCTCAAATCTTGAAATTTGCATAGGAAAAGGTGGGTTTTTATAAAGTTTTTGCACAACATTCCAGGAATTATTAGATGTTGAAATGTAGTGGTAGTTTTGGTGCAAGCACATTGGTTAGGCTGCAGGTAGTCAAGTGTGTAAGATTTGGAATAATAAACTATGAAGTAGCATCTTTTGTGATTCAACCTTGTCAATGTGTTTTTGTTGAGTCATGTTTGTATGTCTATGTTGATTGAACATGCGGTGCTTTTGCTAAAGGGTATTAGTTTGAATGTAATAGTCATAGATCGTGCAAAACCCCAAGGAGTAGAAAAATATATAGCCAACAATGGGTTCTTGCAAAGGTGGTTGTGATGGGAATTACACTAATCATATTGTACTGTGATGTGATTTAGTTAAACATGGGTGTGATTCTTAAGTTCAACCAAGAACAAGATCTACATTTGTCCATAGGGAAAGAAATCTTGTTCTTGTTGGGCTTTCGTCAATCACCATAAGTTCATTCTAAAATTGTTTTGAATTTCCAGGAGTTTAAGTTCAAACATGTGCTGGGGCTCTACACATACATATTTACACCAAACTTTTTTTGATCTCCAGAAAGGACAAACATATGTAAACTGATTGGTATCTTGGGAATTTACAAGAAACAGATGTCTAAGAAGATCAAATCCAAATATATTGTAGGAAAACATGCAAATGTATCAAATCTTTTTCAGTTGTGTGTTTTAATCATACATGATGCATATGGTTTTTCTCTCTGATACATATGTGTAGTATACTACAATTTAAAGTAAACGTTATCACAATGTGATGCTAAGCACAAGTACCATCTTCTTAAACATCATACTCTTTCAGATTTGATCACTGATATTTTTTTCAAATTTCTGATGTTGCATCATTCGCTAGCATCCCAAGAGAGATTTAGCATTAAACTGCTAGACGTTTTCAGAACCTGTCTAAAGAGTAAAAAAGATTAGGTAAAAATGTTACCAAACTAAAATCAGAGTCCAAATGTGATGATTTTTTCAAAAATAAAATAAAATTGATGATTTGTTCTATAAAAAAGGGGAATATTTCATTTTGGTGAAATTTCACATCGAGAAAACCCCTTGTGGTGATAGGCTTGTGACTCATCTAAGACTGGACATAAAGAAGACTGAGGTAACCCCTAAGTTGGGATTAAGAAAAAGAAGACAACAACACAAGGGTCAACCTGGAAAATTTGCAACTAAATTTCATCAGCTTGTTTTTTTGGCAGCCACCAGGAGTCGACCATGGGGTCCCATAAGCTAATGAAAAGACTCTCATTTCCATATAGGCTTGTTTAGGGTGACAGACATGGTCATATTACAAGGGTGACAGCTCCAACAGCTGGAAGGCTTATCCGCAGTTAGAATGGGTTCTGCTCAACTTGTTTATGTTTTGGTGAAGAGAAAGGACCACACAACAGCCCCAGAGAACTTCATATCCAACAGGTCCTGAATCCTGTACTTTTGATCCACAAGGAAAACAACAAACAAAGAGTGCATGTTTGTGATCTAAGTACCCATCAGTTTTTTAACCAAGGAGTCCTAGCACCAAAATCTTTTTGATGACTGACAACATGCACTGCATAGATAATGCAACAATTGCATGTCCATGGTAGAATACCCAAAACCTGACTAATGTGTTGATAAGTACCATGCTTTGCATATTGAATACCTCACCTGATACGTACGTTTTGGCAGCAATCATATCACTCCATGTCTTCCCCAAAAATGAGTGTAGTCCTTCTCTCTATGGAGAGTTCACTAGTTGGTAACATGCATTTTGTCTTCTAAAAAACAATAACTCAAAACTGGAAACTAGTGGTGCTAAAAAGTGGGACTGATTGTAAGTTTGTGCAAAACTTCCATCGAGCATTTGGCAATTTGCACATTTTGAATTTTCAAAGTTTTTCTTTGGAAGAGGTGTTTGCAGCAGTTTTTTTTTCTCATTTTGAATAAGGCGCCCACCTTTGAGACCAATGATCATCATCCACAACCCAACAACCATAAGTTCAATGTTGGGTGTGAAAGGAAAATGTTAGGGTTTAAGGTTTAGGTGTCGATGGATTTGAAAGAAGTTTGCCTGATCTTAATATTCTATGAACCAAGATAACTTAATGCAGCTGGGTTTGCAAGAGAAACTAATTACTCGCTCTTGGAGACGATGAATAATGGAAGTTCATTTTTAAAAACTGAACATTCTGTTGTACTTGCTCTGGTTGTAGATAGGCTCACAAACTGGCTAATGAGTGCAACAGTCAGACAGGCAGACGGTGTCAAATTTGCTCAGGAAGGAAGGACTGCACAAGCTGAATCACGACCAAGGTGTGACGTGGTACTGCACGTGAAGAGGCAGTGACGAGGGCCTGCTAATGTGACAATTTCTGCCTTACAAATGGGCTTTACATTTTGGGTTGCAAATTGTGGAGGCTTGTGTGAAAGTTCCGTAGTACTACTAGGTTGGCAGCTTCCACGCTAATTATATTATTTGTACAAATGTTGAAAATTTCAAAAAAACATTCTTTGAAAGAACAAAATTTTGTGAAGGAAAATAGAGTATCTTTTGAGATATTTGGATTTTATTTGATTTTTCAACATGGCAGAATCTTCAAAATTTAATAAACTTTTTTGACAGATATGTGTTGAAGCCGCCCCTGTACTCCAGAGTACCTTTGCACTTGGCTTTGTTTTGTTGTCTGCAAGTCCCTCTTGAGTCTCAATAGAATTACCTTAAGCACAGACAAGGAAATGGAAGAAAAATGAAGATAACCCAACTGGGCTACTGCATACTTGCAGATTCATAGATCTACACTGCTCATAGAATTCTCAAATCTACAGCAGTGGAAAAGCTCTGGAGGTTGATCTGGGATTTAGATCTAGAATAGTGTCAAAATTGAAATTTTCAATTACACAAAATTACAATCATTTTAACAAATTTTCAATATTTCTGTGTTCAAGTTTTTTTTCATTCTGTGCCAAGTTCCAACAGCGTTTCAACACCATGAATGATATATTTAGTTTCCTTTGCAGGAAGTAGAGTTCAATGTTAATTAGTTGGTCTATGGTTGGTAACTGTGAAAAATGTTGGAATGTGTTGGGAACAGCACTGATGCATTTGTGACAGTACAAATGCCCAACATGCTTCCAGTAACCACAGTTGTCATGCCTCTGCAATGACACATGTATACCAACAAGTATATTTTGCACAGTATAAAACTGGGGGGTCAATTTTGAAAACCAAGTGTAACTAATTAATCCATTCTCAAATTGTTAATAACCAATTTGATTAAAGGAACTAGTGACACTCCGATAAGTAAATTAGCAAAGTGCATCAAAGTTTGAAAAACTGTGCCAAGATCAGAATTTTTGGGCTCAATTTTGTGATATTGAAACAGCAAAGAAGATTTGTCATAGAAATCATTGGCTGATGATTTCATCACATCATTGCAACAAACTGGAGCCAACTCACCTTCCCCAAATCACCTAGAACAAATGAAACTGTTTAAATGAGACACAACCGTGGAGCCCAAGTAAACAACCAATAAGTTTAGCATGCCAACATCCAAACTTGCCAACTAATTTCTGTAGTGACAAAGTCTCCTATTAAATTTCAATGAGATACAATTTTCAATTCAACACACACCAAACCATCTTTCTACATTAACCCCAAATTTCCAAAAACAAACCTACACCATCATCCATGATTGCACCTATATCCAGTCTCATCTGAATCAAAGTTTGCGTTTTGAACCCTTATTAACATAGATTGCTGTTGCCAATGCAATTAACCGCATTGACACAAACCAACACACTCAGCCTTTCTTTTATGGGTGAAATTTCTCCTAAAAAAGAATTAAAATCTGGAAAATGAAGTGATTGTCGAGCTTTTTAATTGCCACAAGTGAGGGGGGAAAAGTACTAATTTTTTTCCAAATGTTTATATTTGGTTTGAAGTATGTAGCCAAAAATATAAAAAAAGATGATTAAAGATTTATGCTTCATATATGAGTTACAGCCATATTTGGCTAAATATTTCTAAGCATGATCACCACCTCGGCTACAAACAAAAACTCCTTAAATAAACACTGGTGCAAGTTATGAGCTCTTGTATCTCCCCACCCCCCCTCCCCCCATCAATTTCCCCATCAAAGTCATTATTCATGTAAACCCTGCAAAACTTTATTACAACAGAAAGAAAGACAGCCCAAAAAAAGAAAACAGAATGACATGGAGGAAGGAAGGAAGGAAGGAAGGAAGGAAGGAAAATGTGTTAAAAAAACAAGGGCATTTCAAAGTAGCACCATTTGTGGAAGTAGGTGACACAGATAGGGCCAGTTGTATAGCAGACCGGAATGAGAGGGCAAAGGAACCGGACATTCCCGGTCGGCACGAGGCGACTAGAGGAGGACCCGCTTATGACCCCACCCTATTGTTAGGGTTAGTGTTAGTTAGCCCGGTCTGCTCGGAGGACTTTAGTGAATTTTGTTTTAAATTAGGACACATGTTGTCATAAAGCCAAGTGGGAAAAGTCGGCGCCAGCAGATACATGTCAGGAGCGTATATATCCAACTAGTTATTACTCATCGAGAAAGGAAGTTCTTTCATTCTGTTTGTTGCTATGTCTTCTTGTGCCGCCCTGCTGAGCCGACACCGAGCATACTATCATATAGGTCATGACAAGTATGTGATAAGTCATGCCAATTTCATGTCATGTCTCCTCCTTTCCAGTGTTGTGATGCTGGTGCTCATTAGTTATTCCGAGCCTGGCCCTGAGTCAAGCAAATGAAACTTTATTACCATTGTTAGTGAAAGCTTGGAATATGGGTATGCAACTGAAGTAGGCCTATCTGAAAAATGTTCACATCTCTCTCTCTCTCTCTCACACACACACACACATCTGGTGTTGAAATTAGTGGACTATTTTACTCATTCATTCCAGGCATGGAACACCGTGTACCCAGAGGCTATAAAACTAAGTTAAAGCTTTACTGGAGATGGGCGGTTGATCTTGCCCCTTAAATGTATAAAGCCCATGGCTCAGTCACATTGATTCTGGAGATTGGAGAAATGGAGGCTATTATCTGCCCCTGTAGTATAGATACTCATCTAAGGGATAGAATGATGGAAACCTTTTGAGAGGGGTGCCAGGGTGTATTAAGGCCTTCTTCTCCTGATGAGAAACAGATCAAAGGAAGGTATAAAGGTTGAAAGGGCCTTCAGGTATATACCCTACATGGAAAGCAGTTTTCTAAATCATAAATAATAAATTTAGGAAAACCTAAATTGAGATGTTGAATTGTCCAAACATAATTAGTAAATGATTTCATTACCTTAGTGTCGAGGATATTGCCATGCACATAGGGTAGTTGTGCACTCTCACCTGGAATGCTTTTGCCATCTTCTCCCACCATGGACATGTGGGAGCTTCAAACACAGTAAGTAATATCACTGATGCAGTCTCAGTAGAATCCCGACTTATTTACGCTTTCATTTCACTTACTTACTTATGTAACAGAGCTCCAAGTGGTTCAATTTTAGCTACACAAGTGAAAAGAACCCCATGACCCTTTTACCATGGTTAGAAACAACCTGAAAAAATTCAGGATTTATACCATGGTACATAGTCGGTGCTGGTTCAGCCAAGGCCCTTCTCAGGACTAAGGTACTAACTACTTACATGCATCAAAATAAGGTGAGAGTAGATTCAAAATGAATAACATGAATAAAGATACTTTATTAGTGAGTTCCTTGTGAGCTCCGGCCCACAAACTTCTTTTAAAAGACATTAAGTAGATAAGTTTATTAGTCACTTTAACAACTGAAGTAGAACTATTATTAGGGTGACAAAGCTACCATAGGAAAAGCCGACTTGAAATTAGACATTCCCCATTGTCCAAGAACAGCTGCTGACACTAACTATGTTACATTAAAGTCATAATAGTAGGAGCTGGCCGAGTTAATTCATCAAGCCGCCTTAGTTTAATGGTGCTAATATAATGCTGTCTATTTTTGAAAACAGTTGGTAGCTCCAAATAGATTGAAATCAATACTTTAATGGGAGCACTACTCTAGGTTAGCACATAATAGTTTACTGAAAGAAATTATTTGAACCCACGTCTCTAGTCTCTAGTATCTATCCTGTTACCTTTCCATTCCCCCCTGGGTTTTGTTCAGTTAATTTCTTGCAGTGTTATATGGTGGTCTATATTGATATGCCCAATTCAACTTGTGTGAACCAGCACTTGCACTGGTACCGTGCCCAAAGGTTTTTTGGGCAGCTTCTAAACATTCTAGATATATTGTCCTAGAACAAAATCAGAGTCCTTCAGTCCAAAATTTAACATTTCCCAGGACTAATAATATAGCCTCTACAAGGCCTCACTCAAGAATGTACCAGTGTAGGTGGCGATTCATGAATCCTGGGCCAGGGTGAAACTGCACCCAAGTTGGTAGTATCACCCTTTTTTTTTATAGTGAGGCCTCTTTGTGGCCATTCTAAGCCCCTCCAAATTTGTGAGATTTGAACTCAGAGATCAGGGCTGCTTTATTGTAAGCATGGGATATTTGTAATACTAGTGGTACCTGTGACCTTCGGACACCCGTGGCTACGCCACTCCAGCCACCCTGAACGTGCAGTGGAGACGATTTGTACACGGAAACCGTGGTGATCCAACTTTCGTCACAGACTGACATCGGTCGTCCGTTGTTTCACCGGCCTCTCCCTCCCCCACCCCCCAAAACTCTTGTTATAGACTGACTGACAGATAGACAAACGTAGTGAATTAATATATAAAATATTTGAAAATAAACAGTGAGACCTCGTTTCCAGTTTCTCTCCGCCACCATGACCTGCACCTGATTTTCAGAACCTCATTTTTGTCAACTGCGAGGTTACAAAATCGGCCTCACAGATTAACGAGTCAAAACCTCATTTTTGTCAACTGGGGGGTTGTAGAATTGGCCTCGTAGATTAACAAGTTGGAATGGCATGTCACAGACAGACAAGAGAATTAATAGATATGATTTAGAAATAATTGAAATGGATTTTGGGATTTTTGCCATGTTACCACTGTGGGTCATGGTTCGCCCAAGGTGTGCATCCTTGGGGATGGTATGGGATAACACACATGTTTCCTGTCTTGATAGGGTTAGCTCTAAATTTACCTGGGAGTAAGTAAATTTCATATACATGTACATATAAGTGAATTTTTGAACACTGGACTTTACCTTCCAACTGGGAAATGCTTTCTATTTATAGTTAGTGGGATCCAACGCCAAACCCAAATCTCCTTCACTTTACTTTGAAGCACTTACTGTCAAAGGAACCACGCTCCATTTGAAAATCTAGACTTCGTTGCATTTGAAAGTTTAGTGCATGATTAATGAATATAAGTGTGCTTAAGATTTGCAAGCATCGCCATTCAGCTGTATTAGGATAGTATATTATTCCAACAATTTTTTTTCACAAATAGAAGCTGAAGGTCAGCCAACATTCTTTTCCCCTATCTGTTGATTTTAAAAACTTAAGGCCAAGATAGATTATATTTTCATTTAAAAAAAAATACTGGCACACAGAACAAATCTATAAAGTAAAACATTGATCAAACAAAAGAAAGGATTAAGTCATGGTAAGGATAAATGATTCTTCTTGGCTTGTTGCTCTTTCATGTTTCTCATCCTTTCTTTTTCTGATATGCTTCTTGCAACTGCTGGGGGATCTGGAACTTGATTGTTCCTTTGCCCCTTTGTGACCCACTTTGGGTTTTGCTCTTTTGGCTCGGGTCCTCCCTCTTTTCCCCTTTTGCTGGGTGCTTTGTTTGATGAAGTTTGCCAGGGTTCCATCATTTAGAATTAATCTAAATGGATTTTGAGAAGTTTACCATGGTGGGTGCTGGTTCACCCAAGAGTGGAAGCAGGAGGGTTCACAGGAAGGTTTATTTACCAAGGTGGATGGTGCACCTGTAAGAGCTGTGTCACATAAGTTGTCCCATAGGAAGTCCCAGGATAACTTTGTGTTGTCCCATGGAATAACTCTTGTTGTGCTGCAAGACACTTCGAGGGTCATGGATGCAAATGCCTTAAACCTTTGAGAAGTTCACAAAGAAACTAAGTTTCCATCTTAACTTAGTGAGTTGGGATTTAGAAATGAGTCAAGTTTAGATGGGTCCAGGTATGCACTTTGCGTTGATGCAAGTGTGAGTGACTTATGCAAGTAGCCAGGAGTTAGGATTGTGTTTTGGAGCTCAACAATGATGGAGCATGAGGTCGAGCAAAATGGGGGTATGGTTGATTTTTTTTGGATTTTTGTTCTTCTCAATGTGTGCTCATCAAATTCTCAAGGTGCTCCCATCTTTGTCACATATGCTTTGCCCAACGTTGTCCTCTTGGAACCTACATAGGTAGGCCAATATTGAGACTATACGTTTCTATGGTTTGGAGTGAACATTTCTATGTTGGAAAGTCACCACTGAAACATTTTTTCTGATGGGCCAATCAAAGAGACTCATAGCAACCAAAAAAAATCTGAACTTGAAAGGCACCCCCACAGCGAATTAATATTAATCACACTATTGTATACTCTATCACAATGAAACCCAGCAGAGCCCAGAATCCGTATTGTTGGAAGAGATAAAATTAACGTATACTCGGCAGGTTAGAGCTGCAGAAGGGTTTGGGGGGCGGGGGATGGGGGGCTGTACAGGAGGAGGATATCAAGATGAATGCCCGGTTACCAAAGAGATCCCGCGCACCTGTTGCCGAATCCCGGGTTTCGTGGGGACCCCGCCAGTGTCTGACAGCTTCTGCCCCACCCCTGGCCTGGCGCGAGCAAGCCGGACGCTAACGGATGGCTTGCTCAAGGCCGTCGGCGTTGACGCTGTAGGACAAAACCAGTACTCCCCCTGCAGACTACTACCGATGGGTCGTCCTACACCAGTCGAGTCCAAAAACACCTGATCAAATCCCTGTTCTGTCACTGGTAATTTAGAAGATTCAACCGGATCTGGTACGCCGGCTACTCACCCAATTTGCTACTGACCCAGTGAGCCAAACGGGCATGTTTTGTCTTTTCTTCATCCAATTTTAATTTTGCAGGCTCACAGGCTGAGCACCGGTGGAATTGCTATAATATAGAAACTATAACTATATGTGTGTGTGTGTGTACATCAAACAAGATTAGAATACTAAATAACTGACAGTTAGCTAGCTACTTATCTCAGTCGACTGCGGCGTGGAGTTTGTAGAGCTGGTAAGTAGTGGCGAAAAGCCAGGAAGTTGTTCTCGACAAAATGGCAGCCGGGAGTGGCGAATCCTTGTGGGAATGTGCCCTCTATTCCTGGCATCTGTCTTCCGCCGCCTGATTTTTTTCATCATGATGTTCCATCACTCATCAGTGAGCTGACCCACGTACATCATTGGGGCTCCTTCTTCACCAACACCCACATACTAGATGCAGACAGAGAGTGGGGGAGGGGGGGGGGCGGGGGGCACTGGTGAGGGAAAGGATAATTGATATGGACTAGAACCAACTTGCTACAGAGTTGCAGGGGTTCTCAAACTGAGGAAGGTTCTAGATCCAGAACCTTCTGTGTCCCCATGTAAATATAGACTATAGACCGGTGTTGGCTGGTTCTTAGATTTTAGAAGAATGGTCGGGTTCAATTCTAGATTTTTTTTCCAAACGTAAAGACTATCAAACTCCTATATAGACTATTCAATTCCTCCTTTCAAATGTCAGATGCGTGCTAACAAAACCCACATTGGATGCAGTTCAAGAGATTGAGGCTCTATACAAGTACACCATTTCAATACAATGACCAAAATTCTTTAGACAATCCAACTTTTGACACATGGGGTTCTTTTAATGACTTGGCATTTAGGAGGGCAGGGCATTTGGTTGCAGAAGTTCCCTGGGACAAGCTTGGTTGGCCATGTTCCATGACTCAGAGTCCGGAAAAATGCCAAACAACTGCAGTATACTATTCAAACAAATACGATCATGGTGTCAAACTATTTCTACCAAATGTTGTCACTTGTTCAAATCCTAAGGACTCAAATACAGCCTCTTTTTAATTTGGTGTAACTTCGCCATAAAGTGAAATTCAAAATTCATAAATGAAGTCATTTCAGAGATTTTCATTAGCCAGAAGTGAGGGGGAAAGAATAGTCAAAATTGCCAGATTTCTATATTTGGTTTCAGTATGTGGCCAAAAATATAGAAGGATGAATAGCATTTTTTTATTATTTCATACATGGTTTAGTGAGCTTTAGCTAAATCTTCTTAGGGATGACATCACTTTTTCAACATCTTCCTATGGATGATCACCACTTTGGCAAAAACAAAGATTCCTTAAAAAAAAAACTGTCCCAAATGTTGAAACCATATCAAATGGTTATGTGATTTTAGATGTCAAATAGGCCAAGGGTCTTTAACGCCAGTAGTACAGAAAGTACTGCCACATTTTTTTTTCTCCTACTTGCCCTTTGCCCTTATAGGATAGACGTGCAACAAAAGACCATGGTCATAACCTGTTTAGCATGGTATGTCATGTTCACTATATAGCATGCCACCTAACATGTCATATATATTCTTTACTACCCATAACATGACATGTTATGTGTACAAAAGGTCTCTGGGCATCACCCAATTTTTTAGGGAAATATCAAAAGGGCCAAGGGCAGACAGGGTAAAAAAGAATGTGGCAGTACTTTACTATGCTGGCATTAAAGACAGTTGCAAATTTAATATTTTTCAGTAATTTGCTGAGTGTGCAAGTAAATTTGGGTGGGAAAAACATGGAGCCTGGTCTCTGGAGAGTATAACTAGGTCTCCAACTGTCCCACGCCTCTCACACACACACACTGGTTCCAAAGTTCAAGTCCTTTTTTTCTTTTTTTTTTCCTAACCAGGTATTTAAAAGTAGTTTGGAGCATGAGTTTAAAGTGTTTGTGCAATTTTAACCATATATATAACCTATTATTTCTAAGGTCAATTGCAAAAAGAAACTTTTGATGCTAGCCATGCATGATATTAGGGGAGGCTGAAAAACCACTTCTCAGGATGAACTACTCCCCTATGTTGTAGGTTCTAGCTGCCTTCTTAAGGGGGCTAATACTGTGGTACCTTTACCATTTCGGCAGTTTGTTGCCAAATAATTAATTAAATTTTCAATATTAACTTCGGCACTTGGTTTTTTAATTTTGCAATTTTCGGCAGTTATGTTTATACCAAAAAAAAAACAGGCTGTTGTTAGAGTTATGGAATAGTCTAGTGTGTCTATATTGACTAAGTTGTAAGTCTTGGTCCTGGAAGGACTGCATTTCAGACTTGACAGTTGAAAATTTGATTTTATTAGAATTTCGGCACAAATAATAATTATTTAATTTTTTTGGCAAAACCAAAAAAAATTAGTTTATTCGAAATGGTAAAAGGCTTAATGTTACTTTGCTAATAACTATGTGGAGTCAATGACCAAATGATAGGGTCAACTCACTTTGACCAAGTGTATAATCAATGATTAATCCTTGTGCAAATGGTGGATGACATTTCTATTATTGGTTGTTGTGATACCTATGGGTGAATGGACTTAAACAATCACTAATTAAATATGTTGTATCGAGATTTTTGTTTAAAAGTAAGTAAAATATATCTAATTGGTGTTGGTTTTGGAACCATATATTATTAATTTCAAAACCAGTAACTAAAATAAATGGATTAAACCAACATGGCATTTTTTCATTTGATAGTGGTCATAAGATATTGGAAGGAGTAAATACAAGCCAACATGAATTTGACCATGAAAAGTTTGAATTTGGAAAGGATTTTCAAGAAAGGTAATTTGGGCAAATGCTTGGTGGCTAATAGAGTTATCATTAAAATCAACCTATCTTTAGGCCTACCATTATAGTGCATTTATACAAATATAAATTTTCACATGCAATTCATTTTAGGAATTATAAATTTGTTCTTACAAATGTGATTATTTGTATACCTACCTTATACATTTTTTGTTTGTAGTTCCATCCTCCTGGGAGATAGCCCACCCTAAAATATTTTTCAACCTAGGGTGCTTTACTTGAAGTCTTGACATGATGTACTATGGCCAACCTAGTTATGCAACTGGATAAATTGCATGACTTAAACTAAAGTTTAAACACAATGATCTTTCTCCAATCTGAAAAAAAGGTCAAGAGTTCTTGAATCAACTTACAAAGTTAGATTGAAAATAAATATATCATGTAAATATTGAAAATTAAAGTGAAATATAATGAATTTAATTCCAGAAAAACAACTTTGAACATATTTTGGATGTGCGAAAAGGGGCACCAAAAGTTGTCAAATTCTTCCTTTTGTTGTTCATAGTTGATCAGATGGAATCTGACTCATAAATTGTCTTGTGCAACACCTGAAATTTCCATTTGTTCATTTAGTTTTGGAGATTCATAAATCATTGGCAATTAAATGCAAATAATTAGTATTTTTTCAACATTTCATGTCAAAAGTTTCTCGTCAAGTTCCATTCAAGAAAGTTGTTATTTCCAAGTGAATCAACTTCCCATAGAGGCCCATGGCCACCTAATTTCATGTGTAATTATAGTTTTAACATATATATTCCTTCAAGGTTACAAGTGTTGTCACCCCCTCAAACTTGTGTAGTTTGTGATGACAAGACTTCTCATGCAAAAAGGTTAAAAATGGCAATCATGAATCGATCGACAATTGGATTCTGGTGGTACCATGTTTAAACTAGCATTCTTTTGTGGTTGACTTAAAAAGAACTTTGGTTTTGATATTTTCTAAACAAAATTGGAGATTAGTCTAGTTTAAGATTAGGTCTGGTTACATCTCTTTTACACACAACTAAACATTGTGTAGTATTAATTGTTCAACTAGTCTAGATAATCCAAGATTAAGATTATGTTATGTTAATTGTGTACAACCAATTAAAACCAACTACTTGCATGAAGGATAGGGTTAGGTTTTGATTTTTTTTTGATGATGTATTTAATTATCTAGAGAATCTAAACTTGTTAAAAAACAGATAACATCCTTGATCCAGGTTCTAATTCAGTTTTTAATAAAGGCTGATTTCCTAATCTAGTTCCAATGATGGTTCTAGCAAAACACTGAACCTCTAGACTAAATAGCCTAAAACCTGACCTAGAACTTAGACCTAAACTTGCCTAAAATAAAAATCTTGCAAACGTTGGTCTAACGTCCACTGTGCTAGCCTACTTGAACAAATTTCTTCTCACCTCTATTGTATCTTGGACACAATCCAAGATTATGAGAATCAAAGTTTTCCTTACTGCCAAAAATTTGTCAAAAAGCAAAAGCGGAATTAAAATTTGAAACTTGAAAAATGATTTTGAAGGTTTTTAGTTGCCAAAAGTGAGGAATTGTTTTTTGCCAGATTTGTATACTTGGTTTTCACCAACTACACAAGTTTGAATATCCTACCTCAATCTAAAACTCCATGCTATGGTTGGGTATTATGAAACCTTGATCAAAAAATGGTGCTCTACAGCTGTCTCATGGCTTCTTGTTGTGACCTTTAACAACTGAAGAAACAAATATGCTAGCACTCATTGGTCGTTTATAGTTTATGCATACAAGTTGGAATTTTTTGAGATCTTCAAACAAGTCAGAATTTAGATAATAGGAATGAAGAGCCTAGGAATGCTTTTCTTGCAAGGGCCAGCTGGTTCCATCCTTCTAAGTGAAGGGATCAAAGGCCATCCAATTGTAATATGCTCTTGTAGTGCAACATGGGGAGTCCTTGGTTGGAACTTGTGCTCAAGCCTCAGATATGCCCTCTTGGTTTTCATGATATAAGGGACGTATATACTTATCTCATCACCCAATCAAGACTACAATTGGGCCAGAGTGAACCAGGATCCAACCAATGCACCCATGCAGGATGAATGGTGTTTGGAGAGGAAAATAAAATTTCATTATATTCCTGCCCCATAGTTAACCACAATGGTTACCTATGTACTAACTATTCACATGCATCTACATACTTATTAGTCACCAAGTGTCTTCATTATTTTATGTTCATACATAGTCACTATTCCCTACCTACTCATCTACAATACATACCCACTCCCATAGGTAGTAGCTCTATCTAGGTAGGTAAGGAGGGAAGTAGCAGTGTTCACAGGATTAGTTAGCAAAGTGTAACCTTGGTAACTCAGTTGTGGTTCAATCCACCACTGAAAAGTTAGAGCTGGACACACTGGTTCAATCCACAACTGAGTCATAAGGGGTTTCCAAAGGATAGTGCACTGCTGGGTGCTGGGTAAGAGCACCTGCACCCACAGCAGTAAAAGGAAACCAATATGTACACTTCCTAAGATGCCCTCACATAGGTAGTTACTAGTTACCTAGGTAGGGGGAAGGGGGCAAGAATGACTGTTTACAGGAGTGGTTAATAATATGCATGGAACCTTGGTAACTCAGTTGTGGTTCAATCCACAAGTGAGTCGACATTAGGGGTTTCCAACGAATGGATAGGTGCAATGGTGGGTGCTGGGTGGTAAGTATCCCTACAATGAATCCCAGGGTTTTAAGAAAGAAAAGGCCGGACCTGCCAGAGAACTACAGCTTGTCATGTACCAGAATACTACTATTTATAAATAAACCCTAATCAGATTCGAGTGAGCAGAAACTGGCAGAAGCTAAGGGGTTCGCATTTCCCTAGAGAAAAAACGTGAGGTGGTGCTGATGAAACGCTTTGATTGTTGTGTCAGGTAACAAGCTTCTCGATATCTGATCACATCTGAACTCGAAATCGTCCTGTAATGATTTTCCACCATAGATCACTGCGCCCCACTTCACGTGAGGACTTACAACAACAAAAATATGTTATATACAAATTTAACCTTGTATCTGCAGGAGCGGAGCTATAGCTAGCTGCTTGCTATTTTTTCCTTTGTAGCAGAAAGAATGAACCAACCACCCACCCACCCACCCAGCTTCAAAACCCTGATCCTTTTTTGCTGATTTGATCATGCAGCTGTGTGTCAGTGACAAACAGTCTTTGCATGTGTAATTTTTACAGCTTTTTTTAAGCGTTGTGGTGTACGTGCGAGTTTGGTGACAACGAGCGTTGCGTGGAACGGCCATATTATTATTGTAGGCTCTGATCCAACTGGGGGAGTTTTAGGTTCATTATCATATTCGACAGTCGGTCCATGTATGATCTCATGCAACTGGGATAGTCCATGTATATATAGTCTGATGCAACTGGGAGTTTTAAGTTTCTTATAAGATTCCATGGCCTCAGCTGTTTTCTCTTATTCAGTGAGTTTTCAACTAGTCTAGTACAGTGTTTTTTTTCCTGTGGAAAAATCTCGCAGCTTGACAATTTCTTTTTCAGAAAATGAAAAAAAAACATGAAAATTTGGTGATTTTATGGGTTTTTGGCCATGTTTTGAAATAAACATATTAAATTAGCCACATCTAGCCTAGGCACTTCCCCACTTGCCACTTGTAGCAGCACTTTTGAAAAAATGCAACAGCCCACCTAGGACAGTTTCCATTTAATGCTAATTAATGCTGGGGATCCTTGCCAGTGGACCTACTAAAGGAATTTGGAAAAAAAGAAAAAAAAACCATGGTCTAGTATCCCTCAGCATTTTTTGTTACTGGTGAAATTTTGCAAAGAAAAAAAATTTTAAATTAAAAAAAATTGAAAATTAAGTGGATTTAGAGCGTTTCAATAGCCTGAAGTTTAAGAATTTTAGATTTGGTTTTCACCATATAGTAAAAAAATATACAGGGATGATTAAGATTTGTGCCTCATAATTTGGTTTATAGCCAGATTTGACTAAATCTTCCTACGATGATTACCAACTTTTCTTTGACATCTTCCTACGGATGATCACCATTTTGGCTGCATTAAAAAATTAATTAAAAAAACACCGGTCCCCCTACAGTGTGCTAATTTTAAATATTGGTCTCACACGTACCCTGGAGAAAGGATAACTGAATTTTAATATGGCAAATTTTCACAAGGTCAACTTTTTCTCCTGACAGTCCTGAACTTGAAGATCCTAAGTATCTGCACAAGCAAATCCCATATTTCACAAGCAGATACATTACTAGCCTACACACATACACACATTGACAACTTCCTTGCAGCTCACCCTGAGAAATGGATAGTGGATTAAATTCAGCGGTTCTTTCTCAAGTGCAACCCCAAGACGCATTCACAATTTCCTTGCAGCACCCCCTGAGAAAAGGATAGTGGATGTAAATCCAGGGGTTCTTTCTCCAGTGCAACCTCAAAGACAGAATGGTGTGCAGGAAAAAATTCTAATGTCCTGAGACCACCTGACTCCTGAGATTCACTGACTGAAAAGCTTACAGTGTTCTTACAACCAGGGTCCAGATTGTTGATGGAGATGATCAGCGTTTTTTTTTTTTTTTTTTTTTTTTTTTTTTTTTTTTTTTTTT
>Ga0209611_10004580_pt1 | contig 23554 bp, 24 predicted proteins | sample S1TSphgellanicum_3_FD_187693 | JGI IMG/M metagenome (GOLD analysis project Ga0209611, IMG submission 187693) | Host-associated microbial communities from peat moss isolated from Minnesota, USA - S1T2_Fc - Sphagnum magellanicum MG (SPAdes) (version 2) | ecosystem: Host-associated > Plants > Peat... | reverse complement strand
CCTAGGCCCTTTATTTTGAGAATGCCCTCGCCCTAGGGCTTAAGCAGCATAATTCATGATTGTGTTTTGTTCCAGGAGCTAAACCCTAAGAACCCATCCAGAACAAGACTAGTTCAAACCAGCAATTTATTAAAATGGAAAAATGTACAATGAAATTCCTTACATGAGGCCAGTGTGAACCAGCACCCACAAGCTAACTAGCATGAAAATTGGATGGTAAGTGGATGGATGATAAGTGATCAGGAAACAATTTTCTGTTGAATTCCAGTTACCTAGCTACCCATAGTGGTTAGCTTAGTTTGCTCAAGACTGTTTGTTAGTAGATGGGTAGTAAGTAAAAAAACATCCAGCCCTTATGTATCTGTAAACCATCTACTTACCTAGTTGTCTATTTTCCTACCTACCTAACTATCTACCTACCTACCTATGTCTAGGACCCATTTCTTACAGAATGGGTTACTGAAGGTGAAAACCTGGATATTAACTCAGTTGAAGTTCATCCACAATGGAGTCATATTGGGCATCCAGTGGATGATTCTGGTGGGTGTTGGTTCACTCTGGGCAACTAGTACTACTACTAGTAGCCAGCTCTTTTCATTATAGTTCATCCCTCACAGAAACTGCTTACAAAAACCAACAACAACAACAATCATCCTATCCACATCCATCCAGTTTCAGTAGGGATGATGCTGCTGCTGCTGTTATTGTTCTTCTGTCACAGAAAGGGCAAAAAAAAACAGAAAAGAAAAGAAAAAAAAGAGAAAAAAGCAGCAAACAATTCTCTCACAATTTTCTCAAAGAAAATTGAGAAAAGCCCAAAAAAAGAAGTTGAATGCTTCATCAACAAATAGGTAAGTAAGTAGGCTAGTTTACCCATTTAAAGGAAAAACTCCAAACTTTGATTATGTCAGTAGATCTGCACTATGGTCTTTTGAAGTTTTGGATTTTGTAGAAGTGATTTCTAGTGAGGAATTTCTGTTGAAGGACAAGAATTTCAATTCAGACCAGCTGGAGCATTTTCAGGAACCATGATTCCATCTCCACTATCTTGGACTATCTGAGGTTTTTTTGGCAGAAAAAGGATTTCTTATGGGAGATTAAGGCCTCGAGTGCATTTGAGGAATCAGGATTCCCATTTCCACCATCTTTGATGAGCTGAGGTTTTTTTTGCAAAAATAAGTTTTATTGAGGGAAAGAAGAAGAGCTGGAACATTTTGAGGAAACGTGATTCCATCATTATCTCCACCATTTTTTTTTAACTGATGTTTTTTGCAGAAGAGATTTTTGTTGAGGGAGAGAAGAGCTGGAGCAGTTTGAGGAATCATGATTCCATCACCTCCACCATATTCTTTGAGCTGAGGACGGCTGTTTTTTCTGCTGAAAGATTTGGTTGTGGGAGATCAGAAGAAAGATGGCTGTTTTGTGTCATTGCAAATCTCAGATTTTGAGCTTGCAGCAGCAGCAGAAGAGACTCTAGACAAATGAACCCCAAGTACAAAACATAGAACTGTTTTGATGTGGTAGGTGCAAAACAAAACACGGTGTTCGGGTGCTTTAGTGGGGAGAGAAGAGAGAGTACTGTAATAGAAGAGAGTACTGCATTTGTGCTGGAATGGAGATGTGAGAGAGAGAGAGAGAGATCTAGGCAGCTTCCAAGCTGGGAAGCAAATGGTGGTGGTCACCAGCTAAACTGAAAAAGCTCAGACCCAATGCTTCGAAGATCTCGAATGCAGGTATACCTTTGATACCCCAAGCTCGCCCAATTTTAGCTTATTTTTTGGTTTCAGCAAACCTGAAATTGCAGGAAGAATTTGTTAGTTTTTTGTTGCGAAGTTGGGAGTTAGTTTCACATGATCATATGATCTTCCTTTGCATTTAAGCTGCATTTTTTAAGCTTGTTGCAGGTTTGGGTAATCTGGGCAAGCACAAGCACACTTCTATGCATATGTTTGATTCAGCTATGTACCTTAAAGGAGCAATGGCAACCTCAATTGGTACTGCAAAACAGCTGGGCCTCTTGCAAGCGTGCTTTTATCAACCCTTCACCTCAGAGTAAGCATCTTCCCAACACCCATCAGCAGCCACTGCTGCTGCCGCCTCCTCTTCTTCCATATTCTATCCTGTCCATGTTATGTAAACCAAACCAAATGACTAGAACATAGAACAGATGCATGGTGATCACACCACACAAATCTCATATTTTATGTCTTCTGAATGCAAATTGCTTAACATCATGCTCTGTTGTGGATTGCCTGTGTTTTTTGCTGTCTTTTCCTCTGTTGCCAATTCTGGTCACAAACCTGAAATGGTAATTTGTCTAGAAGAAAGAGGATGAAATGGCCTTAGGGTTATGTCATTCCACAGTTTTGGAATCATGAAGACGTCCTTGATCTCATCAGTTTGTCACCAAAATAAGCCCTACAGGAAGAGGACCGGTATGTTCATGTTGTTGTTGTTGCACCATTCAGTGTGATCATGCCAAGAGCTTTCTTGGGTTTGTTGATTTTTCCAAGCTCTTGTGGGTTTGTTGATCATGCAAAGAGCTCTCTTGGGTTGGTGATTTGCAGGAGATTACATGAACAATGGATATCTCATGGTGTCTTGCAATGGTGGTCTCAATCAAATGCGCACTGGGGTATGGAAACATATATATTCAATCTGCAGTTGCTTCCTGTTCTTTTTGTTCCTGCTTTAGATTTTCCCAACAGAGCACATCAGTGTTTTACCATGATTAACAAGCTGCATGATGAATGGGGAGGGGGTCTTGCAGATTTGTGATATGGTGGCCATAGCCAAGCTCTTGAACATGACTTTGGTTCTCCCTGAGCTTGATCATACCTCATTCTGGGCAGATCCCAGGTACTTGAGATTCTGGAATATGATCTTGGACTTCGATTGTCATCACGCATAGAGTTAGGGTTTTGAAAAACTTGAAAAAGGAGGGAGAATGCAATATGAACTCACTTGTGTACTAAGTGTTTTTGGGTGTGTTTGAATATGTATGAGGTGAATGCTTCATATGTCTTACCATTTTGGGTGGGGGGTGACAGTGATTTTGGTGACATTTTTGACACCGGCCATTTTATAGCATCACTCAGAAGCAGTGTGCAGATTGTCCATGAGCTTCCAACGACCATTTTGCAAAACATCCAAGAAGGCTCTTTGGCTGTATATTATATGCATCCGGGCAGCTGGTCAAATGAATCATACTATCTCAATCAGGTGTGGATGTCATTCAAGAGAAAAATTAGGGTTAAGTCATGGGTCCTATTTATTTACACTTTGGGCTAACTCTGCATTAGGTTATGATGGACTCTTTTCTCAGCTATCTCAAGTTGTTTTTTTTCCCCTTCTCTACTGCTGCTGATGTGCACCATAGTGCTTCAGTTACAATGCTCTAGAAAATACACTAAAATGTCAGTAGTGAAAATTGTTTGTAGATTCTGCCATTGGCACAAAGCTATGGAGTGTTGCATTTTAATAAGACCGACACTCGATTGGCCAACAGTCTTCCCTTAGATATGCAACTACTGCGGTGTCATGTCAACTACCATGCACTGCGATTCACACCCCACATTGAGAAGTTGGGTAGAAAACTGGTGCAAATACTTCAGGCCAGAGGAGCATTCATGGTGCTGCATTTACGCTATGAGATGGATATGTTGGCATTCTCTGGATGTACAAATGGGTGCACTGCAGAGGAGGCCGATGACCTAACTCGTATGAGGTTAGACATTGTGCTCATCATAGGGTTTAGCGTCTAAAGGCCATTCTGTTTCTGAATCTGCTTGATTCTCTCCATCACCATTTTTCTTCATGCATGCAACTACAAACAGAAACTGAGAGTGTAAATCTGTTTGAATGATCTGGTGTTTCAAGCACTGCTTAGGTACAACATAACACATCATTTTTCTCATTCAATTGTGCAGGTATGCATACACATGGTGGAAAGAAAAAATGATTGTGTCAGAGGAAAAACGAAAGGATGGCCTTTGTCCATTGACACCAGAGGAGACAGTATTAGTCTTGAGAGGTCTGGGTTACAATAGTAACACTCAGATATACATTGCTGCAGGAGAGATTTATGGGAGTGAGAGACGGATGGCAAAACTGCGTGCTGCCTTTCCCAATGTGGTAAGTGTGTGGGTCTTGTCTCTTCTGGCTCGTGTTTGGAAGTAGAGACCATCCAAAATGCATAAGCATGAGTAGCAGATGTCCCCTCTGACAGTTGGCACGTTTCTAGAGCAGAAAATTGCAATATTATTTGGCATTGACTACATTGAAAGAGAATCCACATTGCAAGTCAAAGAGTAGAATTTCTTTTTCATTTTTTTCATACCTGATAATATTGGGTTTGGCTAGGTCCGCAAGGAAATGTTGTTGACTCCAGAAGAGTTGAAACCCTTTCGGAACCGGTCAACACAATCAGCAGCGTTAGACTATATGGTGTCGGTGGCAAGCAATGTGTTCATCCCCACATATTATGGCAACATGGCAAAGGTTGTTGAAGGCCATCGTAGGTACTGCTTTTGCTTGCCACTACGTTTTTGCCCAATTTCATATAGATTTTATTTGAATTCTTTTGCAGAAACCAGAGGAGAGCACAAATGGATGCATGATTTCAACTGTGGTTTTCTTGTGAACAGATACATGGGTTTCCAGAAGACTATAATATTGGATCACAAGGGAATAGTAAACCTTGTAGACCAGTACATGAACAAAACAATCAATTGGGAGAATTTCTCAATTGCAATTCAACAATCCCACCAAAACCGCATGGGCATCCCCACTGTCCGTGAAGTCATTCCAGGACAACCCAAAGAGGAAGACTATTTCTATGCAAATCCGCAAGAATGCTTGTGCCCTGAATCCTACAGAAACCAGCTGCCAATTAGCTCTTCTTAGCCCCATTGCTCATGAAGAAAACATTTGAAAGAGATAACATCCCCAGTAACATAAGTTAAACTAACCAAAGATTTGCCAGGATTCATCAGTACACAATAATTGAAAGAAGTAGGGTTTAGCATTTAGGGTTCAGGATTATGATTTGTGTGCTGTGTTTGTTACAGAGCTTGAAAGTAGCATATTTTAACCATGCTACAAAGCATAGTAGTATATTTTAACCAAGCTGAAAGCAAAGTAGCTTTTGCAGATTCCATACATTTCTTTGAGCAATTTGACCCAAAGGGTGTATGTTGTATAACAGGTAAGAGGGTTTAACTGCTACCAACACACATGGTGATTAGTTGTTGCCAAAGTCCTTCTGAGAATGTAACCTCTTTTATGCAAGTTGAGCCAAAGGGTTTACATTGCATAACAGATAATCAGAGTTTATTTATTATCAACATGTATATGGTGGTTAGTTGTTGTCAAAGTGCTTCTAAGATTGCACCCAAGAGATGGGTTTTTGCTGCTTTTGTTTCTCAAGATCAAATGCTCAGATTGCTCTTTTGGGTGCCCTCAGTAGTCCAAGTCTGCAACCAAAATCTGGGCAATTGATCTCAACTTCGGGCATTTTCAGAGGTTGCCAACAGCAGACCTTGGTTAGGCGACAAAGGACATGTAATTTTTCTCCCACACATTACCCAAATGCTTCCAATCCATCACTTTCCAACTACTATGCACCAATTGTGAAGTCTTATCATCAACTGTTAACTGCTGAAAAAAGCCTAGGGGTTACAACTTCTCTTAGATGTGTTAAAAAAATGACATTTTGCAAACTCTTTTGAATTGCAATTACAAGGAGTAGTTGTAAAGCATCATGTATGGATAACATCAATACAGTTGAAATTCAAAGATCAATTTAGAATCATTAAGCTTTGATTATAAAATTCATATTTTCATCTAAGGCCACAAACCTGAATATGATTACTCAAAAATAAGGGTAGCATAGAGTGCTGAAGAGATGCAAAGCAATCTGCACTTGAAGTGGCCAATCAATCAAAATAGTAAGTTTTCCAACAAAGGAAAAGCTTTTGAGGTGGTCAATAACTATGATTAGCTACATTAGTGTAAAAATGAACTATGTTGAAGGAAGAAATGTCGCCCCAAATGTACAAATTGGGTATGGTATAAGAACCTCCCTCACCCTTTCATATACAAATGTCATGAGGAAAATTCACCTTTAAAATAGCATACTTTCATTTTTTATGCAAAATGTTTTGCTAACAAAGTAGTTGTCCTCATTAGGCACTTAATGCAAAACAAAATAATTGAGTAAAGTTATGTCTCTCCACATCCCATGTTGGTCAATGGCAGAATGTCAGAAAGCTTTGCAGTTGCCAGATTGTCAGAAGCTGCTGTCATCTGCAGATGCAAACTAACACACACATCAAAGCTTGATTCAGATTCAGACTAGAGGACAACAGAAGGGCTTGCAGCATTGCAAGGATATCTATACACAAGTTGAGACTGAATAAAAAGTTGGGCTTTTGTTGGGCAGTTCATTTTCTACATGAACTACAAGTTTGAACTTTGAACCTAGACACCTGCTAACATGAAGTTGATAGGACACTGCAGAACCAAAAAAAAGCCTGCCTTTTACCTTCAAGCTAAGAGCACTACAATCAGGACAACTGTGAAATTCTTACCTGAATCAATGCTACAGCAAAAATTATGAAATTTTACAATGTCTTAACCCCATGACCTGAAAGAGGTGAAGACCAAATAATGAATGAAAAACTCTAGAACAAAAGCCATAGCTAGCTAGTTCATGAGCTGCTCATGGCAAATTGGGGATGAGATCATGACTGCTGAGAGAGGAGGGCACTAGGCTTGGATCCAGGCTATTCAGCTGATCCATGAGTTGGGACCGACGCTCCTTGAAGAAATCAAGGCGTGTTGTAAGTTCAACCAGTGCTGAAGATGCAGTCGGAGATGGTCGGTGTGAAGGTCCTCGTCCCTGCAAATCAGAGTAAGAAACTATCATATGACAACATCATGAACATGTTTTTTAGCACACAATCAGAAGTCCTATAGTTGACAGACCAACAGCAAATTAACAAGTGGAGACTGGCAATTCACAAGTCAATTTTCCTACTGTGTCATAAGATTGGAAATGCATCCCAAATGCTTGAAAAATGCTATAGAACTCGGAGATCTGATATGAGAGAACATCCTTTACACTCATAACATTAAAACGCACTATTCTTAAGCATGGAGTTATCAAATGGCACTACCTTGGACATACCTCTAAATCTGGGAGGAGCCTCTTTCCATTAACATGCCCCCCCGCCTCAGAAGTATCACCTGAAGATGCAGCTTTATGTTCAGCACTTGCATCATCCAAAAGATTCAAGTGATCTGGTTGATGTCTCCATGCAAACTGCCGGCCAGCAGCTGAGGGCCCTGCTGGTGGCCGCAGTGTTCGCCAATCACTTGCTACTGAGATATCAGATGGTGGAGAACTAAGACGCTGCAAATTTGCAATCTTTGTTCTCTCAGCCAGTAGTGCTTCCTGCACATGACCAATACAGATGAAACTGGTCAAATTTCACATGTTACACTCAATTGAACCTGAACCCTAAATCCTAGATTGGCTTTTGTCAGTTACTTGTAGAAGACATACATTCAATGACTTGGACCTACATGGGCATACAACCACATGGACCTACAACCATGTCCTCTAGTGTGGAAAATCTGTCACTGGAGAGGTGCCTAAGTGACAAGTTTGGATAGCACACCCATGTGCCAGTAGACATCCAAAAGATCACCACATAATGGCCAGTTGCAAGGAGAGAATGATGGAACAAAACCAATAAAGAGATGAATGTGCAAATCACTACTACCTTGGCTTCTGCAAGCACATTTCTTTGTTGGGCCACAACATGCTCAAGAGCAACAGATTCTTCTTGCCCACCTTGGCCCTCCATTTGCTGCATGAATTGAACCACAAACAAACAAACCCCACCCAACCAACAAAGCACAAATTCCCCATCCCCTTAGCCCTACCAGAGATCACTATGAGGAAACTATGGGAGAAGAGGCATCCTAATTGAAACAAGAAGAAGAAGAGAATTCTCAAATGAAGACACTAGTTTTTTACATACCACCTTCCACTCAACAGTAGAGCTGTTAGTCCAACCTAGAATAACAACTATGATCAATATCCTAAAAGTCAATTCACATTGCAACGTTGAAAGGCTAGGAACAAAATGTACCTCATTCTTTTGCTTCTCCTGGTGGCAGAGTGCAAGTGTAAGATCCAACTCCTGTTGCAGTTTTCTCCTGACAAGTAGAAAAGTTTCTCATCAGATGATGCTCATGTGGAATTCTGCATGCTTCAGTCACCACAAAGCTAGAAGAGCTACTGGAGACAAGGAGTAAGCAAAACTTTAGACATGACCCATTAGAGCCATGGCAGTAATGCTCTCAGGAGAGTCAACCATATACCATTATTATAATGCAGAGAAGGGATTGGATAATACAGCATCTCTGAAGCTAGAAAATTCTATGGGAAGTGCTTTGCCAGAACAAGGCTAGATGTAAGTAACAAGTCCTGGTTGGTCAAGCTGGTAACCAAACTGAAATGGTGCAGTTTTCTGGCTGGAAAACAGATGGAGAAAAGAGAAAATCTTGCACCTACAACTCCATACCACTTGGGTGATTTTTGGTCTGGAGAGTACATCCTGTATGAATATAGAGAGCATCATTGATAAACAGTTTTGGGTTAGTGAAATTGCAACATACTGCTGAGCTTGGAGGCTTTTTACACGGTGTTGACGTTCAGACGAATCAGCCACTGGCACACCATGTTGCTGTTGGCGTTGCTGGTTCAACTGGAGGTGGAGATCAGCCACTTTCTGTTTAAGACGTGCTACATCTGCTTCAACAGCTGCAATTTCCTCCACTTCTGCTCGTGTCTACAACAGAAAAACCACAGGAAAAAACCCTGGGGTTTAAGACTTGCCACCATCTGTAGCACAGAGGGAACAAGATGACAAAGCAAATGGTGGCAACTTCTTTGTCCTCAGTACACTTCCACCAATTAGGATACTCAAGTAAGAAAATTGATTCTTTTGGCCATCCACCCAGCTAATGTTATTGCAATGCAGACCTTTGCATCAAAAGTCTGCGCAGCAGAAAGTTGGGCAGCTGACATGCTGAGGCCAATCTCCAAAGCAGCTCTTAAACCTCGTTCTGTTTGCAGCTGCTCCTGCAATCTTGCAACCTGGCAAAGCCTCACACAACCCAGTGCTTTATTTCGGGATGAATTCATTTCTTGCAAGGAAATACATCCAAAGCTATGTAACAGGACTTTCTTTTGGAAGAGGTCAAAGTTTGATGAATTCAGGAGAAAATGTCACAAAAAATATGCAATCATCTGAGTTCTCACATCTTGCTCAAGGGCCAGACGTCGATCATGCAGAGCTTGCTTCCTCCTCTCCAAACTGGCTTGAAGAAATGCATTGCCTTTCACCTGTTACAATGAGTTTTTGTCATGCAAGATCCTCAATCTTTGGATACTGAAACTGACAAATCAGTAAAGCCAAGTCTCATTCAGTTGTTATGCGAAATAACTTATGAACCAAACTGATTGAGATTCACAAAAGAAGAAAAGAAACAACAATGTACATCAATGCATACCTCTTTGGCAATCCGATTGCGTAGATCATTTCGTGTCATCTCCAAGCGTTGTATGGCCAACCTGCAGAATGGCAGACTAATAACTCACATGGACCAGTATATCACCGACTTCAAGTAGACATCAACAATTGTAAATAAAGAACTGCTATATATGCAAAACCAGAAGTTGGTAGAACTTACTCTTCTTCTCCAGATGAGTCATTGACATCTGAGTTCACATTTTTGTTGTTTGTCTGTGAGCCACAGATACAGATTACTTAGCAGAATCACTACTACTCAGCTTGATTTGCAGAAACAGGCAGTGCTCAAGGAGGAAATGAGAATTAGCTGAGTTTAGGGTTTAGAGCTAGGGTTTACCTAAACCCTACACTCTTCTGCAATGCTATTGACACTTCTAAGCACTACTCAATGTCAAACAGAAACCACACTTGTCAGCTTATGGTAATTGTGCAGATGTTCCTAGTCTGAACCTACAGCTTCAATCAAGTGTTCCCCAAAGGTGAGGCTCAAATGATTTCCAGAAATTACAGAGCACAGCACTAGCTCTGTTGCCTTGTGCACACCCACAACAGACAAAAGGACCAGAGAGGTGTGAGAAAACCTACTGAAGAGAGGCCCCAGAGAGATGTCCGCTTGGTGCTTGATGTTGATGCCCGTGATTTCACCTTGGAGTTTAACGCATTCCCTCCAGATTGAGTGTCATTTAGAGGAGGGGATCTGCCATTACCCCATGGCAACCGTCCATGGCCCATGGTACTGGTGTGCATCCCCCCACCATTTTCCAAGCTAAGAGATGGTGCACTAGATTGCTCATCACTCCCTAGGTTACCTATTCGAGGCCACAGTTTTGTGCTCCCCTTCCGACCAGTCGAAGAACCAAAAGCCCCAGGAACTTCATTGTCAGAGTCACCACCTTCAAACACCTGCAGGGGACCAACCAACCCACTTGTTGAGAAGACCAAACTCTGTACTAAACTCAGGCATGAGAGCAGATGTTAAGTGGAAGCATTGATTTCTCAAAGCTTGTGAAATTTGAAAAAACGAAGGATATGAAATCTGTTATCTTTTACTCACCTTGTAATCAAAGACATCACTGCCAAGGTTTCCACTGCTTTCACTAAGGGTGCCAGAAAGAGCTCGTTCAGCATCTTCATCAATATCCTCATGAAGGTCATTGGCAGCATCGTGGTAACCCACATCTACATTTCGTATCACATGTAAAGCTTCATCATCATCATCATCCTCTGAGGAGGCATCACTGGCACTAGCCTCCATATGACCATACATTTGAGGTGAAGGTGGACCCCGTCGCATATCCTCATCCTGATACCACATGTAAACCAGATGAGATACCCCAATTGTTTGTTTGTGACATTTTCACACTGTTCAAACCATTTTGTGCATAATTAGTGAAGATAAGTTTAGCACAAAGTGACTTACTTCAAAAATAGAATCATATTCCTCCAGTAAAGTTGTCACAATTGCTTGTGCATTGTTGGCAGCTGCTGTGGCTGCCAAGAGCTGTGTTGCATTGTCGACAGTGAGTTCTGAATCGTCTTCAAGTCCACATTCACCAGCCAACAAAGGACGCAACAGCAATGGTGCCATACAAGCTGCAACAGCTGATGCAGTCATTCGGTTCTCCGAAGTGTGAGCTGACACTGCTCGCATCATCCTCAACACCCTGACAACAGAACCCATCTCGTTTTTTAAAGTTCACAGTTACAATGTGACACAAGAACATGATGGATCTCAAGAAGCAGCGGAATACAAACAAAGCAGACCAAGGATCCCAACAGCACAAATTGCTAATAGACAGAAAAGAAGATCACTGAACACCAGTTTTCATACAGCACATTATGTTTTCTTCCTTCAGAATCTGTTGTAGGTGGAGACATAGGATCCATGACCTGGAGCCTATTCTAAACTGCAGATCAAAACATCAATTGCTAACAAGCATGGGAATGCACAAAGTCAACCACACCTCTGTAGCAGCCGACGGTTAGGTTCTGGAAAAGTCTCGAAGATAGCAGTACGCATGGCATTGAGACAGCACTCCTTTCCTTCTAGCCCTAGACACAGTTTCACCAAAGAACTGCTCAGGAAGATGAAGCAACTGGAACCAAACTTTCTATGCAGATACAATCTACAAAATACGTGGTAAAGAACCCCACTTCAGACTGAATGAACTACACATTGAGCTACATCTATTCTCAAGCTGCTTGGCAAATGTCTCTGCTGGAATAGTCCATTCTCTCTCCTCTGTGTTATTTGAATTAAGGAAGAGTGAAGCCCTAAAGAGGAGGAAACAGATGAGGAAATGAGGAACAGGTCTTACGGTGCGCATCAAGAAGAGCAGTACAACAAGGTGTAGATACCGGTGATGATGGCAACTCCCTCAGTACATGCTGTACCCATCAGACCATCCATTCAACTTTGATCACTATCTCCAGAGCTTGGAATAATAGAAAGGCTAATCCTGGAGATAGAACAACAAAATCAAGCCCAGGTTTCTTGAGGCATTGAAGGCCAAGAACCCATAGAAGGTGGGGACCATGACACCTCACAGTAGAAAAAATCTAGTTGCAAACTTCACCTTGATACAATCACCAATAACATGTGCATCCTCATCAGCTGTAAACTGGTTCCGCCCTGAACAGAAAAGAAAGTGCAACTGGAATTAGAGCATCCTGCATCCCTAACTCTCATACTTTGTACCCAGATGCAGGAAAGGGGATTAGAGACACCTATTCTGTTCAGCAAGATGATGAGTGGTGGGTTTCATCAAAACATCCTGAAGAACATCCCATGAATTGGGTCTCTCAGAGGTGCACACACCTTGCTCGTATTCTTTCACTCGGCGGTCAACATCATCCACATCAGCAGACTGGCGTAGTATACCTTCCACTCCAACCCCTGCATTCATAGCAGAAATTTAGCAAGGGAGACTTTGGGAACTAGGACTTTGAATCCTAGTATCAATCACATCTGCTTTTGAGTATGTACAAGTTCGAGACAGACAAGAAAATGTGGATCTTGTAAGGAATTTGATATTATTCCCAATCCAGAGCCTTGCCTATCTGAAAAAGTCATGGAAACCGTACCATACTGCTCAATGAAACGAAGCGCCTTTTCCAAGAAGGAAGGACTCCCATCAATATCTTCAAGAGCTAGCAATATGGGCCTACCAACCACCAAAGACTTCACAGGTCTCCGACCTCTTCCTGAAAAAAGTTTCAATTCACATAGGCTAAGAAACTGGAACAACAGATCAGAAAACATACCCTCCAGGACTAATCTCTTACAGAACAGAGACCTGGAACTTAAGGCTCACAGCTACCAGCAATTCATGGAAAGTTATCTGCTGTAAAGTGGTCCTGTCATAGGTTTATTGCATCCCAACAAAGGATGGTAGTTGGAATGTGGCTCACCGTGTTCTGCTGAACCTTCAAAGGAATCATGGGACTCATGTCGAAAGGCAGTATCATGACCCACCACCAGAGCTGCATTAGGAGCTGCCTCAAGTGCTCTCTCCAGAGCTTCCTTCCACTCATCCACATCTTCCACAGTCTCCGCCTGTCAAACAACACCCACAAAAAGGTAAGGTGATTCTCATTTCCCTTTTTGTTTTCAGCTTGTGGGATGAGAGAGGAGAACCCTAACAGAATAAAAGGCCTCTGGAAACTTCTGAGACAGTACTTAGTGCACGGCACATCCCTCCAAGAGCAGTATGGAGAAAGTGGAAGATCAAAAAACATGCACCTTAAGAGTAAAGGCACGCCCATCAGGGAACAGCACAGTCAATAACTTCTTCTCTGCTCGAACAAGAACACTGTTCACATCCCATTATTGCTAGTCAGCAATTTAACTCCAACCCACTTTCTACATGGAGCAAGATCCCACAGATGAGATTCATTGATCAAATCACAAAAGGTCTGTCAGCCCACATACCTGCCAGAGTTGTTCAGATCTATGCCACCAAGGGTCAAATTCATCTCACTCCCCTTTTGGGGAACAGCATTCTGCACTCCATACCCTCCAGCCATTAGCTCTAAATGTCCAATCTACCCAGAAATGCAGGCAGTATCAAGGTCTCAAATATCCAGGCCAGCACATCGGCCAAGCAGGGACACCAAACACAAACACCACTGATCCTATCAGCAGAATGCTGGCCAGTGGCTTCCCCCAAAGCATCAGGCATTAGCCCGCTTGTAACCAAATTCTATGAAGCTTTCAAGCAGGTGCTTTGTAATTTGATGTTCTTCTTCTGCTACCTTGTATCTGTGGAGCTCATATGAAGTGAGATTGTATTGACCCTCCATCTTTTCAGCATGAGGAACCTTTTACAGACTCCCCTTCAACCCCCATTCTATGAAGAGTTCAGCATCATGCATGTAACTAGCAAGGCCCAAAAACAGAGCATCAATATTCAGTCAGGTTGCCAACTCACTGGATCATTTTTGAAGAAAACCAATGAAGTGCGTGTGAGGATGAACCACCTCCGTTTCCATGACTTCCAACCAATTCCTGCACCATCACATGACAATCAAGCTCCCTGTCACTAAATCTGGCACCAACTGGAATCACAATAAACTCTACCTATCACAATCTTCATGAGACTACTTGGTTGAAAGTGTATGTAACATTGTGGTGTCCCATTACATATCTATTAGGTTAACATACAATAACATAGTCAGCAGATCATATCACACTTCAGAATCTACAATTCCTACTCAACCCTACACTTGCTTCATGTATTATGAAGGCCACAAACAGCTGCTGCTACTTGCTTTAATATTGCAGAACTGATGTTCATCAGCATCACAGATGCACTTGACAAGTTGCATCTACTGTTATCTTCTTGTGATCAAATGTAAACACCATCCAGAGCTTGAGCTGTAGAAGAACCCCACATTATTGCTTGCTACTGAATGCTCACAGCTGGAAGATTGACGGAATAAAATTTAGGGCAAAAATCATCTCTCGACTTTTTTTGTAATCAATGTCAAAGTCTCCAAACGTATGTTTTAAAACACTATGACACATAGAGGCCAAGACAATTCAGCTGCTTAGAATCTGTGAATGTTGAGGAGTAGAACAATCGTTTAGTTTCACAAACAATCTGAGCTATTAAGATCAAGAGCATCTCAACAATTAGGTCATAATGGAAGTCACCGTTTGATGCAGGATTAAATAGTACCTTTCGATGAAATGAAGAGTGGGCCACTCTTGTAAACCTGAAAATGTCAACCCTCCCCATCCGGTGCAACTCAGAACCCACAAGTATTCATATCACTCTCTCAAATAGACCTATGCCAGTAGTGAGACTGAAAACCTCAAGCTCAACTCGTTCATAATGAAATACTTATCCAGGTGCTGCTGCTGCTCATCACTGTTGCCTCCTGTACTCAAACATCTGCTCCTAAAAATACATACAGAGAACTCTACTCTTGTTCAAGTCCCTATTGGACATATTTCCCATTCAACAAGCCCATGTTGCCATAAAGCTCAGTATTCTCATATAATTCCTCAGCAAGGTAGCATTCATTCCTTCAGCCGTCGGTTTGCAAGAACGTAAAAATTTCTTCTGTCATGTTTCACCCTCAGCCATCTCCCCACCCCATAACAATCAAAAGGCACTCTGAACACGCACATCTACCCTTTTCTCCCTGTTTCCATGTCTCCTCTTTCACTAGATCCAGCAGGAACAACAAAAACACTACTGAAAGTGCGAAAAAAGTTCCCCTAAATTTTTTTAAATTAAAAATAGTAGTAGGGGTAGGAGAAACCTCACCAGATTGGTGCCACGATTCCGCGATCGCTCAAATGGTGCTGGACTCACCGCAGCTGACATCTCTCTCTAATCTCTTCTGCACCTCAAACAACACCAAAAAATTGTCCCACCCACAAACACAACAAAACACAAAGAGAACGAAGCAGAGACGCCTCCTCCGCTACCCCCACACAAACCAAGCTTCTCCTCTTCACGCTTGCCAAACACTCCAGCAAACCCTAAACCCATTACAGACGATCACTCCTTGCATACCCATTACGGATCCCCTCTCCATGTCACGACCACTCCTCAAGGTTAACCCAAACCCTCAAGGGTAAGGCAGCAGCCGCAACGGCAACAGCAGCATTTCGGGACAATGGGTAAACTCCGAATGATCCAGTGAGAGACAGACATGTTGGCTGGTGTGCATGGGATTTGCAGACTTGTCGATGCGAGAGAAGATCTCATCACCAACAATATCTTTCTAAAGCTATATATCATCATCTAACATTTTTCCCTTCCTCTCCTGATGAGCCTCTCTTCGGTTTTTCTCTTCTATTTCTCTCCCCCCTTTCTCCGGGCTTGTTTGTTGTCCTCTTCCGCAGGTAAGCTAAGCAACACCCAACCCCAGCATGGACAAAATCCAGCGAAAATGGATCCAAAAACCACGGATCAAGCAACACCCATTACGATCATGATCATCATCCTGCTGTTGGCATCACCATCATGATGCCATGGGGATGGATGGAGGAGAGATCCTTCCTTCTTCCTAACCCATTTTCTCAACTCTGCGAGCCAAGCGAGCGAGCGAGCTGTCGCAGCAGCGTCCACCACAACACACGGTTTTGCAGGGGTTTAGGGTTTTAGAAAGCAGCAAAAAGAGTGAGTATAATAGTTTATTTAAAAACATGGTACAATTATTATGCACACTTTCTTTAATATTAGTAAGTACTAAAAAAATTCCCAATTCCCCAACTTATTACATTCCACTCTATTTAACGTAGTAGAGTTATCAGGCGATTAGGGGGCGAGAACAGCCAGTTTCGGAATAATAGGGCATCAAACACGTAACTGGGAATGAAAATTTTACAAAAGGAAATAACTAGGATCCAAACGGGGATAGGGGCCGAAAGTAGAGGAGATAGGGGGTGAAACAGAGGGTGACTTTACGGATAACTCTACTATCTAAATACTAATACGGCCCTATATATGTTAAGATTGTTGGAAATTTGGTGTGGAGTTTTTGTTGGTTTAGAGTTATATTAGGGTTGTGTCAACTTTTGATGTCATGCGAGGCGATCCATATTAATTAATTTGGGGGGTGGCTCTCAAGTTTAGATTTTTTTTTTAATTTTATTTTTTGTGATGAGCTTCTTTGATTGGCCATCACCAATTAGATTTGAAACTTTTGAGACTCTCCAAATGTAAAAGTATTCACTCCAAACATATAAATCCCAATAATGTTGGCCCACCTACAATGGGTTCCAAGAGGACAACATTGGGCCAAGCGTATGAGACAAAATAAAGGTACTAATGGGAACATGTTGTGGAACATTGTTGGGAACATGTTTTGGAACATTGTTAAGAACATGGTGAGAACTTGAAAAGCAAGTTGAAAACTCATTGAGAACTTGATGGGAACACATTGAGAACAACAAAAATCCAAACAACCCCCAACCCAACCCCCCCACCCAAAAGGACAAAATAGTATATTGGGTGCATGCTGCAATTCCTCATTGGCTGAGCAGAATTTCTATTCCCAACCGTATTCCTCACCTAATTTGGCCTAAGGGCATGAATTGTGGGTGGAGGGGAGGGGGAGATAGTGCGGTAGATTTTGTCCCTATGATGAACCTGGACCTACCCTGGTAACTTACTAACCATGGTATAAACCCCCAAAGTTTTTGGGCTGCATTTTAAACCTTACAAATACACCATCCTTAGGCTAAATTAGGGCTTCCCAACTCCAAATTTAAAATTTCCTAGGTTAAATACCTCTCATAGCTTCTAAGAGGTCCAACTAGAAGGCCTCACCAAGCAAGGCACCCATTGTTGGCTCTGGTTAAAGAGGAAGGGGACTTTGTCTCAGTTTAAGATATTGGTAAAAATTATTGGCTTCAATTCCAAGTTTGGGTGCCAACTTAGAAACTTAACTACACCTCAAGGTGATCAAATCCACTTTGCAGTGAAATTGCTCTTAACCATGGTTCCATCATTACTCATGATTTTGATTGTGTTTCCACATTGAGAGATTATTATTATGCCATGAGCTGAGTCTCATTTCTTTTGTTCTTTTTTGTTGTGTTTTTAAAAAAAATCTTCTGGCTTTTTTCTAGTTTTGTGCACAAAAGGGAATCTTAAAAACCTTTTGCTCATTCTTTTTTGTTCCTCCTTTTGAAAAAAATAATTTCTTCTTGCTTTTATGTTGTTATGTTTGATTCCTAGAGGACTTATTTGTAGCTTCTTCATCGACCAACTTGGAAAAAATAAATTATAGTTATTATTTTCTCAAAATGATGATTTCAACACGAGTGAGTTTCTAACAAGGTTTGAGTGTAACTTTTAAAAAATAGCCAATCTCCCCCAAGAAAATTCAGAGTCATATGAAATAGGATTATGACAATTCATTCAGTAGCACCTTGGCAACATCAACACATGTGTGTCAAACCCTTAATTAATTTTGAAATTTTCATTTCAACAATAAAAATATTTTTGAAGATTCAATATTTTCCTTCACAAATTTCTGTTACAAGAAAAGAAATTCAAACTTCAAAATTTCTGAAAATAGTATACTTAGTGTGGAAGCTGGCAAGGTAGTAGGGTAGGTATTTCACAATGGGATTAGGTTAGGTATGTGTTGAAGAACATTGAGCAAGGCTTCAAATTGAAGCCTTCTTGCCCTTTGATGGGGTTTAATATTTTTAATTCATGGCATAGCCATCCACCACACCCCCCCCAAAAAAAAGTCTTTCAAATCCAAAGGGCAATAATCCAATGAATCCATTGATCCGAAGGGCACTGAAATAAAAATTTCCTTGGAAATAAATGTTTTTTTTTTGCCTTCCAAAGAAACACTTAAATGTATAGGTTTACTCACAACCCAAAAGATAGAGAAATCAATCATTACTAAAATGAAAAAGCACAAATTGAGAAGAGAAAGGGACCACAAAGAGAGGACCAAACGTCCAAAGGCGAGACAACAACATCCAAAAGCTAAAGGGAGGTAAAAGCACCCGCCCAAATACAAAAACCAAGCTTAGGTCCTAAATCCTTCATCACTTCCATGAAGCAAATCAGACAAAGAGAGAGGAAAGAATCCTAAAAGAACACCAAGCCTAGAAGAGGCCCTAAAGTGCATATAGAAAGTCCTAAATCTAGATTGGATAGAAAGTGGAGAAATGAAGGGCATTCTTCCATGTAAAGAGGCCCATGTCAAATATTTCTAGGAATTTGTTGGGTGAGAAGAGAGAATGGGCATTTTTTTTGGTGTGCAAAATTTTGTCAAAATGCCAATTTTTTATAAAGAAACCTAAATGCAACCTCCATGGTAAGGTTAAAAAGCTTTGTCAATTGTAACTAGTGGCAACCAAGGTTGTATATAGGTAGTCCCTTTGGCAATTGGAGTGAAGGTGTGAAAGGGAAAATGGCTGTTCAATTTTGGACCTATTTGTACCAAGGCCAAAAACACCAATTTGGAGTCTTGTGGTGGGCCTAATAAGATGGTTTACAAATTGGGCCACACTAGGCTACTTACTACCTTCATACCTTTATTGTGTATAGCCCTAGTTTTCATTTGAGGAGTAAATTGCATGTTTGTCTTTTAGCTCTATACAACAAAGTTGCATCCAAGTACACATGGAAGAATATCCTTAGTTTGTCAACTAAGAAATGACTAACTGGCTCTTGACCTATTAGGGCTAGGTTCTATTTTGGGACATGGTTTTCCTTTTTTGACCCCCTAATGCATGTACAAATATGGAACATCACAAGGGTCATGTTGGAAGCAATTAAAGCTTTTGGGATAGCTTTTAATTGGCTTAGGGTTGAAGCTTAAGAAAGATGATGATGATGATGATTTTATTACTCATCTTGATATGTAACATAATGATCTCAGTATATGATAACCAAAGACAAATGCCCACCTAGACAAAGTATTATACACCCTATACATATTGATTGGGTTTCAAGCCTTGTGGATTGCTTGACTTTCAAGACATGAATTTTTAAAATTTGTATATATATATATATAATCATTTTATTTTGGCTTAGAAGTGGGGAGGAGTTGAAATCTTTTCTTTTTGCTACCAATTAGCATGAGAAGACATTTGGATATTCACTTGTGATAATTTTATTAACTTTTTTCCATTATTAATGTCTTGGTGCATATGCTAATTTTTGACAAAGTTTTTTTCTTATACCTATGAGACCTTAAGGCTTTGCTTCATCTCCTCCTAGGGGATCAAGTTCCAATAAGACCTTTTTTTTAGAGAATTGCACACCATTCCTCAATATTTGACATAAATAATCGCATAATTTTTTGCCCTCAATTTGAACTTTTGATCCTTGTGTAGGGTTGGATTATATATTATATGTAGCGGCCACATTACTTCACACTAATTTGAGTTTCACCATTGTCTCATTATATGACGATTATTAGGGAATAGTCATTTGTGGTTTTCATTCCCATGAAGAGTCCCTCTAGTAAACCTAGTTCAATTTTTGTTATCATTTTAAATAAGAGCATTGATATCAAAAAAATCTATTGTGATTGGAGGCTTATTCCCTATACTAAAAACATTTGTTTTAACATCCTTTACATTATATTATACATTAGTGAACATGTTTTTGAAATATGAAATAGCATCTTGGTGAGCACAAAGTTTGCATACACAATTGGTGATGCCAAAACAAAAAATAATTGAACTCTTGAGAACATGAATACAAAAGAAAAGTTGGAGTCATGGAGTCAAGCTTAACATCACATTTCATTTTCCTCAAATAAACCGGTCAGAGTGAACCAGCCCCCACCAGTGCACCAGTTGGTGGTTCTGGTCATAGGACGGGCTGTGTTTCTTCATTCTGGTTCCTGACCCTGCCTTAACCTAAAATTGTACCACAGTCAACCTTTTTGGGCTGCTGATTTCTGAGCCTTTTTATTTTATGGGTGTTTTTTTCCAACCCTAACTATATTGCCCTCCAACATAATTACCCTAATTCTTTCGTACCCTAGTGACCTAGCTACATTGTTATTTATATTTTAGCCTCATCAACCAACCCATTATCTTCTACTTTTTCATAGTTCAATTTATATTTTGGTTAAACTTTTTTTTCTGGCACAACTTTTAACTCTTCTTGGCTAAACTCATATTTTTTGGTAAAATTTTGATCTTCTCATAATTTTGATCTTTACATGTTAACAAAATCTCTATATCTTTTATCTAAACTTCTATCTTTTCATGGCAGAAACTTCTATCTATCAACAAAACTTTTATATTTTTGACTAAATCTTTATCTCTTGGCAAAATTTATAATTTTTTTTGGCATAACCTATATTTTTTGACAAAATTTCCAATTCTTCATAGCTAAGCCACTGCATGTTGGCAAAAGTTGTATCTATCCTTGATTAAACCTTCATTTCTTTTTAACTAAAATTTTATTTTTCAACAAAACTTTTATCTTTTTTTGGCTAAACATTTACCATATGAAAAAAAAAAAAAACTTTTCTTAACTAAACCTTTATGTTTTAACAAAAAATTTATCTTTTCTTGACTAAACTTTTATCTCTTCATAAAACCTTTATGTCTTTTTGATTAAACTTATATCACTTGAAAAAAATTTAGTTCTTCATGGCTTAATATAAGCCAATATCTTTTAACAAACATTTCATTTCTTCATAGTTAAACCTTTACCTATTACCAAAACCTCTATTTCTTTTGGTTAGATTTCTATTTTTGAATTTTTTTTTTTTTTTAATGGCTGAACTTATGCTTACAAGCAAAACTTTTATCTTTTGACAAAACTTTTATATTTTACAAAATTAACCTAAAGACTATTCTTTTGACAAAATCTTTTAACAAAACATTTTGACTATCCTATTGACTTAACTATCTAATTGACCTAGCTATATTATTAACTTAACTTGTTTTTTATTTGCATACATATCTAGCCATCAAACCTATTTACATACATGCTTACTTACTTACCTACCCACACACTCATTCACCCACCCATTCTTTTACCTGTCCATTTATTTATTTATTTATTTATTTATATACTCACTCACCTATTCACCTACTTACTTATTATTTACACAATGTTAATGTCTACCAATGTATGACATTCAAAATTTAAAAATATTACACTAAATAATTTAACAACCATTTTAATCATATTTAACCCCTTAATGTCAATAAATGGTAACCTTGCATGCGAATATTACACATCACCACCCCAAACTTGCAAAGACTCCTTTGCATTGAATCTTGCAAATCCTGCTGCGCTCCTGTATTGATGTCCATTTTGCAGTGGTCATTTTCACCCCTTTAAAACCGTTTTTTTCTACTATGGATTTGGACAGTGACTATTACTCATCGAGATGTAAAGATATAAATGGTCTTTGATTGTTTAAAGGGACTTTTATGACGTTTGTGGGTGAGGACACTGATCATTCAACACTATTCTATTTTAACATAGAGGAGCTCTATGGTTACAGTTTCGCGGTGGAGATGCTCTAAGGATGGAAGACAAGCTTATGGAGGTGATGGTAGTTAAACATGGAAAGGTATTGGATCTTAGGATTCTTACACGAGTGGCAATTGCCTTGACCCGTTTAAAGGACTGTTTGCTTTTAACATGAAGTGCATAAGCTTTTTGCATCAATCTTGTAAGCCATTCTATATTGCACATAAAATGCATGAAACTAAAGCTGGCAGCAAAAATGACTCAACATAGCCTAATGTATAATCAATCAAATAATTTGTCATAGAAGTAAGTAGATTTGCTTCAAATTATCTAGATGCAATCACATGGTCATCACCAGCTATTGGTACAAGTGTGGCCTTTATTTTGAAGGGAAATTTTTTATGCACCCAAAATGGCGAACCTAGATAAGAAGGTGTAAAAAATGTGGTGATCATCGGGAAGATTTAGCCAAATCTGGCTATAAATAAGATATGAAGTGCAAATCTCTAATCATCCTTCTATATTCTTGGTTACACAATGAAAACCAAACGCAGAAATCTGGCAGTGATTATTATTATTTTTCTCACTTCTGGCAATTGAAACATATTGAAAATTACTTTATTTCTGATTTCTTGATTTTGTAAATTGAATTTTTGGTGAATTTCGCCAGTAAGAAAACAAAAAAGCCTCACTGGCTAAGTTAGGGTGGACTTATTGTATCCATGTGTGAACATTGGAAGATGGAAATTGGTGCAATAATTCAAATGTTGTAGCTAGTGTTTCTATTTTTGGCGAAATTCCACATCCTGCCAACCAAAAAAAAAAAGAAAAGCCCACGCACCAGGTACAAAGGCATTTTTTGGGGAAAAATGGCACATTGTTGCCACATTAGGAGGAATTATTTTCTGGATTCGCCATATTTAGACAATAGGTTCTAGCACATTGCCAACATATAACACAGTTCTTAAACTTTTCTGCTTTCCTCTCTAACCTATAGCCAAATTTGGCTAAGTCCCTCTTTCGGGTGATCGCCAACCCACCTACCTCACAATTTTGATAAATAAAAATAATAAATAAATGAAATTTAAAAAATTAAAAAAAACCACTGAGGTGATGGCTTGCAACTACACTGAATGGTCATCAACTGAAAACATCACAAATAATAAAATTAGGTCCTCACAGAGATGAGAAAAATGAGATACTGAACACTAAATTGGATGAAAATATTGGATGAATTGGGGGTGAGGGTGTGGATGAAACCTCTGACCTTTAGGTCTGTGTGCAAACCACTTCTGGCGTTGCTTTGATTTTCTTCCTTCTCTTTCTGTGTTTTCTGTGCGGATTGCTGCTGTTCTGTGGTAATCCCAGCATTTGCAGGCATCGGTGGTTGTTGGAGAAATTTAGGATTGTGGATTGCGTGTTGGAGCTCCAGGAGAATGGCTACTGCTGCAGCTAGTCATCCTGCTTTTGTTGTGCCCAAGGTTAGTCACTGGGGGCGGCGGTTTGGAAGGGTGT